>JAEIGA010005480.1_pt1 | contig 19387 bp, 19 predicted proteins | sample 9270691 | NCBI WGS metagenome assembly JAEIGA01 (sample SAMN17057246, study PRJNA624740) | gut metagenome | biome: biome; isolation source: fecal sample | host: Bos grunniens | place: China: Xizang | collected 2019 | reverse complement strand
CTCTGCAGAGTTGTTGTTGCCACCGCCTCCGAAGATACCGTTACCATTACCATTCATGGCGGCAAGAATCACAACAAGAAGGAGAAACTCCATTCCGTTGTTTCCAAATAAACCATTGTTTCCTCCCATGTTGTACAGGATAGCAGGATCGATTCCTCTCTGCTGTAGGAATGGGAGAAGGGCATTGAGGGAAGCATTGCCCTCTGTGCCGAATTGATAGACCTTTGTGTCTGACATAATGTTGAATATTTAAGTTACGGTCACTATTAACCGCACTGCAAAGATTCAACATCGTTATTGCCACTTTTATCCGTTGTTGCTCAACTGTTGCCTCGCCATTTCCAAAGTGTTGCCAAGGCTGGACGAAGAAGATTTCGCCCTTATTTTAAAAGAATTGATAGCGTGATTGATGGTCCTTACAGGATGCTTCATTAAAAAGGATATTTGCTTTGTGGTATAACCTTTTTCTTTCATCAGGTAGATGATTGTCCACCTTGCATCCACTACTTCGTACTCTCTTGATTTTCCAAGGATCTCCTCCTCGGAGACTTCTGTCAGCTCGGCTACAACCTTGATAACCTTACTGAAATACTCGACCTTTCCCATTGCAGAAATTACATGCTGAGCATACTGCAAAAGAAAAGCCACTACGATTTGTAGCGGCTGAAACTTATTGCTTATTCTTCCTACCATTCAAATTGCAGATGCACTCCGGCAGAGACTCCGAACTGCCTTGCATTCAAATCATACAGCATCTGCCCGTAGATTCCTACATTTTTCTGCAACATTCTTTCGTATTCAAGGTATATAGGTAGTGTAAGGCTGTTCATATAGCCTAACTCTATTCCGGCAGAAAGGCTGTTCGTCTTCCGTTTCTCCACGATCCTTTCAGTGACTACTCTTGTCTTCGGAAAGACCTCTATATAGTCAAGATTCGGTCTATATCCGCTGACTTCCGCATAGTATTCGCTATTGCCGTATATCTTCTTCTCCAAAGGCAGAGATAGAAAGAGAGTGTCACGCAGACGGATGGTATCCCTCAATACTACAAGCATCGTGTCAATGACCGACTCCTTTATGAGTATCGGATTCTTCTCTCTGATGGTGTCAACTCTTACAAGTGTATCTCTCTGCACTATCGGAGTCTTGTCTGCATGAAAACATCCTCGGCACAGCCATCCGATGACTATGCCAAGGACTATTACAATGATGTATGGGAGTATCTTCTTCACATTATGCTGACTCTATGTAGTTTATTACTCCAAGAACATGGCAGTTGACGATAGCTTTCTTGCCCTCATCCGAGAGAAGATAGTTCACATCGTCCTTGCTGTCCATAAAGAAGTTTTCGGTCAGTACGGCCGGACATAACGTACTCTTCAGAATAGTGAAGTTCTTTTCCTTGTCCCGTTCTCCGTCTTCATGTTTCCATACCCTGACCCTATTCGGGAATCCAAGCTCTGCCATGCGTAGAATCCACTCGGCAAGATTGTCGCTCTCGCTTCTTCCTTCTGATGTCCATATCTCCCACCCTGTGGCATTCATCCACTTCTTGCCATCGCCCGCAGCATTACAATGGATAGATACGACAAGCACGTTTTCTTTGCCAAGGCTCTGGCACTTGACATTGACACGATGCACCCTCTCCAAGAGTGGGACATCATAGACTTCCGGCACTAACAGCTCTGCATTGTATCCCGAATTTCTTAATCGAGAGACCACCGACTTTGCTATCTCCCTTGTGTACTTGTACTCAAGGAGTCTCCCGTCTGGGCTTCTTTTGCCTGCGGTATTGCTTCCGTGGCCGTTGTCGATAAGGATAAGGGTGTTACCTGCTTCCATTTCTCCTTGCCTCCCAACACTTGTAAAGGTTATCGTACTCACTTGCAGGGATAGTCACCTTCATTCCATCCTTGTAGAGAATGGTCAAAGTCTGAAATCCGTCCTTTAAAGCCTCGTTGTATCTTCCGTTGATATGCTGTATATCATCCAAGGGAATAAGCTGCTTATCCCTCGTTTCGTAGATTGCATTAGCAATCCGCTTCTTCTCCAAGATTGCCATTTCTTATCTGTTTAAAGGTGTCCGCCGCACCCTCTCCCAAGGGAGGACGCCTGTGGGCGCAGCCAATCTCGTTACACTTCAAGAGCTTGTTCACGGCTGCTCTGCTGTTGGCCTTGTCAAGCTTCTCATGCAAGTCACTCTTCTCCTTGTGCAGCTCCTTGATGTAGTCCTCCTTGCCTCTGATTGCATCATCCTTCTCACGAAGCTCGGCCTTCAGAGCAGTCACATCCTCTCGGTAGCCCTTGGACAAGCCTCGCTCCTCCTCGATGACCTTCTGCATGTTCTCAAGGATGGCAGCGGTCTTCTTGTCCTTGATAGTGACAAAGGCCAAAAGACCACCACCGAACAGCACCTCCGCTACTAATGTCGTTATCGTTCCCCATTCCATTTTTTCTACAAGTTAAGCTTTAATGCTCCCCACCGAAGCGGGGAGCTGAACATTTATACTAATTCCACATAAATCCCCTTCAAGTCAAAAAGGTCGTGAGTGAGAGCCGTTCCGCTGCTTCTGATGCACTTGTAAAGGACATCGAACTGCGTGTAGTATTTGCCCTCGAATATCTCCATAGGTGGATTGTACGGAATCGGGTCATCGACCGTTCCCTCATGTTCCTTATCGATGACCTCGTACAAGGCCGCAGTATCAACCGAAGGAAACTGCTCTTCCAACACCACAAGGATGTCTTGCCGCACTCGATAGATTCTGTCAAGATGAGTCACAAGCTGACCTACCTTCAAGCTCTTTTCGATGTAATGCTCAAACGGATACACGATGAGCATGTAATGCAGAGCATCCTCGTTGCTCGTCGTCGTCCTTGCGTTGAAGTCCTCCTTTATCAGCTCTTCAAGAAGTTCTCTCTCAGTAGGCTGATAAGGCACTGGTTCTATTATCGGAGGCTCATAGACCTCCCATCCGTCAGCGAGGATAAGCTCCTCGGAAGGATTGATTATCTGCATGCCATCCTTCTTGATGACTATGCGAGAGGCGGGCTTTATCTCCACCTTGCCGTTGATTGTCTTTGTGTACTGTTTCATTTTATTCAGTTATGATAGTCCATCCTTCTGGCACTCCACTTACTCCCGTAACGTCCCATGTTGCATCCTTGCTCTTTATAAATGTTCCACTTGACGCCACTTCGCCAAGCCATGCGTTTGTATATTGAGTTGATGGGGTAGTCGTAAATAATGCTTTGACGTAGTTTAATTTGTCACAGAAGTAAAACATTTGCGAATAACAATCCATCACCAACTTGCTTGCAGGAAGCACAGGAGCCTTAGTCAACTGTGTACACTCCCTAAACATTGCGTAATAACAATAAGGGCTGAGTTCTTCTGCGGGAAGGTCCGGCACTGTTCTAAGTTTCGTACATCCGTAAAACATATATTGGTAACAATAATAGTCCAATGTGGTCGCATGAAGTTCAGGTGCCGAGGTGATAGATTGGCACGTATCAAACATGCCGTAATAGCACCCAGTCTTGATTTCCTTAGAGGGAAGGTCGGGAACGGAGGTTAATCCTCTGCATCCAGAAAACATGTATCTATAGCAATAATTGGCAAGGGTTGTAGCTGGCAAGAAATTCTTGGACACACGTCTTAGCGAGCTATTGCCCTTGAATAGATAGGTAAATCCATAAGGCTTCATCGGCTGTCCTTCCACATTATCCCCGTAAAGCAAGCTCATGCAGTTGCCCTCCACGTCAGCCGAACCGCTAAAGGAGAACTTGCCGATACCAGCTGATGATGTCGGTTGAAGGTTGGCTCTGAAAGACATCTTGTCTCCGAGAACAATCTTAGGAGACGTGGTGTTGGCTGGCAGAGTTTTCCATATACCCTCGCTATGCAAGCAATACTCCAAGGTATTGGTAAATTTGACCGTCATTCCGTCCGCAACATTGGATACCACAGTCATATACTTGGAGAAGTCTATCGCTTTCCCTCCTCCATTCATCAATGCTCGTCTCCTCATGCTCCTACAAGATTACCGTTGACACTTTCGTAGAACTTGTTGCTGATGATGTCCATGATGCCGACATGCCCGTCTCCTTTCCTTCTCCAAGGTCTCAAGTCAATGATGACCTCGCCATTAGCTCCGAAGAACTGAAGGTAATACAGTCTCGTCTTTCCCTTATAGTCAGCCGAACCACTCGCATTCTGAGCAAAAAGCATTAGAGGATAGTCGCATGAAAGGGTAAGCTGAGAGTTCTCTAACGAATCTTCGTATAGGACACCTTCTTCGTATGCGCTGAATGTTGTACTTTTGCCGTTCCAATATGCACGTCTATCTGATGTTGAACCTCTATACCACATTGTAAATATGGTATTAGCTTGACCACTTGCTGACCTTGCTCCCGCCAAGGCTACGCTTGAAGAACCGCCAGGAGCAAAAAGTGGAATGGATCTGTGTTTGAAACCATATATTCTATTGTCCAAGATTATATCAGTAAGCACATAGTCTGTACCATCGTTCTCTGCATATTCAATCAGACCGAACTTAACGGGCTGACCGAACTTCGACCACAACACTCTTGCACCTTCAAAACTGATTTCATACTGCATTCCTTCTTCAAAGATCGGCACTTCGTCATTGACCCACTTGAAATAGAAAGGCAATGCCAATGAGAAGGAATCAGATGCTGCCGTAAAGACTGCTTTATACTGCTCAATAGAACCTTCCTCGTCAAATGGGAACGCCAAGGCAAGACTTTCGATTGCATCCCACTTATGCACCACATTCGGGGTAAGTTCAATATCCGTATCGGCAGTTCCATGTTCGATGACGGGAATCCTTCCGACAATGTCGAGTTTAGCTTCCACCTCTGCTCCCGTATATTTACTGTTGTAACTCATGATTTTAATACATTTAATGTTCCACTATCCGCTAGAAGGAAATCCCCGTCCGATGCCATGAATACCTCACGCAGACCTTCCTGTCTTACCGTCCTCTCGACAACAATCGTCCTAGACTTGTCAATAAAGGACACGGAAATCTCTCGGTCAAGACCTTCATTGACAGAATCCGCAGAGAACTCCACCTCATCATCGTTGACCCCTTCGTACTCGACAAGCATCCAGTCTTTGACAAGACATACCCGTGGCCCTGCAATGAACTCTCCGCTTCCTATATTGTAGAAGAACGTCTGCGTTACCTTGTCAAATAGACAGCATACGCCATCCTTTCTTGCAGGGAGCATGTCAGCGACAAGAGTATCGCCATGCCACATCTTGAAACCGTAAAGCCTCTGCGGTGCACCTTGCGTTGCATAGACCGTTCCCAAGTTGTTGAAATTGAAAAGGTAGAATGTATATTCGCAATCCTCCTTTACGACCAAGTTGTCAAGTGACGTGTTGTTGATTATGGTCTTGGACGGGTTATACTCCACATCGAAGGCTTTTCCCTTTGTCACGTTGACATTGACTTGAGTGTCACCTATAGTGTCAGCTCTAAGGGCATTCTTGTAGATGAATAGGTTATATGACTTCGGGCTTATTACAGCATTAGCCCTACATCCTATAACTCCATACGTCTTCGAGAAGTCCAAGATGGCCATTCGGCATGAAAATGAAGTGGAAGCTGGAGCAGACAGCCCAGTATCAATGTACTGATAGCCGTCCGACTCCAGATACTCCAACACTTCGTATGACAGCACCTCCGCCATTACTCAACCGTCCAAGTTGTGTTTGACTCAACAGACACCGCCACAGGAGTGCCGAGATAGTCAAGCTCAATGTCTCCCGGGGTAACAGTGATGTAAGCATCGCCAGCCGCAAGAGTGAGAAGACATACGTCTCGATGGCCTCCCTCGTCTGTCACGATAATCTGCCTTGTCATCGGAGTGACACCTTCATTTGCGGGCACATTGACGGTAATCGAAAAAGAATACTCCGACAATGCACCTGGGTCTCCCAAGATGGCCGCTCCGTTGTTAGTCGACATTGAATTGGCCGTGTAGACATTAGGCAGAGCAATGTCAAGGTCTCCGATGCCAAGACTGAAGGTCAGCTTTGCAGAGTTTGAGACACCGCTGATGGTCACGACCTTTCCGTCCTTGTCTGCCGAAGCAGCGTCATCAACATCCACGTATTCGGGCTTGCCTGCTTGGTTGACTGTCCTCACGACATCTTGCACGTTTGCCGACTTCCATGTAAGTGTAGTGGATCTCACCTTTCTTCCAGTATGCGGAGCATAGGAAGACACATTCACATTTGCGTCTCCACTACCAGACGCAGGGGCCACCTTTACCCATTCAGCTTTTGCCATATTTATATTTTTAAAGGTTATTCAATTTTCCATGTCACATTAGAGTAGACCACAAAGCCCGCATTGAAGGCGTTTTCAGGCAAGAGCCAGACCACATCGGGAGACACTTCAAGATAAGGAGTACCGCCCACCGTGCATACAAGACCGCACCTGAACTCAAGAGGACCTTCGCATCGCTTCGCTTGATACTCAAGAGGAGTGTCGGCCCTACTTGCACCCATCAGCAGAGCACTGTCTTGACGCGACAGCCTCAAGGTGATGCCATTCCCGATTCTTTCTGAACTGAAGGAAAGGACATCACCCGCACGTCTCACTTGTATGTCTATGCAGCTCTCCATTGTTATATCGAGTCTATCGTTACTCCTGTAAAGGCTGTTCTCTTCTCTGTCCTGAGCTTGTCGGCAAAGTCCGTATCAGGGATGAAGGCCGTCAATGTCACATAGTACCTTCCGGCTCCAAGAATCGAAGAGTCCACCTTTATGATGTAGTTGTCTCTGTCTACCTTGACCGCATCCTGCTTCTCTATGATTATTCTCTTGTGTCCGTTTTCGGTGAACACCTCGACGTTCCAATCCACATTGTCCAGTCGGTATCCACCTATGGGCGTCATGTTGATGTTCAGCTTGAACTCAGTGCCCTTGACCGAATTTTCTCCTATGATTGCCATATCTTACCCCTTTAACAGTTCGTCAAGCTCAGCCATGTCGGTCTCCGCCTCGTTGTCCTCGAACATCGGGGCAAGCACATTGAAGGCAGTCTGCGGAGTGTCCGGCTGCGCCTTGAGGACAGCCATCATGAATGCCTTGCGTTCCACCTTGCGAAGCACTACGGCCACCTCTCTGCTCTCAAGACCGAGCATCACGGCCACCTTCCTTTCAACGAGTGCCTTGATGTCCGCGTATTCTTCTCCCACGGCCTCGATGCCATGTTCACGCACTATGCTGTCGAATGCTCTGCATCTCTGCTCGTCAACGTCCTCGAAGAGCCTTCTGTGCAGTTCCTCGGCAAGCTTCGCATACTGGTCGGCTACCGTCCTCAATGCTGCGATGTTGTCAAGGACTGCCTCCATGTCGGCATCAGTCAGATGACCGATTGCCATCTGACTGAGCTGCTGAAACATTGCCACAGCGTTTCTTCTTGTAAGCGTCTTCATGTACTCTTTAGTTCTTCTTGTTCAACTTAGGGTTCTCGCTTCTCCACATCTTGTAAGCTCCCCATCCACCGAAGATGAGGTTCGCCACTCCCATAACGGTGAAGAAATGCTCCGCATTGTCGATGCCGTGGTAGATGCTTCCCACTGATGATGCGATGAATGTAAGCACATACACAAGTGCCAGATAGATTGTTGATGTCTTCATGTCTTAATGTTTTTAAGGTAATGTTGCATAAATTGTGTCGCTATATATTTCCTTGCTCTCGTCTCCGCTTGGAGAAAGGATATTGATTTTTACGAAAAGTCCAATTCTCGTTGCTGACGAACCGCCTTGATTCTGGAACCTGTAGTTTCCTATGGTCGCAAGCAAGTCGGCAATGGTGTAGGTCTTGTTGGCCTCGTCAACTACAGGTGCTACAGTAAACTTCAGTTCTGTTGCTGTTGTGCTGTTAAGGGGGTATATGTATCCGTTTTGGTTATTCACACTGACCTCTACTCGAATGGTCTCACCGTTAGTGAAATGCCAGTCGGCAGGTGTGGTCAAGGTCAGTGTGGACGACACACCGTTGAGAGTGTAGCAGCTATGTCCGCCCACCGAGGAGTGGTACGTAGCAGAGCTGACATTCATGGTGAAGCTTCCTACAAGGTCGGCTATGGTCTTGGCCTTGCTGACCACGATTGTCTTTCTGTCAGCATTCTCGACAAGCTCCATCGAATAGAGGTCTCTGTTTCCTATCAGCTTGTCTCCGCTGAGGGCATAAGGCTTCTTGTCGGTCTGATAAATGAGTCCCGATACGCCCACTGCAATGACCGTATAGGACGAGTCCTTGTGATTGGCAAGCTCCGGTATCACATAAGGATACACGTTGCCCGACCTCGCAGGAAGCTCGCTTTCCGTGCTTGCAAAGACTATCTGCGGGAATGTGCTAGAAGACAAGCTGTTCACAGTCACGCTTGTCGGAAGAAGCCATTGATTGTTGACATCCTTGAAGATGTAGAGAGCAACATACATGTCATCGTTAGCTACCATCACATCACCAAGCTTCACGCAATATGCGGGATCGTAATTGGTCACTCCCGTGTCATTCGCCCTTACCGAGAATCCGTTAGCCCAATCGGAGTATATCTTGTCCGGGAATATCAATGAAAGCGGGCTTGCCGCCTTGTGGAAGTATCCGTTGAAGTCAAGCATTCGGAACGGAGACGAGACACCGCCCTTCGGCTGTTTATACTCATACACGCCATGAGGAGCTGTGGAATACCCAGCCCTGAATATCTTTGCCGTGCTTCCGAATCCGTAGCCGTTGGCCTTCCTCTGGGCATCGGTGATAGGGGCAGTCGTAGGGTAGTCTTCGGGCTTGAACCTTGCGTATGGGTTGATTTTCGGACTAGTGCAAAGCAGTCCGATGTCCCTTCCGAATTTGGTCACTCGGTAGTCACCGATGCACTGCGCTATCTCCCAAGGGGTTATTCCTCCCTTGGCTGCGGACGTATCCACATATAGTTTCTTGTTTGTTGAATCGAATGCCATGTTAAATCTCTCCAAATGTTATGTTCCACTTCTGCGTAGTCCTGTTGTAGTAAAGGTTGTACCACTCTCCGACAAGATTGCCGTCACCTTTTCTGAGGTATATCTCTATGTAGCTTGCCGTTTCATGAGCTGTATAGTTCCATACCTCCTTGTAAGTGCCATTGCCTACAACCTTGTTGTATTTTGCGTCCAAAAGTCCGCTCACGGCATCATTCGTAAAGCCTATGCGGTTCATCACCGATTGCAGCTTGCCGTCTCCGATGTTGGAAGTGAGCAAAGTGAAGTTGACCACAAGGTTCTTCGCGGCATTGTCCTCAAGAGCCGTAAGTCTGTCAAGGATAGATGCAAGGTCAAAACTCTCGCTTCCCTTGCCTCCTGCCGAGACCTCGCCCGTAGCGAACAAATCTCCCGTCATCTTGATGCTTCCGTCAGACTCCTTAGTGAACTTGCTTCCTACGTTGTTGTACCATATCTCAAGACTTGCAAGCTTGTTCTTCTCTTCCGTAGTATAGTCATTCGTGGACAATCCCATGCCGGTCACCTTGTCAACTTTTTTTTCAAGATCTGCGGCCTTAGCGTATCCGGACAGATCCAAGTCGGCAATGGCCTTGTCCACATACTCCTTGTTGACCATATCCAAATTCTGCGTCATTGGTGCTAATACGTTCATGGCTTATCCGATTATTACGACTTTATATGCCACATTAGGGGTTTCGGCAAATGCTATGGTGACATTGTTTGTGTCTGTCACTCTCACATCAGCGTACACCTGCTCATAAGGAGTGTTCGGTGTGAAGAGCTGCACGATGACATCCCTTGAACCGAGGTTATGGTTTATGGTCTGCGAAGTGCTGCCGTTGGCGGTAATCGTCTTGACAACCTTCTTCGTAGGAGTATATCCGAGAGCTGATGTGACATTGACATCCCTGAGAGTGACATTCTTAGCAGATCCGTCGATAGAGAGAGTGCCAATGACCGCAGACGATGCAGAGGATGCAGTGTAGCTTACACTTGTGGCCTTGCCCTCCAAGGTGGTCACCCTGTTTGTAAGGCTTGTCAAGTCGGAAGTCCTTGCTGGCGTATATCCGAGAGCGTCGACAACCGCATCGAAGTTAAGGATGATTCCACTTCCGCTGCCGCCACCCTCCGATGCGCTGCCAGCCTCACCCGCCGCGTTCTGTCCTGTGGTGTAGAAGTCTCCATTGAGATACCATGCCTTGTTTCCGCTGTCATATTTGAAGTATTGGCCAACCTCTTCATACCACTCCATCAAGGTGGTGATATTTCCTTCCGCAGCAGTCACTCTTTTTGTCAGAGCGGAAATGTTCCCTTCCGCGGCAGTCACTCTTACGATGGTCTCATTGAGGACGCCGTCGGTTTCGTTTATCCTATTGGTGAGAGTCCTTATGCTATTCTCAGTACTAGTCACCCTTGTAGCAAGCTCACCTAAGTTGTATGCCGTTGCATAGGTATTCGCTATGTTGTTTCCATATTGGTCAGCGACAGCCTTATTTGCTGCTCCGTTTGTAAACAAGCTTGCAATGTCAGATATGCTTTCCGATATTCCCGCAATGGTACTCTGCAAGTCTGTAATCTTGGTGATTGACAGAGAAGGGATGTCGCTCTCTGCAAGGGAAGAACCTTTCGTAACTCGTCCGTACTTATCCACAGTCACCTTCGGATATGTGCCTGCTGTCACTCCGCTTGTTGCAAGGCTAAACGAACCCGTGCCGTCAAGCTTGATTGTGCCTGTCAGTCCAGTGCCTGCCGAAATAGTGGTTGCCTTCTTTGCGAAAGTATCGAGCATTGAGTCAAGAGTGCCGCCCTCTATTCCCGCAAGGAATGCCACCACCTCGTTCCACTTGTTGATGGCTTCGTCATTGTCGGTCTTGAAGATTGTCTCTACATTCTGGAGCCTTGCATCGATTCCGTTGACTGTACCCACAAGGGCTGAGTGTGTGCCTGTGGTGGTGTAGCCTTCCAAGTCCTTGAGGAAGGCAAGAGCCTCCCAAGAAGATGCTGAGCGAAGAATAGCTCTTCCCTTGGTGTTGTTGGCCGTAGAGTTATCATAGTACACCATTCCTGCGGCATACGTGGTAGGTGCTGCCGTAAGGTTCTGGAATTTCGCCCTTGACAACTCCTGATTGCACAGGTCTACGCCCGTATAGAATTTTGCTGCCATGTCTGTTTATTTAGTTAAGGAACGCTGCTCCGCTGACGGGCGTTCCAAAGTTCAACACTACCTTGTTAATCGAGACGAACCTCTTGTCGCAGTAAATCTCCTCTCCTGCCGATGATACCACCGTGACTGCGGGGAACTTGCCGAGGTTATGCTCTATCACCCATTCCTCTGCGGTGGCCGCCTGCGTGTGATAGTAATACTTGTCTCCTTCTCCGACGACGCCTCCTCCTGAGCCGCCACCGCCTCCTCCTAATTCGAGGGCCGCTATCCTTTCGGAAAGCACTGCATCTGTCTTGTCCACGTATTCCTTGATTACTCTGTTCGATACCGCATTGTCAGAGGTTTCAGACATCTCGCTATCCAAAATCACTCCGCCCGTTCCTCCTCCGGTTTCGGGATCTCCGGCTCCTCCTGCCGCCGCTTGCTTCTCCGAGAAGAAGTTGTACTTCGTGCCTATGGTCTCGTCATCAGCGAAGTAGAACATGTCGTTAAGCACGGCAAGCATCGTGAGGATGGAATCTAAAGTCTCGTCACCTGTTCCGCTTATCTTGATGTTCGGACTGAGTTCTACTTCTCCTTTCTCATTGAACTTGATGTTTCCTTTCGCAAGGTAGCCGGATCCGTCGTGACGGAACAGGGTGTTTGCCGGGCTGGACGGATTATAGTCAAATTCAAGGTCTTCCATCAGGCCGCCGAACCAGGCTGCTATGCTCTTGTCCCCCTTCTCTTCGTCAATGGAGCCGCTCACTCCGGCGTTGTCATTCAAGTGAAGGATACCTCTGAGAAGGTCAAGCCAGGTCTTCCCGTCTGCACTCTGAATGTTCTCTGTCACGATCTGACCGGGACGTACTTCGGTATAGCCGTACATCGGGGCAAAGGAACGCAAGCCATCATACTCAGAGTTCAAGATGCCCACAAGCAGATAGTAGCTATCTTCCGTATCCTTCTGCACGTCCTTGTGAAGCTCAAACGAACCGTTAGTGCTATTCTTTGACACCACAGCATACAAGTAGTAGGCCGACTCTCTCTCAAGAGTCTGCGACACTTCTGAAACCTGCCATCTCTTGTACTCCTCATCCGAATGGACAGGACTGATACTGTCGATGCCCAACGTCATGTGCTTGATGTATGCGGACTGAACAGAGAAGACGCCTGTGGCATCATCATACGCATAAACCAAGTTGTCGCTATCATTGCTTGTCAACGACTTAGTGAACACGAACTGAAGTCTCTCGTCTCCCACAAGCATGGACATCGTTTCAACAGTTATAGGGCTTATCCCCTCCGTAAAATTGTCCAAAGCACCCTGAAGCATCGATATAGTCTCCTTCGCTTCACGCCATCTGCGCTTCGAGAACTGTATGCTGTCCTTATGCAATTCGTCAGTGTGGACCTCCTGGTTCTCAATCTCCCTGATCGTCGTGCCGAACGACACAGACGCTGTGCTGTTGCTCAGCTCCACGACAGGCTTGGTCGGAGTGTTCACGTACTGCTTGACCGCCTTAATCCTGATGTCCGATACTTCGGCAAGCAGATCGTCGTCTGTCAGCCTCACGAATCCGCCGAGGATGATCTTCGGGCCCCATGATTCCCACATCCTTGCCGCCTGTATCGGATCTATCTCGGCATTGATGGTCACCTTCTGCGCCTCATGCTCGTAGAGATATTTGACAGCCTCCCTCAGCGCCTTGTCCTCGGCCTCGCGTACATATTCAGAAGGCAGGCTCACGCCTACGACTATGAATGTGTTGCCGGCTGATGGATGATAAGCCGGGCCGGCAGGCATCCTGAACCCGTCCACCCACTCGGATACGAGCTTGAACCTCCTTTCTTCATGATCGTAGTCGTTGATGTCGAACTCACGCGACGCAAGGTTTCCCGACTGGAACACCACCTGTCTTGTCTCTCCGGGCACCTGAAGCCCGCCGGCAGAGTAGTCCGGAAGATATGCGTCCTCCTTCACGATGACGTCTACCTGGACATTATCCCAGCCTTCCGCATTCTCGTCAGCCAGCTCCGGATATGCCGCCACCAGCTCGTCTGTGCTGCCGTATGTTTCGCTTTTGTAGAGATATTCCACAGACTCCACATCGCATGTGTGGGACGGATATATGTGCGTCAGATCCAGAGCGACATCATCACCGCCATTGACGGGACCGCCCTCTCTCGCGACAGATTGGCCAAGATCGTCGGTGACATACCTCACCGCCTTGGCGCTATCATAACCCTCCTCGCCCTCGAATTTCTCTCCGTCGTAGCCTATTCCGGCAGACTTCGGGAACTTCAGCTCCCTTGAACCGTACTCACTCAGGAAGATGTTCCTCTCGCCGCCCTGGATGTAGACCCTTGCCGCCGGAGTCTCGTCGTTGTATGCCGTCCTCTGTATGCCGGCCCTGAGTCCGTTGCCGCGTCCATAGCTGAGCTCGAGAGGGGAGTCCGCATTATACTCCACCTTCCTGAGGAAGATGGTCCTGCCCTTGACCTCCCATTCGGTTTCGAAAGTGTCCGCAACCGCCTGGAGAGCCTCCATACAGTTGTTGCAACTGTACGATATGAGCTTCTCCGCGCTCTCGATGCAACCTTCACCGAGTCTCCATGGCATATCGCCGCTCTGCAACCTGTCGTTGAGATTGTCCACGATCATCTGGATGTGCTCCCACGGCCTTGCAGTCAGATCGAAGCTCAGCCTCTTGTCCACCCAGTTGTAGAACATGTATTTCCTCAGGTATGCGTAGTCGGCGTTGAATGTCGCCTGATACTCGAAGTTTCTGCTGCCGCGCTTGTCTACACGGCACGACTGAAAGAGAGTGTATGTGTCCCCTTCGAATGTGACAGTTGAACCCGCCGGAATCTCCTCGTACACGGCAAGGCTGAAATTGAGGACCAGCTCATCCTCGCCCATGATCTCACGGCGGCGGTAGCTGCTGTCGTCAACAGCCAGGACAAGCGGCTCTCTGTCTGGTCTGATTATGGATATCTCGTGGCCCATCGTTATCTTTTGTGGTAAAGATAACAATAAAAGTGCTTACGATGTAAGCACTGATATCCAAGTTAATATGATTGTTTATAAGTTGTCGGCCACAATGGTGAATGTCACCGAGAAAAGTATCCATGCCTCGCCATCCGCCGGCACGAAGTCCTTGACCTGAGAAGACCTGTAATAACATTGCATCCGGCGGCCTGACGCGGCGGCCGAGAGAACCCTGAGCCCCCTCTGCGTGATGTCGGTTCTGCCCATGTCCGCCCGCACCCAATCGTGCAGAAACGCATCGTAGTTACGCCACAGATCGGGGAGAGAATCCGCCTTCATGTAACAGCTGAGGGTCATGTCGCGCCCCTTTCTTTTGACTTTTGCCCCTCCGTCATAGATGCATCCTCCGATCGTGTCAATATTCCTCTTGAGAGCTTCCTTGATGTCCGGCCTTCCGAGATCCTCCGAGATATGGTCATCCACTACGCGGATGCCGTAGGTCCCGAAATCGACTCCGTCAAGCTCATACTGACCTCTGATGCCAAGATCTGACACCGGGGAGAGGTATTCATATCCGTGGTGAGGAAAGTCGTCGGCAAAGCGTACCGAGAAGGAATGGAGATTGCCGCCCACCTGCGTAATGTCCGAGTATGACAGAAGACGGAGCCTGTAGCTTCTTCCGAGGATTACGGCATCCATGTATGCGCTGCCTTCGAGAAGCCCGCAGAATGCGCTGAAATCGGCCTCAGATCCGACGAATCCGAACGGTATGGCGAAGTCCCTTCCCTCGAGCACCGGAAGCGTCAGATCGGCCTCTATGCCGTCCTCCTCCGGCCAGTCGTTGGTGTCCACCTTCTTCAACGCCGGGTAGGAGAGCACGCCGTTATGGCCGCCCTTCATCACGAACGCGCCGTACGTGTCGAATATGTCTTTGCCGTTTATGTAGAATTCCCCTGTCATGTCCTATACTCCCTTGATGTTGACGCCTCTGTCCCTGATGTCCTCGATGGCCGACTGTATCCTCGTCAGCTTTCCGTCCATGCTTCCGGTGTCCTCATGGATGCCCATCACATGGCTCAGTATGCTGCCTGCCTGGCTCCTGAGCATACGCATGTCCTCCGCCATGGCCTTTCCTGATTCCATGATGGAATAGGTGTGGCTCTGAATGGCTGTGGCCCTTCCGTTCAGCTCGTCCACGCTGTCCTGCGACGCGGTGGCTATGCCCTTGGATGTGGCTTCGCGGGCTGATGCAAGATCGTAACCCTGTTCCTCCATCATCTTCACCCAGTCCTCTCCGGCAGAAGTGATTATCTCGCTCTTGCTTTTGAGGTCGTTCATCATCTCGGCGTAGATGGCTGCAAATCCCTCCGCGTCACCGCTGCCGAGCGCATCGCGCAGACGCGCCTGGTAGTCCTTCTCGGCATTGTTGAGCACTTCCGTCATTATGAGTTCCGAGAGCATCTGCTGTCCAAGCGCAAGAATGGTCTCCGAACCTTTGTCGCGGAACACGTCCCATGCGTCCGCGCCCGTGAGGATGCCGTCGAAGATTGACTCGCTGAGACTTGACGCCATGTTCTGCGTGTAGTCGGATATGATGCCGTCAAGTATGGCTATGTTCTCATTGATGAGCTTGGTCTGCTCGACAGCCTGCTTGAGTGCGTCATAAGCCGTGTCGTACTCTCCGTTGGCTTCTCCGGCATAGTTGGCGAGAGCCGCCTCTGCTTCTGCGAGCTTCAGGGAGCCGTCCTCGTTGAATATCTCCGGATACACATCCGCAAGAGTGCGGAGATCCCTCTTGCTCATCTGCACGGTGGTGTCCGCAAGGCTCTTCGCCACGTCCGGCATCCATGTTTCAGTGCTGCTCAGGAACCCCTTGTCCTTCGTGTACTTGTATGCCGTGTAGTTGTCACCATAATAAGCCTTCCATGCCTCGTTGTACAGCCTGTAAGCCTCCTTGGCCTTGGCGAGTGTGCGGTCTCCGAAAATGCCCGAAAAGTCATCCTCGTTGAGCGACAGACGCATCAGTTCCAGCTCCTGGTTGTAGTCCTTCAGCACAGCCTTTGCCCTTGCCTCGGCCACGGCGAGCTCCGTGAAGTAGTTGACGAGCTGTCCCATGAGCGCCGTCGCGCCCGCCACAATGGCGCCGATCGGTCCTCCCGACGCGGCTCCCTGAGCCACGGAGCTGAGCACGCTGCCGGCCTGCATCAGACTCTCCGACATCTCCCGGATACGCGCGTCGCCGCTTATCTCTGCGATTTCCGCCATTGCGGACGCCGCCTGCATCAGACCGTCGGCAAAGAGGGTGGCTCCTGCACCGGCGATATTCTTCTTCAGGGCATCCTTGGTGGATTCGAGGTCGGATGCAGCCTCCTCCTCGGCGGCCTTGTTGCCGTCTTTCTTCGCCTTCTCGATCTTGTCGTTGTAGCGCGATATCATGACGGTCTTGCGGAGGACCTCGTCCCATGACGAGCCCCATCCCCCGAAGTCTATGTTGTCGTATGCGTTCTGGAGACCGTTGATGGCCTCCTGTAGCGCCTTGAAGGATTCAGGATCGGCTTCCTTGTCAAGTTCCAGCAGCTTCTTCCTTGCGAGCTCAATGGTGTCCAGGATGGTCGCCTTCGTCATCTTGGAAGGGTCGCGGAAGATCTTCTGGTACGCCTCGTCGTACACCTGCGCCAGCGAGTCCAGCTCCTCCTCCATCTCCTTCTCGAGCATCTTGATGTCGTAGTCCTTCAGACCCTCGGCCATCATCTCCTTCCTGTATCTCTCCTTGATGGCCTTCTTCTTCTCTTCGTAGTTGCCGTAGCGTTCAAGATAGGCTCTTCTCGCTTCCTCCTCGGCCTCTATCTCCGCCATGATGGCATCGCCCTCGTCCTTGTGGAACTGCGCGTAGAAAGCCTCCTCATCCATCTGTATCTGCTCGAGACCACGGTTGTACGCCTCCTTGGCCTGCATGCCGAGCTCTTCATACATCTCGAGGACATCCCTGTCAAGGGTGGTCTTGGTCGGCTTGAAGTCATACTCCTTGCGGTTCTCGTCCTCTGACAGCCACTGCTGCTTCTCCTCCTCCTGCATCTTCTTGAGCATGTCGGCCTTCTCCCTCTCAATCTGCTCGACGGTCTTCCTGTACTGGAGAGCCTCGGCCGCCCTCTGCTTGTCGTAGCCTTCCTCCATCGCCTCGATCTCGCCTTCCGCTATCTCGATCTCGAGGTCAGCCTTGGTCTTTTTGAGGTCCTCGGCAGCCTTCTTTGCCCTCTGCCGCCTGTTGTAGGAGTTCCTGAGCTCCTTTTCGCTCTTTGCCTTCTCCTCCTCGGCATCCGTGGTCACAGTCGTGTCCTCGACATAATTCCCCTGAAGGACGGCCAAATACTTCTCCGCCTGCCTGATGTTGGCATTGATCTGGTCATATTCGTCCTTGAGCTTGAGAAGGGTCTCGGCACCCTTGGCACCGCCATACCGCTTGAGGTAGCCGTGGCTGTAAATACTTCCTTGATATATGAGGCGATCACTTCCGGCGTCGTATGCCTTTTTGGCTGCCGCCACAAGCTTACGCTCCCTCTCTATCTCCTTGAGCGCCTCCTGATTCTCACGGAGCTGCTCTGTGAAGCGCTCCATCTGAAGAGCCTTGTACTCGTCGTTCAGCGCCTTGAGCTTCTCGGCGTCTATCTCCAGGGCCTCGCCCCATTCGTTGGCCTTTGTCACCGCCTCCGGGAAAGATGACGCGAGGGTGTTGAGCGCCTCGTTCATCCTTGCCGTCTCATCCTTCGTCAGCTGCGTCTTTCCCTTGAGTGTCTCGTATTCGGATATCAGCCTGTCGTTCTGAGTCACCTTGCCGGTGCTCTCGATGGTCTCGTTAAGCTCGGCGGTGTAGTCTGCCGCCGACTTCGCATTCCTCGTATATGCCACGAGGGCCGCACCTGCCGCAACGATGGCGGTGGCGATGAGGACATAAGGATTCGCAAGCATCGTCCTGTTGAGCAGCTTCTGGGCCTTCTCGGTAGTCACCAGCCAGCCGTAATGCAGGGCTTCCATCTTCGTGAGCCTTCCTATTCCGGTCGCCCTTATCGCCTCGAGCGCGGTGACGGCCATCGTCGCGGCCTTGTATGCTCCGTATGTGGCCACTATGGCGGCGATCGCCCTGCCGACCTTCTCGTAGTTCTCCACGAGCTTGCTTGCCATGCCGATCGCCTGGCCGAAGGCGCTCTGCGTCGTCTTGCCGATCTCGTTCAGCATCATGTCGAGCGAGTCCTGAAGGTTTGACCACTGGCCCTGCAATGTCTTCGACTGCTCCTCCATCAGTCCGTCATACTCGCCACCGGCACCGCCGAGAGCATCTATTGCAGCCTTGAATTCCTTCGCCCCGACCTTTCCGGCAGTCACATACTCCTGCACCTGATCCGTCGCTATGCCGAAGTGCTCGGCCAGCTTGTCAGCGAGCGCGATACCCCTTCCCATGAACTGACGGAGGTCCTGAGTGTACATCCTGCCCTGGACCATCGTGGTACCGTACAGGTATGCGATGTCACGCAATGGAGCGCCTACGGCAGACGCGATGTTTCCGAGTGTCGTCAGTGTCTCGTTGACATCCTCTGCCGCGATACCGTACGCGATGAGCTGCTTGGCCGTGCCCGACACTTCCTGAAGACCGAACGGCGTCGTGGCGGCAAGATTGGTGAGCTCGCCCATGAGCTTCACGGCTCTCTCCTCTGACTTGAGGAGCACCCTGAAGGCCACCTCGAGCTGCTGGAACTCCGAGCGGACCTGGAAGATCTTCTGCCCGAACTGCTCGGCGGCGGCGACAGAGAACATCGCGGCCATGCTTCCTGCCACCTTCTTCGCTATCCCGTCGAGCTTCTGCCCCTCCTTTGCCGCATGCGTGCCCACCTCACTGAGCAGCGCCTTCATCTTCTGTTTGTCCCTGTTGAGCTGGGCGAGGTCAATCCCCGCCGTTATGTTCATTGCTCCCGATGTTTCTGTCATTGTCGTCTATGCTGTTATACTATTTCTCCTCTGATTATTGCCCTGAGCTTTTCCCTGTTGGCCGGATCGTCGGCATCTACAACCTCCTTGTTCTTGTCCTTCGGCGGCTCGTAGGTCGGCAGGACGGCCGAGTACATCATCAGGTTCTCATAGCTGAGCTCGTGGATAACATAGTCGAACGTGAGGTTGTAGGACTTGCATACGCCCGCCACTACTGCCCAGATGCTGTCGTTCGCTTCCTCTTCTT
>JAEIGA010005479.1_pt1 | contig 19388 bp, 25 predicted proteins | sample 9270691 | NCBI WGS metagenome assembly JAEIGA01 (sample SAMN17057246, study PRJNA624740) | gut metagenome | biome: biome; isolation source: fecal sample | host: Bos grunniens | place: China: Xizang | collected 2019 | reverse complement strand
TGATAGCAGCAGATTTGGCTATCACTATTTAATTTCTGAAACAGATCTTGTATTCTGGGTGGAAAACAGAAAGACGCTCGGCGCGAATAAAACAGCAACAAAGACTCCGAGCGAGATGTCTATTGAAGATATTGCAGCAGAGTTGACTATTCGGTTAAAGAAGGCGTATGAAGACGGATTCAGGGATGGCAGGAAGGCGGCAAAGCGTGAGATCTCTGATGTGATTAAGGGGGTGTGATGATGTCTTGGTTTAATCTCGTATTGATTATATTTCTGTATGTTTTACTGTATGGTGCAGCCAGGTGCATTATCAGCCTGGAACGAATGATTGACAAAGTGAAAGCGGAATTGAGTGCTCTTGACCATAAGAATGGCGAGAGCCTCAATTTTCTTGCTAAGTATTGCGGCGATCTGGACAATGAGGAAAAGAAGTTGTATCAGACTCATATGAAAGATCTTAACGCTGCATATTTAAACATGAACAACATTAGCAATGAACTCAATCGGACCAAGATTCGAGTTGGTAAGCTTGAACAGAATATTGGTGCATTTAATTTAGAAGACTTAGCAAAGGATCCGCTAGCAGATGTGAATGTTGCGGATCTTTTATTTCCAGAGAATATTAATGAAGAACTTTAAATAGGGAAGGATAAAAATGAATAAAGTTCCAGCAATGATGCGAGATCAGTTAATTGTTAAAAAAGGAAATCGTACAGTACCTAAGTCAAAAGTATATTGTGGGCCTAAATGGAAGAAGTTTAACGGGGCTAGAAGAACATCGAAAGCTCATACAGAAAAGGCTCTTAATGATGCGTATATTGATGGTTATGTAAAAGGAACATTCGATATTTATGAAGCGCTGAATAGTGTGGAGGAAAGAAAATGACTGACAAATATGAACTGAAAATCGTAGGCGGTGTAACTCCTGAATCTATAGATAATTTTATTGGCGTATTCAAAGCATATTTTTCAAAAGAATCGAATTTTATGAGATTTGGTTGGGCAGAAGTTTTTAAAAATTGTGTTGTTGTTTCTGGCACATGCAACTCGATTTTCAATAAAGAATTAAAAAGGTCTTTACTCATTTGGTATGATCCGGCTATTTATGAGGAAGTTATAAATTATATCCGACAAGTTGAGCTCGGAGAGTTACCAGACATTAATACGGAATGGTACATAGAAAAGAGGAGAAAGAAAATGATTAATGAAGAACATACTCCCGACCATATTTGGTGTAACAATCAGAAAATCAGAACCGAAGAAACTTGGAATAAATACAAAGAAGGATATCGAAATTTGTTCCCTGGATATAGCTTCCAATGGAAGAAACACAAAGAAGGATATCGAGATTTGTTTTTTTCCTGCACTCTAGAAAAGGTATATGGGTGGAAATATTCAATGTTGAACAACGATTATATTCCTAAGAAGGTGCTCTTTAATGGTCCTGCAACAATCGCTTTCTGGAAAGACGGAACTAAGACCGTCATCAAATGTTCTGAAGACGACGCTTATGATCCGGAGAAGGCAGTACTTTGGGCTATATTCGAAAAGTGGATTTGCCCCGACGGGAAATTTTCGAAAACTAGTCGTAGAAGGATTATGGAAGAATTGACTAAGGATGCTCTTAATGAATGGCCCGAGGATGGATTTTCAGAGGATTGGGTGGAATGAAAGAGCTCATATTTGAAATTCCAGATGAACTTCTAGACCATACAGCGGTTGTTGTACCTGTGAAAAGCGGTAAGGAACTGGTTCGGTGCAAGGACTGCATCCATCGGTATTCGATCTGTCCGATGATAACGATTTATCAAAATGGGTCGATATCATTCAGAGCGCAAGATGATTGGTTCTGCTTTATGGGAGAAAGGAAAGAAGAATGAAGGTTAATGTGAATACACCGCTTCAGTCCTGCGAATACTGCAAGTGGTTTAGCTTAGATGTCGATCAATCATATATGGACGGCATTCCTTATCCGCTATGGCGGTGTCGATATCATGCAATATGCGAAAACGCTATTGATCTGTATAAGAAGGAGAAAGGAAAAGAAGAATGAGAGGCTTAATTAAATGCGATAATTGCGGAAAAGTATTTCTGTATGATGATATGGCGATCAATACCGTGAGCTTTACCAGAAGAGATGAAAATGGCGTTGATGCATATGAAGATGATTACATATTTCCAAAGACAGAATTTGATCTTTGTCCTGAGTGCGTAGAAAGATTCATTAACGATATTACTCTTGGCAGAAATCTTCTGTATGACAATGTGAACACAAAAAAGGAGTGATGCTATGGGTTGGATATTTTCATTCATTGTCATTCTGATGACATATTTGCATAGGGCTGAATTGAGTCCTGAGGTTATAGCTCTTTATGTGGTGGCAGCAGCTATGTTTGCAATAGCTGGCTCAATCGCTTTGGCTTTTGGAGATATGAAAGGAGACAGAAATGAAGAAGATTGATCAGTGCACAACATTAAAGGATTATATTTCAATGTATGACAGACTTAAGAAAATTAGCAGAGACCTGCAGGTAATGAGTACGGATTTTCAGAAGGGCACATTTGAGTATATTACTCTCGATCAGGCAAGAATGGCTATTGTGTCATATATGGACGCGCTTGATTCGCTGAAGATTAAGATTGACGGAGTGAACTTCAACGAGTAAATTCGCATATTTTTATACCTGGTTAATGAAGGAAAACGGGACTAATTGTCCCTTTCTTTTTGCAAAGTCTAAGGAGGAAAAAGAGATGAGGCTTGATTTATTAAAGAACGCAATTTATTTTGTTCCGCAGTTTTATGACAAGCATAAAGCAGCATTGAAGTTTGGAACTATTTTGGTTGGAACAGGAGCTACAGGATATTTTGCTTATAAAGCAGGTATCGAAGAAGGGAAGAATCCTTCAAAGACATTAGAAGAAAAAGCTGTTAGGTTGGTTAAGCCGGCAGCTGCTGGAGCAATTACAGTGGCTACAGCATATTCTACATACAAAGATAATCTTGCTTGGGAGAGTGCATTTATTGCAATTAGCAATCTTTCGAACGAGAAGATCAAGAATTATGAAGAAAAACTGGAGGAACTTGTTGGAAAAGACAAAGTAAACGAATTAAAGACAAAAGTATTTGGTGATATTGTGGTGCCAGATGATATTCCGGAAGGAAAAGAGTATTGGCTTCATGATTATCGAGGAGATAAAATGTTTAGGACAAGAGAAGAAATTCTCGAAGCAGAACTTGAAGTAAACAGGATGCTTAATGATTCTGGACGTCCTTGGATCACTGAAAACGATGTCAGAAAGAAATTTGGATTAGAACCAGCTGCTGGAGGAGATGAACTTAAGTGGAATTGTGGAGAATACAATGAATATGGATTCACATGGATTGAATTCAATCATTGGGTTATTTCTGATAAGAATGGCAACACTATTCACTGTGTTGACTATGCAACTCCGCCGACAGTAAGTGGGCATTGGGAGGACGATGCGTGTACGGTTTTATGATGGCAACGTGGCGAAAACCACGTTTTAAAGAGTATGTGAAGATATTCAGATACTATGCCGGCGATGGAATTGTTGCAAAAACGCGTTTAGTGCGGTATGGCGACGATTGGCGCAGAGTATATTCGGTTGGCGTTAGAACTACAAAGAAAAATATTGAATTAATAAAAGCTGCAACAAAAGAACTTGAAAAGCCGTCTTCATTGAGGGCGGCTTTTGTACAGGACATTCTTACAGGAGAGATTAAGGAGGTATAAGAATGGAAGTTTTGAAAACAATGAAACAACTGGCTAGTTTAGACAACGTACGGAAAGTGTTGAAAGCAACTTATGAGCATCGTGGCACTATTGCAAAAGTGGTAGGATACACTACTCTTGGCCTTGCAGTAGCAACAGCCGTAAAAGAAGCTCCCAAAGCAGTTCATGAAATTGAAAAGGAGGCAGAAAAGAAAGGTGAACTGCTTACTCCAGTAGAGAAAGGTTCTATTATATTTAAGACAATGCCTACAGTATTTATGCTGTCGGCAGTGAGCGTTGGAACAATGTTATATTCTGATGTGACAATTACAAAAGAAATCAGAAAGGTAAAAAATGACAACGCGTCGTTAGTCGAACAAGTAATCGGTTTATCGAACGCATATAATGCGATAAACGATGTTTCCGCAGGAGTTAGAAAATTTGTTACAGGAGACGATCCTGGACTTATTGAAGAATTCAATGCGTCGAAAACTCAAGTAAAGATTGATCGGGAGAAAGAATTATATTCTAAACTCAATGACCCATCTAGTATTAAACCTGATATTTCAGAACATATGAATAAGTATGAGCTATTGTACACACAGACTGAGGATCCTATTTACAAGATGTTAACTTGGAAGGAAGAAACAACAGGCAGAGTGTTTGAAGCATGCACATATCAGGTCGATGCAGCACTTGAAACATTGAAAACGATGCAGAATTCTCCTAATTACGGCAAAGGTTTTGTGAATCAAAACGATTTCTGGAGAGAAATTGGTATTTCAGAAACAAGAATTGGAGACATGCTGATATTTAGAGCTGGCAAAGAGCCTATTGGCGCTTCAAAGAATGCAATTGTTGATGACGATGGTGTAACACCAATAATGCTGTTATCATGGGACGTAGATCCATATTGTGATTCTGGAGACTATTACGGTAGTAGCTGGCTTTGAAGCGGTAGTTCCGAGGAGGAACTAGCGATATTTTTGAGTAGAGTAAGAACGGGCGCATAAGTGCTCGTTCTTTTTTCGCAATTTTTTATATGTAGTTAATAGAGGGATACCTCGAAAGGAGAAAATCATGGAAAACATTGAAACAAAAGTAATGGAAACAATCAACGAAACAACAAAGAACGTACAGGTGTCTGACGAGGTTATCGGATGGGCAGTGCTTGGTGTAACAGCATTTATCGGAGGTGTACTTGGCTGGAAGGCTAAGAAAGCGTTTGATGAGAATCATGAAGCTAAAGGCACAAAACCTGAAGAAACCAAAGAAGGACTTCTTGCAAAGTTCAAGAACAAGATTAATTTCAAGAAAAACAAAAATGAATCTGTGGATAAACCTGAAGAAGTAGACAACAAAGAAGTAGAGGCTTAAAGCTTCTGCTTTTTTCTTTTTCGGAGGTGCGAATGAGTCAATGGTTAGTTAGGATTGGGCATCGCGAACAGGCAAATGATGGCTATTATATTCGATCACATGCAGGGCAAATGACATATTCCAATAGAGTATTCGGCTCAGAATCAGCAGCAAGGGAATATTTAAACAAAAAGATGGAAGAATGTGCGGATTCTTCAGACGATTATTCTTTTAAGTTATTTGAAGAGCAGCCTATCAGTTTCAAACAAGAGACTTTAAACATTGACAAGCTACCATTTTAAGGAGGAGATATGGAAGACAAGAAAGAAGTTACACTTAAAGATATTTGTAAAGAATCAACAAAGGTCGTTTGTATGCTTGGAGTTGCTAAAGTAGTTGACTATTCATTACAGAAGTTAACGGAGGATATGGCAACATCAACAGTAGACAAGATTTTTGTATGGATTGGCTGTAAAGCTATCAGTGGAATGATTTCTTTAAAAGCAAGGGAACATATTTCTTCAACAATTGATGATATTGAGGAGAAAGTTGAAACTGCAGAGAAGAAATTCAAAGAATTAAAGGGTTTAGAGTAATGGCAGAAGTAAAATTTCCAAACGACAACAATAGATATCCTCCAAACAGCCTATCGAAACCGATGCTACAGCCGGTAGTAGATAGATCTAACAAAAGCGCCAGAGGGTCCTTCTTAGCAAGGGCTCTTGGCGCTGCTTATGGGCAAAGAGCTAGTGATATTATTACGTATTCGATGGATAACATCATTCGTCCTAGATCCAAAGATCTTGCATATAACTTAATCACAACAATAGCGCGGATGATTATTTACAAAGATGCACGTGATGTATCAAGAGGTAATGATTGGGATTCTGTGAACAGAAACGCATCTGTATATCATAGAGACCGTTTTAATTCTGCAGGATCTCGCGGATCATATCCTAATGATAATAGAACAAGCTTTAATTGGCAGGCATACAACGATTTTGATCATAAAGATGAAGCACAGAGAGTATTAGATGGTCTTATTTATCAGATTGAGAACATGGACGATCATGTAGCTACTGTTGCGGAATTCTGCCAGTTAAATGATGTTCGTGGCTGGGATTGGACACTTCAAGATTGGGGCTGGCCTGATCTTTCACAGGCTGAGGTACGTTATATTATGGGAAAATTCAGGATTACACTTCCTGATCCTATATATTTAAAAGGGAGACGTTAAAATGAGTTTAAATGTATTCAAAAGCGTAGTGTACAAAGGAAGTCAAGTTGTTTCTTTTGTGACCACACAAGTTAAACATAATAAACCTAAGATTTATATTGCTGGAGGATTAGCACTTACAGCGGTTGCTGTTATTTCTGCTCTTGTAAAAGCTGAAGATTTTACAGAAGAACAGGATAGACACGAAGAAGTTATATTTGGCATTAAACACGATAAAGAAGAAAAGTTTATTGAAGAGAAGGTTGCAAAAAGGGAAATGATGGCCGAAAACATCCATCATATTGCGAATGTCGCGATTATTTCTGCCATTCCTCTTTTGTGCGAATCTGCAGGCATATATTCTGTATGTAAGGGATTAGAACTGATTAAAAACGAGAAGGAACTTATTTTGGCTGCTTTAGGGACCGCAATTGCTAGTCAACAGACTATTTTAGCTCGTGTTGAAGAGCGTTACGGTCCGGAAGAAAGAAAAGCTATTGAATCTAATTCGTTTTCTAGTCTTATATCTGCGTATAATGATGAAACTGGTGAATTTACTAAAGAAAAATTTGACCAGATTAACTCGGAAGAGGAAGTTTTACCGGATTATCGGATCATTATATCTGAGAAAACAGTAATTCCAGGTTCTAGAACTGCAGAAAATTTAAAAGATAAGACATATATGGCTGAAGAACTTGTGTTGGGCCAAGCATTTGCAAATAGAGAGCTGCAAAGAAAGGGTTATATTTTCGAAGACGAGATTTGTGACTTCTTCGATGTAATACCAAATGCGACACATAGATTAGCTGGAAACTGCTTACCGGATCCACATCATCCGCTTCCAGGAGATGAAAACAGAGCCGGATTCGTGTCCTTTGGCGTAGATGAGTTTATTAAAGCGGTTAAGAATGGAGAAGATATTTCTTACGAGAAAGTAATTGTGCTTACTCCTAATATTGATGGGCTTATTTGGAACGACTATTACAAATACAATAGGAATTCAGTCTTTGGATCATGGGAAAGTACGGAAATAACTTCGGAATAAAGTGTGACTGTCATGGATGTACACCAGAAACTGGAAGGTCCGTAACTTGCCATGCAACCTGTGAACGATATTTAGAGTTCAGAAGAAAGCTAGACGAAGCATATGGTTCTGTAGTAAAAGAAAGGAATCGTATATCCTATGGCAAAAGCCGTAACAGGAGTAAACAAAGGAGACATGACAAATGAAAGGTTTATATTTTCTGGCAGGTCTTTTAGTAGGGGCTGCTGGAGGATACTTCTATTCAAGTAACATATTTAACAAAAAACTATCTGATGAATCTGACAGATTAAATGCATATTGGAAAGAACATTACGAGGACAGTAAAAAAGAAAAAGCAAAACCAAAAAATTCCCCGGCGAGTAAAATTGAAACAGGGGAAGTAGAGCAGGAAAAGGTTTTAATGGAGCATGTGGAGGCTCCTAACAAAATTAACTATAATCGTATATATTCTTCCAAAGTAGAGGAGTATGAAAACAAAATGGCAGAATCAGAGCATCCGCCGGATGATGAAGCTGATGAGGAAGATGGTGCACCGTATATTATTGACGAAGATATTTGGGCAGAACCAATTCCTATTTACAATAAATTGTCTCTAGTATGGGATGCAGATGATGAAATCCTGATTGATGAAACAACTGATGAAAAATTAGAAATTGAACGTTCGATTGGAGTGGACATGCTTGATATTTTAGAGAAAATGAAAAGCGGATCCTACATCTATATTCGTAACGATAAAAACTCAACAGATTATGAGATAATTGTCAGGAGGGTAAACTAGTGAAACTTCTGACTGAAACTTGTGTCAGGAAGATATTAAGACACGCACTATCTCAAGAAGATTACGAACGCGTATCACATGAAATAAATCTGTTGTGCAAAAGAACTGATGTAATTCCTATTGATTACATCAATTACTATACTTCTAAACACGATCCTGTTTGCAAGAATAATTTGGAAGGTTTGATCAATAGTTATATTCGGGATGTGGGGTACAACGATGATCAACAAAACGGAGAGGAACAACGATAGATATTTTTTATGGTTGTGCAACATAGTTGGTTATGAAGATTACTACCATCTATTGAGAATGTTGTTTATTAAGGATTTTTATTCTCCTATAGACTTAGATAACAACAGAGCTGTTTATGGATTGCTGTTAAGAGACACTTATATTTCGGAAACGGGCAGCGGAAAAGAAGAGCTGGCAGATCTTGGATGCTGCTCCGTTCTCGAGATGTTAGTGGCACTTGCGATTTCGATAGACAATGATTTGATGATAGATACTTATCACCCAAACAGAACAGCAGAGTGGTTTTGGATGATGATAGATAATCTAGGGTTAGGCTCTTATGATGACTATAAATATTCGTATGAGGCAAAAGAAGAGATCTCTTATATCGTAGATACATTCCTTGAAAGGAAGTATTTGTATGATGGCAAAGGTGGTTTATTTCCACTCAAAAACCCTAGGACAGACCAACGAATGGTTGAAATTTGGTTCCAAATGCAATCATATTTTTATGAAAACATGGACAGATTAGAGGAATAAAACTGCATGCAAAAATGCAGTTTTTAAAGTGGTTTAGGACAATATATTTGTGAAAAATCGAAATTGCATGCAAATTTTTGCATATTTATGCAATTTTGAAATCAAAACTGCATGCGCAAAAAGCCCCATTTTTAGGGCTTTTCGAGCATTTTTAGGTCAATTTATGCAATTATGCAATTTTTTCTCTATAAAACCTATAAAGAAAAAAATTCAATTATAGAAAGTTTTTTCGGAGTGATATTTTTGCATTTTTGCATATTCGCGAAGAAGACAGACTGCAGGGTTTTGGAAAGGAGACTACATGGACTTCTATGAGATTAAACAACGAAGTCTAAAGAAGGGCGTCACTGAGGTATATCCTGATTTCCAAGTAGACGACTCTCGAGATCTTATGATTAAGGGAGGAACGTTCTATGCAGTATGGGACGAGGAGACTAAATTATGGTCTACTAATGAATACGATTTAAGACGTCTTATTGATAATGATTTATATGAGTTTAAAAAGAAGATGCAAACAAAAGATGACGAGATAGTGCATCTTCGTACTTTAAGAAACTACTCGTCAAATAGCTGGAGAGAATTGAAAAGCTTTATTCGAGATGCTCCGGATAACTATCATATTCTCGACAACGAGCTGTGCTGGCAAAACACCAAAACCGAAAAGCGGGATTATATTTCGAAAAAGCTGCCGTATGAATTGAGTGAAGGTCCATGTGATGCTTGGGAAGAGCTTGTATCAACTTTATATGACGAAGAAGAAAGAACGAAGATAGAATGGGCAATTGGTTCTATTGTCACTGGCCAATCTAGAAAGATACAAAAGTTTATTGTTCTTTATGGTGAGGCCGGGGCTGGTAAATCAACAATTCTGAATATTGTTCAGGATTTGTTTGATGGATATTATGCGACATTTAATGCGAAAGCATTGACAGCAAGCAGCAGTTCATTTTCTACTGCGCCATTTAAAAAGAATCCATTAGTTGCAATACAGCATGATGGCGATCTTAGCAGAATTGAAGATAATACTTTGTTAAATAGTATAGTTTCGCATGAAGAGATATTAGTTAACGATAAGTATGAACGTGCATATCCTGCTAGGGTAAATTGTATGCTGTTTATGGCTACAAATAAACCTGTAAAGATAACTGACGCTAAATCTGGAATTATTCGAAGATTGATTGACGTCAGGCCATCTGGAAGACATTTGCCGCCAGATAGATATTTTGAACTAATGGATCGAGTTAAGTTTGAACTTGGACAAATTGCTTCTCATTGCAGAGAAGTATATTTGTCCCTTGGAAAGAATTACTATGCAACTTATAGACCAATCGATATGATGTACAAGACTGACGTCTTTTATAATTTCGTTGAATACAATTATGACGAGTTTAAAGATTGTGATGGGCTTCCTTTGAAACGCGCATACAATATGTACAAATCATATTGTAATGATTATTTAGACGGAAAGCCTGAGCCTATGTACAAATTTAGAGAAGCGCTTAAAGATTATTTTGATAATTTTGAAGAGCTTGTTTATGTTGACGGTCAGCAAAAGCGAAAATATTACAGCAGGTTTAAAGCTGAAAAGTTTGATAAACCAGAACCAAAAGCCAGCAAAAAGAAAACAGAGTCCTGGATTAAATTGAAACGTGGTAAATCTATATTTGATGAAGAATGCAAAGATTGCTTAGCGCAGCTTGCTACGCAAGAAGATAAACCTTCGTTTAAATGGGATAATGTTAAAACATATTTGAAAGATATTGACACCAGCAAAGTGCATTATGTAAAAGTTCCATTGCACCATATTGTGCTTGACTTTGATATTAAGGTAAATGGTGAAAAATCTTTAGAAAAGAATATTGAAGAGGCGAGTAAGTTTCCACCAACTTACGCGGAGGTGAGCAAAAGCGGAAAAGGATTGCATTTGCATTATATTTTTGATGGAAATGTAAGAGAATTAATGCCGCTAATAAAAGATGATGTAGAAGTAAAAGTGTTTACAGGTAAATCTTCTTTAAGGCGGCAGCTTAGTATGTGCAATGATATTTCAATTGCGCATATAAGCTCTGGGCTTCCGCTGAAAGGAGAGAAAAAAGTGTTAGACAGTAAATCTGTTGAAGATGAGAAGCATTTGCGAGCATTAATAGCAAAGGCTTTAAACAAATCAGATCCGGATCCAAAGAAGCGAATACATGCAGATACGGCTTCGAATGTGAATTTTATTCATAAAGCATTAGAGGAAGCGTATAACAGTGATATTTCATACGACGTTTCAGATTTATATGATCCAATTCTTACATTTGCTAAAAATAGTACACATCAAAAAGATAATTGTCTTCGTAAAGTATTAGACATGAAATTTCAGTCTAAAGACTTTGAAAACAAAGAAGAACATGCTGGAGCAGAATACGATCCTTCTGCCCCGATTGTTATTTTCGATGTGGAAGTATTTCCTAATCTTTTAGTTATTTGCTATACAGAAGTTGAAAATGGTAAAGCAAAAAATCCTAAATCGATGATAAATCCTTCTCCTAGAGAAGTAGAAAAATTGTTTAGTTATCGGTTAATTGGATTTAATAACAGGAAGTACGACAATCATATTCTCTATGCTAGATCTCTTGGAAAGAGTTTAGAGGATATTTATGACTTAAGTAAACGGATTATTGACAAAGAAAGCGGATCGTATTATTCAAATGCATCAAACCTTTCATACACTGATATTTATGACTTTGCTTCTGAAAAGAAGAGTTTAAAGAAATGGGAGATAGATCTTGGTATACATCATCAAGAGCTCGGTCTTAAATGGGATGAACCTGTGCCAGAGAATTTGTGGCCAACGGTTGTTAAATATTGTATGAATGACGTTTATGCAACAGTTGCCGTATGGAACGAGCTTCAAGCAGATTTTGCAGCAAGAAAGATATTAGCATCATGGGCAAATCAGTATATTCCTAGCACAGTAAATGACACAACAAACACACTTACAGCAAGAATAATGTTTGCAGGTAACAGTTCTCCACAGGATCAGTTTAATTACCGTAATCTTGGAGAGCTTCCAGAAGAGTATTATATTCTTGACACACATACATTTAAGAAAACCAAATGTACGATGAGGGAAGACGAGCTCATTGAAAAAGGAATCTATAATGTATTCGATCTTGAAGGAAGACCTATATTTCCGGGGTATCGATTTGATAGATTTGCAATTAAGAACAAATCTTCATATAGAGGCGAGTTTGTTGGTGAAGGCGGTTATGTATTTGCAACTAAAGGAATGTATTGGCTAATAGATTTGTTAGATGTTTCAAGCATGCACCCATCAAGTGTTAATGCAGAGAATTTATTTGGTGAATACACTCAACGATACAAAGATATTTTGATGTTAAGACTTCATATAAAGCATAAAGAGTTTGATAAGGCTAGAAAGCTATTTGATGGTGCATTTGCAGAATATTTGAATGATGAAAAGATGGCCAAATCATTATCGAATGCTTTGAAGATTGCTATAAATTCTGTTTATGGATTAACAAGTGCTTCTTTTAAGAATGCATTTAAAGATCCTCGCAATATTGATAATATTGTTGCTAAGCGTGGAGAGCTGTTCATGATTAATTTAAAACATGAAGTTATGGATAGAGGATTCACTGTAGCGCATATTAAGACAGATTCAATCAAAATTCCAAACGCGACTCCTGAGATATTGGAGTTTGTTTGTCGTTATGGTAAAGAATATGGATATTCTTTTGAACACGAACAGCAGTATGATCGCATGTGCTTAGTTAACAATGCTGTTTATATTGCTAAGTATTCTGATAACAAAGAGATTAATGGTGATAAGTCTGGATCATGGACTGCTACTGGCGCGCAGTTCCAGCATCCTTATGTGTTTAAGAAATTATTTTCTAAACAAGATCTCGAGTTTGATGACCTTTGCGAAACAAAATCTGTTCAAACAGCCATTTATATTGACATGAACGAGTCTCTTGGACCAGACGAGCACAATTATATTTTTGTAGGTAAAACTGGTGCTTTCTGTCCAATCAAAGATGGTTGTGGCGGCGGTATTTTGTTACGTGAGAAAGAAGGGTCATATTCTGCAGTTACTGGCACAAAGGGTTATAGATGGCTCGAATCAGAAACAGTTAAGAATTTGTCAAAAGAGAATGATATTAACTATGAGTATTTCGATGTGCTTACAAAAGATGCAAAAGACGCCATATCGGAATACGGTGATTTTGAACAATTTGTGTCAGACGATTTATATTTAGACATTACAAGTGATAAATCAACATTTTAAAGAAGAGGAGACAAAAGATGATTAACAAAAACAATAATTTCAATGATATTCCTGAAGAGATGAAAACTTATAACAATTGCCTTAGAATTACCCATGCGAACATCATGCCCGGAAGATTTAGAAATTGCAAAGGCGAAACAAGATTTGGCAACGACAATGAAGGACAGTATTTCCATATTAATCTTATGAAGTCTGATAATATTGAAATCGGAAACTTCAAGACTGATATTTGGAGGCCTGCAACACTTGATGACCTTAGAGAGTATGGATGGAGAATTAAAGAACTTCCTGCTAATCCTGCATATCCGGATTCTGAAGATACATATTTGCTTAAAGTGAAGTTTGACTTTGCTAATCCATATTCTAAAGATTGGAATTCTGTTGTTAAAGTATACGATACAGGAGATGATACAGTTACTGAGCTTGATTCAACAACAGTTGGAATTCTTGACAGGGCTTATATTGAGAAAGCAAACCTTAAGATTCGCCCTACAAATCCTAATGGAAGAGATCAGCTTAGATCTGCTTATGTGTATGAAGCACACATTTATATTCGTCCTGCATTTGTAACATCTGGAAGCGATTGGGATGAATAATAATTATGTCAATAGAACTATATGAGCATCAATTAGGAGCTATTGACAAATTACGTAATGGAAATATTTTGTGCGCTGGGGTTGGTACTGGTAAGTCCAGAACTGCCCTGGCGTACTTTTATTTGAAAGAATGCAATGGGTCTCTTGATATTTTAGTAAAAGACAAAGATGGGAAGCGAATTAATAGATTTGGTAAAGACGAACCAATGGCTAATCCAAAAGCTCTTTATATTATCACAACCGCAAAGAAAAGAGATTCTATGGATTGGGAGAAAGAAGCTATACCATTTGGAATAGAAACTATTACCGTAGACTCTTGGAACAACATTAAGAAATACGAAAACGTAATGAGTGCATTCTTTATATTTGATGAGCAACGAGTGGTTGGCTATGGTGCCTGGGCTAAGACGTTTATCAGAATTACACGTCATAACAGATGGATATTACTAAGCGCAACTCCTGCTGATACTTGGATGGATTTGGTTCCTGTATTCATAGCAAATGGATTCTATAAAAATAAAACAGAGTTTGTTAGACGGCATGTTGTATTTTCCAGATACACTACGTATCCAAAAGTAACTAGATATTTAGAAGTTGGGAGATTAATAAAACTCAAAGAATTAATAATGGTTAATATGAAGTTCATTAAACCTGCTGAAGAACATTACATAGATATTTACTGTAACTACAATAAAGAGAATTACAAAGTTGCACATGAAGCGAGATGGGATATTTACAAGAATCAACCGATTAGAGATGCTTCTAGCTTATGTCAAGTAGAACGCAGAATCTGTGGTTCAGATAAATCAAGACCTGAAAAACTTAAAGAGCTATTGGCTATGCATCCAAAAACTATAGTGTTCTATAACTATGATTATGAGCTTGATATTCTCAGAAAGGTTGCAAAAGAATTGAACATCACAAAAGCGGAGTTAAATGGCCATTTACATCAACCGATTCCAACGACATCTGAATGGACTTATTTTGTTCAATACGCTGCTGGATCAGAAGCATGGAATTGCATTGAAACTAATACCGTTATATTTTACTCATTAAACTACTCATATAGAATGATGGAACAATCCGCAGGAAGAATAAGCAGATTAAACACCCCATACTCTGATTTATATTATTACCGAATGCAATCAAAAGCCCCTATTGAGCAAGGAATTGTTAGAGCACTAAAGAATAAAAAGAAATTTAATGAGTTTAGTTACTACAAAAAGATTGACGCAAATTAAAAAACTTGATATTTTTAACTCGCGAAAATTTTAACCCATATTATGGAGAGAGAAGGATAGGATTAATTTTCTATCCTTTTTGTTTTTTCGGGAGACAGACATGAAAAGAGAATCTTTATTTCAATCAGAGCTAATTAGAGACATAGAAGATATTCTTCCGGGGTCTATTGTTTTGAAGATAGATCCTACAGCGTCTCATAGACAGGGATTTCCGGATTTACTTATATTGTACGGTCCTTATTGGGCAGCATTAGAGGCAAAAAGAAGTGAGACTTCTAATCGTCGGCCAAATCAAGATTACTATGTTTCGTTGCTGAACGATTGGTCTTATGCCTCATTTATATTTCCACAAAATAAAGAGGAGATACTTCATGAAATCAAACAGGTTTTTAAAATTTAATTCGCATCCTGAATTGTATACCCCTTCAGGAGAGCAAACGCATGCGTTCATGAGCCCTAGTGTTGGTACATGGATTGATGATGATCGCACAAAATTTGTTAACCGTTATGACAACTATAATGCAAAACAGAGAGGAACTGATATTCATGAAGAAGCTGCACGACTGCTCAACTTTATGTATAGATATCCTGAATTAGGAATAAAAGGGATTAAAGGGAGTGGAACATTTCAGATGTTTGTTAACGAATCGTTTAAGATGGGGCTTCAACCAGAGGTTCCTCTTAGATATTCCGATATCTGTTATGGGTTTGCTGATGCTGTTGCGTACGATCTTAAAAATAACCTTTTGAGAATTAGTGATCTGAAGACTGGGTTGGTTATACCAGCAAAGTTTAGGCAACTTGATATTTATGCCGCTATTCTTTTGCTTGAATACAAACAGGAATTAGAGTACGTTTACGATCTTGATATTTCTAAGGTGATAATTGAAGAGCGAATTTATCAGTTTGATGAAGTGAAAATTAATGAACCGCCGTTTGAATTGATTGCGCAGTACATGGATAAGATTATGGAAGAGCATGATTGGTTGAATGAGGAGCTTAATGGGAGGAACGAATAATGGATGATTTATATTTTGAACATTCTGGAACCCCTCATGAAGGCATGACGCCTCATTCTGGAAGATATCCTTATGGGTCTGGCGAAAACCCTAATCAGCGTCCGAAAGACCTTATTGCTAACATTGACAAACTTAGAAGCGAAGATGTTGATGATTTAACGATTGCTAAAGGTCTTGGATATTCTTCTGCAAAGGACATGGAAAAAGCTTACAGATTTGCTAAGAAACAAACCATGTCTTCTGCAGATTTTGTTAGCAAAATGGAAGAATGCAAATCTAAGGGAATGTCATCGTCCGAGATCGCATCCGAATTTGGTGTTGATTCTATAAAAGAACTCAATGCTGAGTATGATAGAATCATTGATATTCGTAACACTATTCCTGAAGGAATGGAGCTTAACGGCGATTTCAAAAAAGCAGTTCAAAATCTTGAAGAAAAAGGATACACGTATTCTCAAATGGCGACAGCTCTTGATATTGAGTCGGCCAATAGATTGCGAGCAAAATATTCGATTGCTACAAACTATGAAAAACGTCAAAAGATAGCAAGTAATCAAGCGTTGATCGATCAAGGCATAACAAATCGAAGCGAAAGAGCTAGAATGCTTGGTGAAAAAGAGTCGACTCTACGAAACTGGGAAAATGGTAATGTTTATGATAGATCTTCTATTGATATTAATACTGCAAACACGTTAAAGAACTATCTAAACGACTACAAGTATTTGGATGTTGGATACGGAACTGCTCAAAGAATGGGTGTTCCAGAGAATAGATTAAAGGTTGCGTTAGAGATATTAAAAGAAGACGGTTATGATGTAATGAATATTCCAGAGAAACAGATGTTTGGTTCAAATGGAAACATTACAACTATGAAAACCCTTGTTCCTCCAGGAACAGACTTTAAAGATGTTATCAATAACCGAAATGATATTAAGCGACCAGAAATCTATTCAGAAGATGGCGGCGCTACTTTTGACGAACGTAAGATCAAGCCTCCAATAAGCATTGACAGTGACCGTATTTATATTCGATATGCAGAAGACGGTGGAGAATTAAAAGATGGGGTAATGGAACTTAGACGGGGTGTTCCTGATATTTCTTTAGGAAAAACCACTGATTATGCTCAGGTTCGAATTGCTGTTGATGACAAAATGTATTTAAAAGGCATGGCATTGTATGGAAGCGATAAAAATTTTCCAAAAGGCTATGACATTATATTTAACACTAATAAAGCAAAGGGCACACCAATTGAAGACGTTCTTAAGCCTTTGAAAAAAGATAAAGACAATCCATTTGGCGCAGAGATACAGAAACAACCAGATGACTATATTGATATTTCTACTGGCCAAAAGAAACAGTCGGCAATCAATATTGTAAACGAAGAAGGAAAATGGAACGATTGGTCAAGAACAATTGCATCACAAATGTTATCAAAACAGCGACCAGAAGTGATTAAACAGCAGCTGGATTTAACATATGCCGAAAAGAAAGAACGACTTGACACTATATCTCAATTAACTAATCCGACTGTTAAAAAGAAGATGTTAGATGATCTTGCTGAAAGTTTGGATTCGTCCGCGGTCATGTTAAAAGCTACTCATTTTCCTGGGCAAACAACACGCGTTTTGTTACCGTTCAATGATATTGATGATAACAGTATTTATTGTCCAGGCCTTGAGAACGGAACTACTGTAGCATTAGTTCGATTCCCTCATGGCGGGATATTTGAAATACCAGAGTTGAAAGTAAATAACAAAATCAAATCTGCAAAAGAAGCAATTGGCGACGCTCCTGATGCTGTTGGAATTAATCATCGTGTTGCTTCTACTTTGTCTGGGGCTGATTTTGATGGTGATACGGCTCTTGTTATTCCTACAAGAACGCCTAATGGCGATGTTATTACAAATTTAAAGACTAGAAAATCAATAGACACCAAACCATATGACGAACTTATTGATTTTAATCCTAAACAATATAAATTTCCTCCAGAAATCAAAGAAGATAATCGTTTATGGATGAAAAAAAAGCAAAGAGGCATAGAAATGGGCAAAGCAACAAATCTTATTGCAGATATGACTCTTGCTGGTGCAGAACCAAAAGAAATTGTCCAAGCTGTAAAGTATTCTATGGTTGTTATTGATGCTCATAAACATGGTTTGGATTGGCAACAAGCTAGAGAGGACTATAAGATATCTCAGTTAAACGAAAGATATCGTGGAAGAGGAGATGCAGGAGCCTCTTCTCTTATTACAAGAGCTAAATCAGAAGAGCACGTACCATATCGTCGTGAGAAAAAAGTAAGTCAAATGACACAAGACGAATTAGAAAGATATTACAACGGCGAAAAGATATGGGAATACACTGGTAAAACTAAATGGGTTAAAACAAATAAGAAGGATGAGAATGGAAAAGATATTTGGGTTAAGGAACTAAAGACAGTTAAGTCAACAAAGATGGCAGAACATGACCCGTATGAATTGATATCTGAATCACATCCTACTATAGTCGAGAACTATTACGCCAGATATGCTAGTAAAATAAAAGCACTTGCAAATGAGGCAAGAAAGCAATCTAGAGCAATTGATAATTACAAAGTAGATCCGGAGGCTAAGAAAAAATATAAAGCAGAAGTAAAAAGCCTAAGGGATAAGCTTACGGTAGCCATTAAAAATAAACCCCTAGAGAGGGAGGCACAGAGGGTAGCCAACGCATTATTTCGTATGAAAAAAGAAGGCAACCCTGATATGGATAAAGATGATATAAAAAAGTTAAAATCAATATGCCTAAAGACTGCTAGGGAGAGGGTGGGGGCTAAAAGACAGCCCGTAGAGATCACCCCTAGGGAGTGGGAGGCAATACAGAACCGTGCTTTATCAGCCGATACCCTTAACTTGATATTTATGAACACCGATATGGATGTAGTTAAGGAGTATGCAATGCCTCATACATCTAAAGGCCTTACACAAGCACAAATTAATATTGCAAAAGCCAAGATTAAACGTGGATACTCAGTATCAGACGTTGCCAATAGTCTTGGCGTTTCTACTTCTGTGATCTATGACAATGTAAATGTTAAAGAGATTCAGCATTCTGCGACATTGCCACCAGAGTACAACCCTATGAGGTATCATGTATGAGAAATTCTTTGCCAACAACAATTGACAACGAATTCAATCCTTGGCTTGAATGGGAAAATTGGTTGCATTTTGACTTAGTTAATCAGTACAACACATACCAAAACCTTGTTGAATTCGGACACTTTTCTGAAGAATCATCAGAATTGGATGAAGACGAAGAAAGAGAAAGAGCAATTGATACTTTAATTGAACTTTTTC
>JAEIGA010005478.1_pt1 | contig 19388 bp, 12 predicted proteins | sample 9270691 | NCBI WGS metagenome assembly JAEIGA01 (sample SAMN17057246, study PRJNA624740) | gut metagenome | biome: biome; isolation source: fecal sample | host: Bos grunniens | place: China: Xizang | collected 2019 | reverse complement strand
TGGACACCAACAGCTATGATTGATGCGGTATAGTCAGATCCTCCGCGTCCCAAAGTGGTTGTACGTCCTTTCATGTCCATGGCGATGAATCCCGGCATGATATAGAGCTTGTGGGAGCAGCTTTCAAAGAACTCTTTGATATTTTTGCCTGTAACATCTGTGATTACAGCATTCTTGCCTGCAACCTCCTCAGTTTTTATAAGTTCTCTTGAATCTTTCCACAAATGGCTTATGTTCAAAGATTTCAATTTTGCACTGATGATTTTAGTAGAGAGCAACTCTCCAAAGCTTACAATATGATCAAGGCTCAGATTGCTCAATTCCTTCAACAGGTAAACACCTTTGCATATCTCCCTCAACTCATTGAAGAGTGCTGCACACTCCTCTTTGATTGCACTGGAGTCATCATTTACAATAAGTTCATCAATCAGGTCAAGGTGTCTCTGCTCCAATTTGTCAATAATTCCGGTATAAGAGTTGTCCTGTGCAAGAGCGGCCATGCCTATAGCAATAAGCTGGTCTGTGCATCCGCTTATGGCAGAAGTTACAACAACTGTCTTGTCTTTGGTCAAAGCCTCCCTTACAATGGAAATGACTTTATTGATGTTCTGGGCGTTGGCTACTGAGCTGCCGCCAAATTTCATTACTTGCATAATAGTGGTACCGTTATAAAATTTCTTTAAAAATCTCTGTTATCTGTTCCCATTCCAACAAAAAACCGTCATGGCCGAACAGAGATGTGATCTCTCTGTATTCAGCTCCGGCGATATGCTCCGCCATATATTTCTGCTCCGAAGTGGGAAAGAGGTTGTCACTGTCAATTCCAATGCAGATGGTGCGCGAAACTATCTGCTTCAATGCACTCTCAACTCCTCCACGGTTGCAGCCTATATTGTGGCTGTCGGTAAGGTCAAGCATACTCAAATATGAGTAGGCATCAAATCTGTCTACAAGTTTTTTGCCCTGATAGCGCTGGTAGGATGCAGCCTTCTCTGCCCATACTGTGTCGTCTCCGGTTTCGGATTGGGTGGCGTTGTATCCCTTGTAGCTCCTGTAGGAGATGAGTGCAAGGGAGCGGGCCGCTGCCAATCCTCTTTTGCCGCCATGGGTAATAACCTTGCCATCATTTACACTATACTCCTGAGCTTCAAAAGAGCTGTCTGCATAGAGAGCCATTCTTTGTGACTCATTGAATGCGGTTCCCCATGGGGTGACTCTGGCGTTGCTGGCAATCATCACAAGATTTTTGATGGCCTCTTTGTTCATAAGGCTCCATTCAATTGCCTGAAAGCCGCCCACAGATCCGCCTACCAGCATATCAATTGATTCAATACCCAGCTCCTGACGTAATATCTCATGGCATTTTACAATATCGCGTACTGTGGTTTTTGGAAAGGAGAGCATGTATGGCTTGCCACTATCAGGATCTATAGACAGCGGAGAGGTTGTTCCGTAGCATGATCCAAGTATATTGGCGCAAACAATTGTGTATTTGCGTGGGTCAAGAAATTTTCCCTCACCTACAAGAGTATCCCACCACTCACATGGATTGGAGTTGGCTGTCAGGGCATGAGTGATCCAAACAACTCTCTTGTTTTTCTCCTGCTTTGAACCATACTCCCTCGATATGTGGTAACATATCTCAAGTTGCGGAAGTGATGCACCGCTTTCAAGTTTGAACTCTTTATTGTATTTGAATATGCGTTTTTCCATAATGGCTTCTTTTACAAAACCTTCATTGCCTGTTCAAAATCTCCGATTATATCTTCAATGTTTTCAATTCCAATGCACAGACGCAAAGTGCCTGGCTTGATGCCAACATTCAGCAGCTCCTGGTCTGTAAGCTGTGCGTGTGTGGTGGTTGCCGGGTGGGCAACGAGTGATTTGTTGTCTCCCAGATTTGCAAGAAGAGTGAATATCTTCAGCTGGTCAACAAAGGCTGCAGTATCCTGTCGGGAAGCATTGAGGTCTACTGTTATTATTCCTCCAAAACCGTTTCTCAAATATTTTTTTGCATTGGCATGGGCTGGATAGCTCTCAAGTCCGGGATAATTTACCTTTTCAACTTTAGGATGTGCCTCAAGCCATTTTGCAAGGGCAAGGGCATTGTCACATACTCGCTGGGCACGCAATGAGAGTGTTTCAACTCCTGTTAGCAATAGGAATGCGTTGAATGGACTCAAACAACATCCGTAGTCCCTCAACATCTCGGTGCGGGCTCTTACAGCAAAAGCTGTATTCCCAAAATATTGGCTGTAGCTCAGGCCTTTATATGCTGCTGCCGGTTGGGTGAACTGAGGAAAACGTCCACATGTCCAGTCAAATTTTCCAGCATCCACAACTATTCCGGCGATTGAGTTTCCGTGTCCTCCAATCCATTTTGTTGCTGAGTGTGTGACTATGTCTGCGCCCCAATCTGCAGGTGCGCACAAATATCCTCCACAACCAACAGTGTTGTCAACTATTAATGGAAGATTGTGCTTTTTGCAGACTCTGTGCAGCAGGTCAAAGTCAGGGACACTCAAGTCTGAATTGGCAATTGTCTCAACATAAATGCCTTTGGTATGGTCATCTATGAGTGACTCTATCTCCTCCTCGCTTTGGCACTTGCAGAACTTTGTGCTAATTCCCAAACGGGGAAGTGTAACTTTGAACTGATTATATGTTCCGCCATAGAGCGATAACGAACTTATTATATTGTCTCCTGCTTCGCAAAGATTTACAATGGCCAGAAACTGGGCACTCATTCCGGAGGAGACTGCAACAGCTTCAGCACCATTCTCCAATGCTGCAATCCTCTTCTCAAAAGTCTCTACTGTGGGGTTGTTTATTCTCGAATAGATGTTTCCAGGCTCTTCAAGGGCAAAAAGCCTGCGGCCATGCTCCACATTCTGGAAAGCGTATGCCGCTGTCTGGTATATCGGTGTAGCGCAGGCCCCTGTAGTGGGATCAGGTGTATGTCCTGCATGGACCTGTAGTGTTTCAAATCTATATTGTGCCATCTTTTAACTGTTTTTAATTGACTCCTCCCGACAGATTGTATGAATCTGTAGGACCTGTATTTATCTAAATTTGAGTTTGAATGGAGGCCTCCGTTATCCCCGCGAAAATCCTCCTGAAAAAAGAACAGAGCATCTTAGCGATGCATTCGCATAGACATTGAACACATAGGGAACCCCACACCCATTGTCTGGGAAGACAAAATTGAATTGATATGAATGTAGAAGCTCATTTTTGCTTACAAATTATAATCAAATATGTTAAAATTGTAATCTTATATTAAGCTAAAGGCTTTTATAACCCTTTGCATAAGCGATTTGCGGAAACAAATGTATGTAATAAATTTTAATCTGCAAAATAAAAAGAGGATGGTTTTTACTGCCATCCTCTTTTTATAGTCATATCAAATGTTCAATTAATCCATCTTTTTAAGTTCTGCTGCAATCTGTCTTACAGAAGAAGCCTTGTCGGTATAGATACAAGGTCCGGTAACACAGCCTGTTTCACAAGCCATTACCTCAATGAATGGGGCAGGCGACTTGCCTGTTTTTGCATAAAGCTTCAACAGTCCTATATTTTTCTTGTCAAGGTTTGCAATCTGAAGGGCCTGAAGGTTGGCCTGTGCAAGATATGTTTTCACTGCTGTGGTTACTCCTCCTGCTTGTGCAAATCCATGTGCCTCCTTAACCGATTTGAACGACATTGCGTATGGCTCAGTGGTGTTGATGTCTATGCCCATACCGTCAAGAATGGATCCCATCTCCTCAAATGTAAGTGTGTAGTCTACAAATTCAGGGTATTTTCTGGCCTCTTTTCTCTTTGCAATACAAGGGCCGATAAATACAGTCAATGCCTCAGGATCCTGTTTCTTTACAATCTCTCCGGTATAGTACATAGGAGATTTTGTTGTTGAAATATATTTCTTTATCTCAGGAACATGTTTCTCTGAAAGTTCAATATATGCAGGACAACAGCTGGTTGTCATGAACGGCTCACCCTCATCCATTCTCTCAATGAACTCCTCCGACTCTATACGGGTAGTCTCCATAGCACCTTGGGCAACCTCAATCACATCAGTGAAACCTACCTGCTTCAATGCTCCATATATATTCTCAATTGATGTGTTGAATTGGGCAAGAATGGCAGGAGCAACCATTGCAACCACCTTTTTACCCTCTTTGATTCTCTGGAGAACATCAAGCACTTGTGAGATCTCAAAGATGGCACCAAAAGGACATGCGTTCAAACATTTTCCGCAATAGATACATTTGCTCTCGTCAATATGCTCAATTCCATATTCATCTTTGCTGATGGCCTTTACAGGACAGGCATCTTCGCATGGAACAGGTATATACAATATTGCGTGGTAAGGGCAGCTCTTGTAACATTTTCCACAACTTATACAGATGTCATGGTCAATCTCGGCCTGGCCCTTTTTGTTGAAATGTATGGCATCTTTAGGGCAGTTCATATAACAGCTTCTGGCAACACAACCCTTACATAGGTTACTCACCTCGTAGTTGACCTGCACACAAGATGAACATGCTTCGTCAATGACGCACAAAATATTCTCTTTCAAATTTTTGTCGCGCTCCATAGCCAGTTGCGCATAGTAAGAAAGAGGTGTCAGTTCATCTTTCTCGTCAGTCATGTCAAAACCCAAAAGAGGAAATGATTTGTATTTCCATACGGCACGCTCCTTATGAATGCAGCAACGTCCCATCACTCTTGATTTCTTAGGACTTAGCTCTATAGGCAAACGGTCAATTCCGCTAACCAGTGAATCCTCTCTCCAAAGTTTTACCAAAGTGGCCAACAACTTGTGGCGCACAATCATAACATTATTTGTAAATGCCATAGTTCAAGTTTATAAAAGGGGGTTTTTCGGGTGCAAAGATATAAAAAAAACTAACTGTTCCTATATTCCTGGGGGGTCATTTTGACATATTCCAGAAAATATCTGTTAAAAGCTGTAGGCGTGAATCCTAAAGATTTGGCAATCTTGTTTATACGCGCATCACTGCTTTTGAGTTGTGCCTTGGCATCCATAATTATAAGTTGTCTTATAATGTCCTGTGCGGTTTTTCCTGTGGCCTTTTTGATAGTGGCACAAAAATGTGACAGTGTAAGGCCAATTTCGTTTGCATAAAATGTGGCTTTATGTTCCTGTGGGTAGTTTTCAAAAGCCAGACGTATAAACTCTCTCAGTACCTCAAGTTCCCTCGGCCCCTTTTCTGCAATCTGGACATTTGATGTCTTGTATATGATTGCATGGATCTTATAGAACACCTCCATGATACTGGCCATAATATTGCTGTTAAGCAGCTTTATTGGAGCTTCTTCTGCTTTCATTATCAGTGAAATGGAATCTCTGTAAAAAATGGCTATCTCTCTGGGAAGATGAAGTATGGGATTGTTGATGACCTCTGCCAGATTCAAAGTTATGTTTTTCCAGAAATTGATTGTATTGATAAAGCTTGAACTGAATCCTATGAAAGCAAGTGAGGTGTTTTCATAGATCTCGTGTATCTGCAGAAAACTGCCTGGAATAACTGTAATGAAGTCATTCTCCTTTACTATATACTCGCTTAGGTTCAGTGTTACCTTGGCACCTCCGCTAAGGCAAATTGCAAAGACACCTGCCTTGATTTTGCACGGGAACATTTTGTATAGTTCCAGGATTGAACCGCTTACATTGTCATCCATGACATAATCTACAGGTATATCATATTTTGGAAAAGGCTCCTTGTAAATTTTGCTGAAAAGTGACATATCTCTGAAAATTGTTATATGTTTACAAAAATAGCTGTTTTGGGTTATAAAAGAATAAAAAACGATAGATTTGTATATAAAATTACGGCTCTGTTCATTGTTTTGAAAGAATTGCTGATGTATTTTTGCACCAATTTTATTTATAAAATAGGATGAGTATGAATATTTTTAAACATCTGTTGCTGCAGATTTTTGTAATTGCAATGTTATGCTCTTGTGGAAAAGAGGGGTATGATTTTGGTAATGAGGATAATGGACAAAAACCTTCGGCAGATTTGGGTGCTGTGGAATTCTCTGTTTCCACAGATTATACAATAAGGACAAAGGCTCCAGGTGCAGACTTGAACCTTAATCCCGACAATTTTTCATTTGCCATCTTCAACGAGGGTGGTGTAATGGTCAACAATTGGCAGAGTTTTTCGCAGATAAAGGGGCAAAGTGTTAAACTTAATCAAGGCGCATACACTGCCCAGGCCTGGTATGGAGACTCAACTGCAATAGGATTTGATGCCGTATATTTTGTAGGCAGGACCCGGTTCCAGGTGGAGAAACTCAAGACCACACAGGGCGTGACAGTAACCTGCCGTCAGGGTAATGCAAAGGTAGCTGTAGTTTGGGGTGATACTATCAGAAGCGAGTATCCGGACTATTCAGCAGTTGTAAAGCGTGTCGGGACCGAGCAGACCATGTCATTTGCAAAGGATGAGACAAGAGCGGGTTATGTGCAGGCCGGCAATATAAACCTTGAGGTATCAATGACAGATGCCTCTGGAAATACCAGAATATATGTTCATGAGACTCCAATACCTGTAGCAGCGCAGGATTCATTGACTTTGCGTGTGGATTGCAGAAAGCAGGGCAGTACAGATGGTTATGTGGTAATATCATACAACCTTGACACTACAACAACAGACAAGCCACAGCAGATTACCATTCCTGCTTTCCTTGTTTCAAAGCCTGCACCGGAACTTATGAACCAGGGTTTTGATGAAAACAATACAATTGAGTTCTGGGAGGGTGATGTTTCAAATCCTGTTATGGTTATGATAAAGGCCCAGGCTTTCATTGACTCTTGCAGGGTGAGTCTTGCCTCTCCGTTTGTTGAGGTGGCATTTCCTGATTCCATAGATATAGTACATGACTCTGAAAATGCAGTCAGACTACAGAATGTTTGTGGTATCAAATGGGATGACCAGTTGCAGAACAAGAGATATGCTGCCATAGATTTGACTGAGTTTGCCAGAAATTTAAGGGTAGTAGGGAGCGGTGTTGCAAGCGAGAGCACCACTTTCACCGTCTCAGTTGTTGACAAGAGAGGTAAAAAGAGCGGAAAAACAACCTATACATTGGTTGCCAAACGTCCGGTATTGTCACTTAACAATGTACCTGAATATGATATGTGGGCTACAAAAGCATATATAGAGCTGGTTACTGATGTTGAGAATTTGAGCCTTTTCAAATTTGAATATCTTGTCAATAATATTCCGAATGAGGCAAATGCTGCACTTGTGGCCGAGAATGGAAATGTAAAAAGGTATGAGATAACAGGATTGGCTCCTGGTACATCATACATATTCAGGGCAAATTACTGTAACGGATTGTACTATACCAATACTGTATCGGTGGTGACAGAGGCTGCCCAGCAGCTTGCCAACGGAAATATGGATACATGGAGCAACACTGAGTGGACAACTTATGGATTGCAGAAGATTTACCACTATTATCCTGGTGTATCGGCATCAGACAAAAGCTGGAGTACAAGAAACAGCCTTACAATGGAGGGCGTGAATGGTGGTACATCTTCAGGAACTACAAACCAGGTGGTTGCCTACCGTTGGAATTCGTGTACAATACCAACTGCAGATGCTGTGAGTGGCAGTGCTGCTGAGATAAGGACTATGGCCCTTTCAACCAAGAGTGTTGCAGGAACAAGTGTAGGAAGCGGTGCTTTCTGGGCTCAGAAGAATGTTGAGGAGTTTATGAAAAGTAACGGTAAAGTATATGCCGGATACCTTTACACAGGTACTGCTGATGTTACAAGCGGATCGCCGGTGCCTGCTGCAGCGGGTATAAGCCATCCGTCAAGGCCATTGTCTGTTTCATTCAGCTACAAGTATATGCCGTTTAATGGAGATAAATTCAAGGTCTATGCAAAGGTATATGATTCCAATGGAAGTGTGATAGCATCTACTCAGGAGTTTGTTTCAGGTGATGCAAAGGGAACATATACAGAATATACAATGGATTTCACATATTCAGATTCCAGCAAAAAGGCATCATCAATAATGGTGTTTTTCCAGTCAGGAACAAATGAAACATCTGACTATGTCCAGTTCGTAGATGGTAGCTACGATGCCAATCCATGGTCACTGGATACATTTGTGGGAAGTATATTGAGAGTGGACAATATTGTTTTGAACTATTAAAGACCAGATATTAAAACAGGATAGATATGATTGCACAATATATGAAAAGAGTTTTGATTATTACCGGAGCATTGTTGGCAGGCTTGTTCTGCAGTTGTCATAAGGTATCGTTGGATGAAGTTGAGATCCCACAGGGAAATACAAGTGGCGTGACCTTGAGCCTGAGTCAGGAGGGTGTCTTTACTAAGGCGCAGGATGTGGTTGATGTAAATGATTTTTATGTTAAGATATTTCTGGGTGATGAGCTCTACAAGAGTTATGCTAAGTACTCACAAGTGCCAAGTACTATAGAAATGGCACCGGGTACATACAGGATAGAGGCCGGAACTCAGGGGCAGTCAAAGGCGGCTTTCAGCCAACCGGTCTTTTATGGCGAAACAGAGGTTACAATTGCCCCAGGTGTGATAGAGCCTGTAAGTCTTGTCTGCAAGCTGATCAACGTTAAGGTTACCCTTAAATATACACAAGAGTTCAGTGAGGCGGTGAAAGACAATTTTGAGATTGCAGTATCCAATGGCATTGATGCCAATCTTGTTTTCTTGAAATCTCATATTGACAACAATATCAGCGGTTACTTTACCGTTGCGCCATCCTTGACAATAACCCTACAGGCATACAGAAAAGATAATGGTGAAGAGATTACACATACTGTTGTGATTGATGAGGTAAAGGCAAGGGATCATATTGTGATTACCTTCGATGTTGAGGATATTGACAATACCGGTAATGTTGAGTTTGGAGAGGGTAGCATTGTTGTGGATTATCAGGTTAATCCAAAGGAGGAGACAATAATCATTCCTGGAGAGGATGAAAATGGCGGCTCAGGCAGTGAAGGTGAAGGTGAGGGTGAAGGCGAAGAGCCGGGTGACGGTCCTGGTGGAAGTGATGATGCGGCACCTGTAATTACTGGTACAGGTTTGGAATCTCCACTATACTTGACTGCTGCTCAAGCTAATGCCAATCCTGTGGTTGATATATCTTTCAGCACATTGAATGGCAAGACAATAAAGGATGTATGGGTTAAGATAGACTCTCCAACCTTAACAGAGGAGTTCTTGTCAGAGATGGATTTGGGAGCATCGGAGTTCAGTATAGTCAATTTCTCTTCAGATGATGCAGGGCAGACAAGGAAGGAGTTCCTTACAACATTGGGACTTATTGATCCCGAGAAGCCGATAGCCGGCCAGACTCAGGCAACATTCTCAATCGGAGGATTGATGAAGATGCTTATCATGATTGCAACTCCTGGCGACCAGCATAAGTTCATTATTACAGTTACAGACAGTGAGGATGTCTCTTCTACTGCAACATGTACAATAGTAAAGGCAGAGTAACAACAGGATAAAAAGTAGAAATTATGAAATTAAGCAGAATATATATATTGGCAATTATGATTTTCTCTTTGGTATCCTGTACCAAGGTTGAAGATGGCAGGCCTGAAAAGGAGTGCGGTTATGTGGACTTTTCCGTATCGCAGGACAAATCATTGGTGACAGTCAATACACGTGTTGAGGATCCTATATATAAAGTAAAGATTCTCAATGGTGCAGGTGTTGTTATAAAGAGTTTTGACAACCATAAGGAGATAACTGAACCTATAGCTTTGACTCCAGGCACTTATACTGTTGTTGGAATAAGTTACAATATGTCGGCAGTTATGGATAAAGATGCAAATGGCAAGTATCCTGAGGATTATGAGGCTATTTTTGATGCTCCGGTATATCAGGCCCAGCAGAGTGTTGAAATAAAGAAGGGGAAGACCGAGTATGTTGATCTTTTGTGTACCCTTTCTCAAGTAAAGGTAAGTGTGAAGGCCGACAGTACAATTACAAGCAACTTTAAGGAGGTAATAGTAACTGTAACAAATGCCGATGATTTTACGAATGGTGATAATAATCTTATATTCAGTTCAAGTGATTCAACCCTCAACAAGAATGGATATTTCAGGAACAATATAGGGGCATTGAGATATACAATCACATTGACCAACAATGACGGTGATGTTTCAAATGGAGATGTAAACGGAATTATTGAGGGGGTAAATGTAAGGGAGCATTATATACTTAACCTTACACTTTCCGGTGATGATGAGGGTGCGGCCATTGTGCCCGGAATTACTGTAGACCCGTCGACAAATGACAGATATTATACTGTAAAGATAAATCTCAACAAGAAGGCAAAACCTCAATTCTCTTCTGTAGGTCTTGATCTTACAGCCACTCCACTGCCAGGCAACAGTGTTGATCCTGCAGTAACATACATAGCTCTTGGCTCAACAGCAGAGAGAAGTATTGCAGTATCAGCAGCAGGCGGTATAAAGAATTTGTGGCTTACACACAGCAATCAGACTTTAGTTTCAAAAGGTGTACCTCAGAATGTTGATTTTGCAAATCTTTCACAGTCAGAGTCAAATGCTCTTTCTGCCGCCAAAATAAGTTGGAGCGGAACCGTTTCTGAGTCAACTGCAACTACAATAGACCTTTCAAATTTGGTCAGTGGTCTGCCTTTGGGCTCCTATGCAATGACATTCAAGGTTATGGATATGCAGAGCCAGATGGCAAGTGTGGATGTTACATTTAGTATAATACCTGCAGAGGAGACAACCACTTTATCACCAGGAAGTAATATGGCGGTAAGTACAACAGGTGCGATATGGGGCAAACATGCATATCTTTATGGTATGTACAATACTCAGATTCAGCCGTCGGGAATGGGATTTGAATATAAGAAGGTAGGAACAGATTCATGGACCAAGGTTACTTCAAATCTTAAAGTATCGGGTGTGTACTATTATGTGAAGGTCGATGGACTTGAGCCTCAGACAAAATATGTATACAGGGCAGTTTCTGACAAAGAACCTTCTGTTACAGAGATAGAGTTTACCACATTGCCTGCTTACCAGCTCTACAATATGAGATTTGAGGAGTGGAACGGCAACTCTGCAAATGCGAGTGGCGTTACACAAATTTGGGATAACGGAAATGAGGCTGCAAGTATGGGCGGAATCACACCAACAACGAAGACTTCGACCACAGCTACAAGCAGTTCAAAATATGCAGTTCAGCTGAAGACCGAGAGTGCCTTTGGTGTTCTTGCTGCAGGCAGCCATTTTGTGGGTACATTCCAGGAGTTGGACGGCTTGAGTGGGGCGAAGATCAACTTTGGTAAAGCATACGGATGTAAGCCGTTGAGCCTTAAAGGATATTATAGCTATGAGCCTGCGACCATCGACAAGACAAAATCTCCGTATGGAAGTCTGAAAGGCCAGCCTGATATTTGCCAGATTTATGTTGTGCTTGCCGATTGGCCTAAGGGATACTTTGCTGTGAATACCGCATCTAATCCTAAAGTGCTTATAAATCCTGAACCTGGAGCTGACCCTCATATTATTGGTTACGGATCTCTTGAACGCAATACCAGCACTGGTGGTTATATATCATTTGATATTCCAATCCAGTATAGAAACAACAGGGTTCCTACAACATGTGTAATAGTTTGTTCTTCAAGTAAGTATGGAGATTATTTTACAGGAGGTGTAGGCAGTTTGCTGATGGTTGATGAGTTTGAATTTACTTTTTGATGATGAAATTTATTAAAAATACAATTTTACTGGCTCTTGCGTTGCTGTTTGCAGTTGGACCGGCAATGGCAAAGAGAAAGGTTGACAGGGGTATCCAAAAAGTTACGCTTGTCCCTAAAGGATATGTTTTGGGCGGAGGCTCATTCTCCTATAGCGAGAATACGGCTCAGGATTATGACTTTCTTGTTCTGGATGATATTGAAGGTACAAATTATACCTTTAAGGTGAGTCCTTTTATAGGTTATTTTGTAAGAAATGACCTTGCGATCGGAGCCCGTTTTTCATATAACAGGTCAATGATAAATTTGGGCTCAATTTCATTGGACATCAATGAGGATCTCAACTTTAGCGTTGAGAACTTTTACAGTATCCAGCACATGTATATGGGTTCTGTTTTCATGAGAAATTATGTAGCTCTTGGTAGAAGCCAGAGATTTGGAATATTCAATGAGGTGCGGTTCTCTATGGGTGGTGGCCAGTCAAAGCAGCTGAATGGCGAGAGCAATGAGGAGATCACAGGCAGCTATCAGAACATCCTGCAGATGCAGCTGGGCCTGATTCCCGGTATAATTGGCTTCCTGACCGAGAATGTTGCTGTAGAGGCCTCTGTAAATGTGCTTGGATTTGAGTATAAGAAGTATTCTCAGACAAGGGATAGAATATATGAGGGAAGTTTTGAGAGTAGTGGAGTAAACTTCAAAGTTGATATTTTTTCAATCAATATTGGTGTCAGTTTCTATTTCTGATAAGATGCTCCAATTAATTATGTAGTATGACGATGAAGATGAAAAATAGAATGACAATCCCTTTATGGAGTACTCTCCTTTTGGTAATGCTCTTTGTGGGATGTATTGAAAATGATATACCTTACCCTATACTTAAAGGTTCAATTACAAATATTCAGGTGAGTGGTCAGATAAGTTCGCCCGCAATCAGTGAGACTGATAGGACAGTCGAACTGTTTCTGGCTGATTCCGTGGATCTGAAAAAGGTCACCATACTCAATTTTGAGGTCTCCAATGAGGCAACGGTAACTCCGGCCATCACATCTCAGATTGACTTGACCCAGCCGATGGTTTATACACTTACAACCTTCCAGGAATATGTATGGACAATATCAGCGAACCAGACAATAGACAGATATATAAGGGTGGAAAACCAGGTCGGTCAGGCTGTGTTTGATACAAACAGCAAAATCGTGATTGTCTATGTGTCGGCAGATGCTGATTTGTCAAAATTGAGAATTTTGGATATGAAACTTGGCCCTCAGGGAAGCAAGATTATCCCGGATTATACAAATATTACAGATTTTACAGTATCTCAGCAGTTCGGCTGGTTCTATAAGGACAGATATGAGACCTGGACTGTAAGGATAGTGAAATCAAATATGAGCATCTCAACAGGAAGTGTAAATGCGTTTGCAAAGTATGCTTTGGTAGATGGTGAGTTCAGTACAAGCCTCGGTTCCCCATCTTTCATGTTCAAAAAAAAAAGTGAGACAGAGTGGCATAACTTTACAGATGTAGATGTTGAAGGTGGTGCATTTTCTGCAAAGATTACCGGACTGGAACCGGATACTGATTATGTTGTAAAGGCTGCTGCAGGAGATAACTATGGAGCAGAGAGGGAGTTTACAACCGAGTCTGCATTACAGATTCCCAATTCGGGATTTGAGAACTGGTGCAAAGAGGGCAAATCATGGTTTCCCAATTCAGATCTGACTCCTGCCAATTATGTGTGGGATTCAGGAAATATAGGCTCAAATACATTGGGCGAGAAGAATCCTACAACAGCCGAAGAGAGTGTAGTTGTAAAGGGAAAGGCAGCCAAGTTGGCATCAACATCTGTATTGGGTGTTTTTGCAGCAGGAAACATTTATACCGGCAAATATGTCAAGACTATAGGTGTTGGAGCACAATTGGATTTCGGTATTCCATTTACTTGCAGACCATCCTCCCTTAAAGGATATTACAACTACACGCCGAGTCCTATAGACAAGACAAGAAGCCAGTATGAACACTTGAAGGGCAAGAATGACTGCTGCAATATATATGTAGTGCTTGCTGATTGGGACAAACCGTTTGAGATAAACACTACGGATGGTAAATTTCTTGATTTTCAGAATGATAAGCGTATAATTGCGCATGGGGAGATTTTGGACGATGTGGGTACTGGCGGCAAATACAAGGAGTTTGAGATAAAACTTGATTACAGGGATATGAACAGGAAACCAAAATATATCCTTGTAGTGGCTGCAGCCAGCAGGTATGGAGACTATTTCACAGGTGGAACATCTTCTGTGCTTTATGTTGATGAGTTTTCTTTATCATACGAATAAATTGCTATCTTTGGCCGTTCAAATTACTAACGACTGAAGATATGAATAATAGTATTAGAATTATATGGCATAGCAGTGTGGTTGCACTTCTATGCCTTTTTTCAATTCTTTTTGCATCATGTGACAAGCAAGATGACTTTGATGTTGAAATGACTCTTGTGCAGATGGCCAACAGGTTTGTGTTGCAATACAACGAACTCTACTATTTGTGGAACGATAAGATTGATTACAACAAAAGTTATATGACCCCGACAGATCCTTATGCATTTTTTGAATCGCTTATGTATAGGAATTTGGACCAATGGTCATATCTTACTGATGATGCGGAGGCCCTTTTTGGCAGTTATGAAGGTGTTGAGACAACTTATGGCTACAGATTGACAGTGATAAATTTTACACATTTGAAGGAGTATGCGGCTGTTGTAAACTTTGTCTATCCTGACTCACCGGCTGAGAAGGCAGGGCTGAAGAGAGGTGATATTCTCTATCTGATTGATGGAGCACCGATAACTGAAAGCAACTACATGAATCTTTATTACTCATCTTCGATGGCTGTGGAGACAGCCACATATGACAGAACAAACGGTAAATTGGAGCAGACCGGCGAAATTTACCAGATGAGTGCAGTAAAGATGGAACTTGACGCTGTCAATGCCCATACTATCATTGAAATTGACGGACATAAGATTGGCTACATCTGTTATACAGACTACCTGACCTCTTCACATGCCAAGATGAGCAGGATTTGTGATGAGTTCAAGAGTGCCGGGGTTGATGATGTCGTTCTTGACCTGCGCTACAACCTTGGAGGTGCTGCAATAACGTCAACTTATATAAGCAGTCTCTTTGCCCCAAAGAGTGCTTTGATCAACAAAGAGCTCTTCCTCAAGGAGATATGGAATACGACGCTTACAAATTACTGGATCTCGCAAGGGACAATGCTATCAGAAAAATTTGAAGAGGCTGCACTTGGTCACAATCTTGACCTTAAGAGGATATATATCCTGACAACATCCTCTACAGCTTCGGCATCGGAGGCTACAATCGTTGGTTTGAAACCATATATGGATGTTATTACCATAGGTGAAAAGAGTCATGGAAAATATTGTGCAGCCGTGCTTATCCAACCAATGGACAGCAAAGGAGAGATAATCCCTGAGATAGCAAACTGGGCCATGAGCCTTGTCGCCTATAAATATGCCAACAAGGATGGATTTACTGATTTTACCGGAGGGCTGGAACCGGTGCATAATGTGGAGGTCGATATCTTCTCATCCACTCCTTTTGGTGATCCGTCAGAGCCATGTCTTGCAAAAGCTATAGAGCTGATTACAGGAAAGGTTGTCGCAAATGCTCCTTCTGTTAAATCATCGGCACAACTCCAGCTGCCATGCTCAGTTGACGTCTCTGCAACTGAAAATCTTAACAGACCATTTGGCGGAATGGTAAAATTTGGATCTTTGCGCTGATTTTCTATTGTAGTTTTTTACTTGTATACAAGTTCACTCAGACGACCTTTTGAAAGTATCTCTTGGGCAACTTGCTGCAGATCCTCTGCTGTGAGTTGCTCAATCTGTTTGCGGGTCTGTTCAAATGGATATATCTTTCCGTAGACCATTATAGATTTGCCCATTGCAAGACATTGGCTCTCTGCATTGTCTTGAGAAATGAAGAGCTGGCCAAGGAACTGCTTCTTGGCATTCTTGAGTTCTCGTTCTGTTAATGGTTGGGAGACAATCTTTTCCAGTTCTCCGTAAACAAGTTCCTTGCATTTGGCAAGAAGTGACTTGTCGCACCCGAAATATATAGAAAATATGCCTGTATCGGAGTATGGGGTGAAGTTTGCTTCGATATTGTATACGAGTGCATGTTTTTCGCGCAGTATGTTGTTCAGCCGTGAAATTGATGCCGGGCCGCCAAGTATGTTGGTAACAAGCGCCAAGGCTATCCGTTTGAAACCATCGGAATATGAGTAGGCTGAGGTTCCTATAATGCAGTGTGCCTGATGGTTGCGTTTTGTCACTTCAAGCTTGAATGGTGTACCTATGGCCAAGGAGCTGCACCCCTCTTCTGCAATCCTCCTATTCTCCACTTCATAGTCTGGATCAGAGTCAAGCTCCCTGTTTGGAATAGCCTCAATGGGTTGGTCATCCCCTTTTTCCACTTCAGTTTTATAGTACTTGTTCACACTCTTCTGTACCAGTTTTTGGAATGCACTCTCTTCAATATTCCCGACAACTGTAAATACCATATTATCGGGTCTGAAATTGGATATGAGGAACTCTTTGAGAAGAGTGCTGTCTATCTTTTTGAGAGTGCGTTTTTCTCCAAGAATGGCCTTTTCAAGCGGGTGTCCTTTGAACAGAAGTGTCTCAAAATGGTCATATATCGATTCTGCTGGAGAGTCCTTGTAAGAAATGATTTCATCATATACGACTTCCAGCTCCTTCTCCAGCTCCTTTTGTGGAAATGTAGATGTAAAGGCAAGTTCTGCCAGCAGATCAACAGCTTTTGGCAGATCTTCCCTCAATATTGTGGCACATAGTACAATCTCCTCTTTTGTGGTATAAGCATTGAGTTCGCCACCTTCCCTTTCGAGGACGTTGTTTATGCTGTTTGATGTCCGTTTTTCAGTCCCTTTGAAGAGCATGTGCTCCACAAGATGGGCCATACCGTTGTATTGTGCCGGTTCATATCTGGTGCCAGTTTTGATGCTCAGAGCACAGTAGGCTACCGGTGAAGCCAGCTTCTTGCAGGCAAAAATCATTTTTTTACAACTCATACCCGTTTGGAATGGCTATCTTTTTAAGATCTTCAGGCAGAAAACCTTTTGAATTTTTCGAAGTTATCTTCTGTTTTCTGTAGTAGTAGATGTCATGGCTGTCGGCACTTATCACCATTTTATAGCAGTACGAGCCATATCTGTCACCCTCTTCTGGCCCAATGCAGATGGTATATGCAGTCTCTCCCTTTTTATTGTCTATAGCCTCATAAATCTCATCTTCATCTACAACTTTTCCTCCGTTCCCAAGAATCCTGTTCGCCTCATCAACAGTCACATTGCTGTTCAAGTCAAGCTTGTTTACAAGAACCCTCTTGCCACGTAGCTCCTGAAGTCTGTTTGAATACCAGCTGATTCCGAGTGTGGCTGCAATTTTTTTCTTCTGAACTCTCACTACGTGGGCCTGGATGATATTTATGTAGGCATCGATATATGGAATGATATAGCCGTCGGGATCATCAATATGCTGGAATGGAAGAGTGAGCACATCGTACATCTTGTCAAGCCCCATATAGGCATCTTCTCCACCTTTGAGAAGTGACAGGAATTCAATAGATGGTTCGCGCTCTTTCTTGAATATTCCCTTCACCCTCATAAGAAAGTAGTATGATGTGTCTGTTTTGATCTTCTCAAAACGGTCAAGGTCGCAGAACTCAATTTTACTCATGGTCCACTCTTTCTCTACTGCCTGCCTTAGGGTCAGGTCTATCATTGAGTTGTTTTCAAGGACAACCATTAAAGTTTTGCTGTTCAGGTCTTTCAGATCTTCCTTTTTGGATAGTATCTGGCCATTTGAAAATGTCGGCACAGCCACAAATATTGCAATCAGTGCAATAAGAAGAAATTTGACATATTTCATACTCAATATCATTCTATTTAAATGCAAAATTAGAAAAAATCCTTATTTTTGTGTGTTATGGAAAAATTTATTGTTTCGGCACGAAAATACAGGCCCGACAACTTTCTCTCGCTTGTAGGTCAGGATAGCATAGCGACTACCCTTAAAAATTCCATCAGACGGGATCAGTTGGCCCATGCATATCTTTTCTGCGGCCCACGTGGAGTGGGTAAGACCAGTACGGCCCGCATATTTGCAAAGACAATCAACTGTATGAACCCGTCGGCCGATTTGGAGCCGTGCGGTGAATGTGAGTCATGCAAATCGTTTGCCAAAGGCCTCTCTTATTCTATCCATGAACTTGATGCTGCATCAAACAACTCAGTAGAGGATATAAGGCTTCTTACGGAAAAGGTAAGGATACCTCCTCAGACCGGGAAGTACAGTGTATATATCATCGATGAGGTACATATGCTCTCCTCTGCGGCCTTCAATGCTTTCCTCAAGACATTGGAAGAACCGCCTGCTCATGCAATATTCATTCTTGCAACAACTGAGAAGCACAAAATATTGCCTACCATACTTTCCCGTTGCCAGACATACGATTTTAACAGAATATCAGTTGAGGATATTGTAAAGAATCTGAAGGAGATTGCTGTCAAAGAGGGTGTGACAATAGATTCTGACTCATTGCATGTTATAGCCCAAAAGGCTGATGGAGCCATGCGTGATGCCCTTACCCTTTTTGATCAGACAGTGGCCTTTTGCGGAACAAATGTGGAATATGCGTCTGTTATCAGGAACCTCAACGTACTTGACCATGACTACTATTTCAATTTGATAGAGTGTGCGTTGTCGGGAAATTTCGCCAAGGCAATGTTGCTTTTTGACGAGATACTTTCAAAGGGCTTCAATGCCCTCTATTTTATAGGAGGTTTGAGCAGCCATTTGCGGAACCTGTTGGTTTGCAAGGACAGTTCTACCCTCAAATTGCTGGAGATGTCACCCGCATTGATGGAGAAATATATGAGCCAGAGCGGCCGTTGTCCGTTCAAGTTCCTTTATGATGCTCTGGGTGCTACAACAAAATGCGAATCAGACTACAGATCAAGCAATAACCAGCGTCTGCTTGTGGAGTTTATGCTTATAAAACTTTCACAACTTGTAAAACCGGCAGAACAATTGTCAGGGCTGCAGATGCAAACAGCGCAGCAACAGGTTGAAGTGCAGAGGGTTAAGTCTGAGTTGAAGCCGGACGAGCCAAAAGTGGAGCCGGTATCACAAGCGGAAGAACAGAAAGCTCAGCCGGTACCACAGCCGTCTGAACCTCTCCAGCAGCCAGTAAGAGCTGAAAAGGAGCAACCGGAGCACCCTGAACAAGCTGGTGCGGCTAAGCAGGAAGTACAGCAAAACAGACCGCTTCAGCAGAGTGCGGGAGCGAAGAGCTCAGGACTTTCAATCAAAGGTATACTCAAGAAGGCACAGGCCAACAGTGCAGCGAATGTGGAGAGTGCGGCCGAGACCGAGGATGTAGCAATAACCGAGGAGGCTCTCAATGCTGCCTGGTTGAAGATGGGTGATAGCCAAACGGCTTATCCACGTCTTGGAAGTGCCATAAAACAGTCAAAACCTGAATTGGCAGAGGATGGTCA
>JAEIGA010005477.1_pt1 | contig 19389 bp, 18 predicted proteins | sample 9270691 | NCBI WGS metagenome assembly JAEIGA01 (sample SAMN17057246, study PRJNA624740) | gut metagenome | biome: biome; isolation source: fecal sample | host: Bos grunniens | place: China: Xizang | collected 2019 | reverse complement strand
TTCGAGATAATCCGATTTGCTTTTTCTTTTCGGACAAGCATTGATTGCCTTTATGATTTCATCGTATTCAGTTGCAATTTCAACCATTTTCTTAAGAAAAACATGCACAGCCTCTTCGATTTTGTCGATACGGATTGTGTGGTTGGTACAAGAACCCTTATTCATTTTTCTTGCGGTTGTGCAGCGGTAATAATGATATTCGCCGTAAGAATGCTTGTTGGATTTTTTGCTCATTGCTCTGCCGCAATCCGCACATTTCACGACCCCTGCAAACAAATCAACCTCTTTTTTCTCGGGAGATTTTCGTATGTTGCGGTTGAAGAGCGACTGCGCTTTTTCAAATGTTTCTTTGCTGATAATCGGCTCGTGTGTACCCTCAACAACAAACCATTCTTCTCTCGGCACAGACATACACTGCTTAATTTTGTAGCTGATTTTTCTGTTTTTCCCCTGCACCATATTACCGATATACATCTCATTCCTGAGAATACGGCGAACCGAACTTTCAGGCCACATACCGTCGTTGATTTTGCTTGCGGGATGTCCGTAATTGAACCCTTTCTGCCTTTTATAGCTCGAGGGATTGGGTATGCCCATTTCGTTAAGTTCCCGTGTGATTCCGAGAATGCTTATACCCGAAACATACTTTTCAAAAATCATTCTCACGGTTTCCGCAGCTTCTTCATCAATCACAAGCTTGTGATGGTCAAGAGGGTCTTTCAGGTATCCGTAAGTGGGGAACGAACCAATAAATTTACCGTTCTGTCGGCGTACATTGAGGGTACCCTTGACATTGACAGACGTTGTTGCCGCAACGCTTTCGTTAATAACATTGGTTACGCCTACGGTGATACATTGGGTTGCCGCATTCATATTGCCCGATGCGGAATCAAAGCCGTTATTGACAGCAATGAATCTGACCCCGTTCCGCACAAAAAAATTCTCAATGTAATAGCCCGAATCCGAATAGTTTCTGGCAAATCGGGATAAATCCTTGACTACAACGCATTTCACTTTGCCTGATGATATGTCGTTTATCATTCGTTCAAAGCCCGGGCGTTCAAAATTCGTACCCGAATAGCCGTCATCAACGTAAAAATCATAAAGCTCAAGTTCGGGATGCAGTTTGAGAAACTCTTTCAGAATCTCTTTCTGCGAAACTACCGAATCACTTTCGGCTTTATCACCGTCTTCTCTTGAAAGTCGAATATAAAGAGCAGCTTTGAGGATATTGAAACCATGACGAAGCTGCTCTTTTTCTGCATTATTTACATACATAATAAAACCACCTTCGTTTTTTTACGCAGGCAGTACGGTTATCATACATCTGCATTATACCGCACCGCCGCCCTGAATTCAAGTTAAAAATTATGGATAACTCTATCCTGCCAAAATAACGTCCGCAAGCAATTCCGAAAAATCTTTTCCGTCGCCGAATTCAACCTTGACCACGGTTTCGCCGACTTTGAAAAGATAGGGATTTCTCACTTGGGCAATAAAATCGTCTATACGCCTGCTCAAAGATGCTTTTCTGTTAACCTTAACATCTCTCAGGTCAATCAGTCCATCTGCATTACAGGTACAAATATCGGCGTTTCTGAGCACTTCAAAATCGTTCATCCAAAAATCACTCCTTATAAAGTGATTTTTGGATGTTTTTTTCTTTCTTATGCCTGAAATATCAGCTTGGTTGCAGTTGTTAATTATGTAATCGCTCCTTTCGGTTTTTTAAAGAAATTTTTCCGTCACAGCTTTTGGTTTTCTCCGTATGTCAATAATCTTTGACTTGATTATGACATATCCGTTCTGTATTCGTCTTCGTTTCCGTATTCATCGATGTTCAAAAACAACGATGTATAACCTGCGTAATATAAATGCTGATTGTTGTCTTTGTTGTCCATATTTTCAAGAATCTTATTAAGTTCGGTAATGTTTTCAATTATCTTATAATTCCACACCTCACAGTATTTTTTAAACACCTGCAAGTACTTGTCTTTCAGCCTTTCATTAAGATATTCCTCAATTTCGCACATATTGGCTATTTGTTTTTTGTACTCTTTGTTTCCGTTCAAGCTCAGTCCCTAAACCGAAATATTATCATAAAACAGTTCATCGATAAATATTCTTCTCACCCCCTTCCTTAGTTTTGTTCGGTATATTCTTTTATTATCACCCCATTTGTCTTAATCTGTTATATTGATTATGACAGATAAGGTTGTGTTGTAATTTCAAAAATTAAAATCCAATATTGCGTTGATATATTGACATTAAATAAAATTAAACCATAAACAGCTTAGTCGTTAATAACTAAAAGCCGAGATTTACCATCAGAAGTAAATCTCGGCTTTTAAATTCTTTGAATATTTCAATGTACAATCATTTTATATATCTTATCATATTCCAATGCAATCTCTGACCATTTGAATTTTCTTGCACAATCCGAAACATTTCCGCAAATTGAAAGATAATTTTTAATAACCTTCTTTATCCCTTCTACTACTGATTCGGGGCTATGAGCATCAACACTGTAACCGACTTTTCCGTTTTCAAACTGTTCATCAAAGCCCTGTCCGGCAGAATATAAAACAGGAAGTCCCTGGCTCATAGCCTCTGCATAAACCAAACCGAACGATTCGGTAAATGACGGCATAACAAAAACATCGTGTTCTCTGTAACACTTAATAAGTTCTTCTTTTTTCTGATTCGGAATATGTCTGGTGTTAGGATTTTGCATTATCGACTCATACTCAGCTTTATCCTCAACCCTGCCCACAACAGTCAACGACACCTCATAGCCTTCTTTTCTGAGAATATCCATCGCTTTCTGAGTTGTAGGAATGTTTTTATTCTTATCTATGCGACCCGCATAAATCAGTTTTATCGTTTTATCAAGCTCTTTTTCGCATCTGTAACTGTTATTGAGCCAAAAATCATCTATTCCGTTTGGTATTACATGAGTTTTTTTGAATAATTTTTCTTTATACTTTTCGGGAACATATTTGTCAAAAACCTGTTTTCTGTATGCTTCAGACAAAAAGAATACTGCAGATGCATTCAGCATTGTTCTGATACCTCTTTTGCGGAGATGAGGCATTAATCGAAAAAAGCTGTTAACATCCGTGTTACGCACAGCAACAACATAAGGCACTCCATATTTTTTTGAAAGTCTGCGTGCACAGTTTCCGTCCGTAAAAAGCGTATATGCGTGAATGCAATCATACTCCGAAACTCTGAATTTTGATTCTATATCCCTGTATATTTTTTCCTGCTTATAATCAAAAACTATCCTGTCCCACTTCTTAAAGCATTCGCTCACACAAACGTTTTTGTTGGGTTCTATAACGGAAACATTCTTGCTGTAAACCGGCACGTAAATCTGATTTTTATAACCAAGTTTTTCAAGACTCTCCGCCATAATCTGATGAAGAGCAGTTCCGACATAATTGCAATTTATATGAAAAATCCGCATTTTGTTCTCCTTAACGCCAATACTCAAAAATCTATTTAATTTCAAACCATTGAAATCCCTGTTGAAAAGCATTAAACCTTCGGTCAGTATACATTAACCTCTGCCCATTTTACGGTTCTTTATAAAATTTATCTTCTGCACATAATATTTTGCAAAAGATGCCAAGTAAAACACTAATGAGTTAGACTTTGCAAAACTAACTATTCTGCTATTATCTTTTTCAAACGGAATTTCAAGCAATTCGGGAGCCGCCAATTTTATCAGTTCAATATGAACTTCGGACCGCATTCTCATAGCCCTGTCCACAGCAGTCAATGTATAGATGATGCTCCTTGAGTTAAACATATTTACATACATTTGACCCATAGTATTACGAATCAAATGCGTGTGAGAAGCCCATACTCCCAATCTGTTTTCGACAGAAAACAAATCAAAAGAATTCACACATTCCCCCGACTGTTTGAGTTCCGTCAACCATTCTTTTAAAAGTTTCTTCGATTCTTTGCTGTAATTATGAAGTTTACATCTGAAATAAGCTGGTGTTGCCAATATCGAAGGAATGTTTCTGTGAAGCGAGCATTTACCAACCTGACCTATAATATCACCTTCCATTGTTGCACAGTCTCCGTAATGTTTGTTAACTGTTACGGAAAGAACAAACGCATCATCGGGATAAGCATTCACTCCGAGAGTTTCATCCATGCTTCGTTTCTTCTCCTCGGTGATGGCTTCTTTATATATCTGTTCATGATTATTTCCGCTTATCTTGGCAAGTTCAACAGGGACATCCCAATCCTGACTATCAATTTTGAAACTGTCTTTCCATATTGTATACGAATTAACCATACGGTTTATTTTTTTTAAAAAAGCATAAACCACCCTGCTGTCGCGACCCGAAGTAAGCGGACACAAAATTTTAAATTTCGAGGAATAAAATTCTGTTATATTTTCAATCATCGGTGCAATAACTTTCGCGGCTTCTTCAGACGTTATTACTTTTTGCTTCTTGTTTGAATTGACAAATCGTTTAGCCTTTTCTGTAGAAAAATCAAGATAGTGATTGGGTAAAAGCTGCTTGATTTCCTTGTACGGTGTTACATCGTACGGCATCGCTTGATTGAGCGAACCGCTGTCACGGATTTTTTGAAGTTCGGGGTCAGGCTTCAAATTGTATTTTTTGATAATTTCATTCGGATTGCTGCAACACATAAAATCATTCAGACCAACCGTATAGAAAATCGGCACACTGCAGGTTGCATCACCAAGGCAGTAACATTTGCTGTTTTCTGCATAAAATATCACATATTTGCCGCCAAGTCTTTTCTCGTATTCAATTACATCGGTAAAAGATTTTGTGGAGTTCAGCATTGCTTCCGCAATATTCTCGCTTTGACCGTTGAAAACATCAACAGCATAACCGAATATAATGAGTTCTCTGCTACCGTATTCTGAATGTTGCAAAGGAACATTTAGATCGAAGTAAAAATTTAAATTGTTAAATTCTTTTTTGATATATGCGTTTTTTTTGTTATCGTCAAATGCAATATTGCTTATAAAAAACGAAAAAACACTTTTAAAACCATCCGAAAACATAATATATTCCTTTCAAACTTAGATAGCTTTTTGTTATTAACAACGTGGTTTTTCTTGTTCTTTTAACGGCATATTAAGCACCGTAATTGCAAGATAAATATGAAACGGGGGATCGAAATAAAACAGCTCACTTAAAAAGAAATACATAATAACTATACAACTAAATACACTATAGTTAATTATATTTCTGTTCATAACAACAGTCCTGCTTTGTTTTGATATAACTGACAATATAGACAAAAGAAGTAAGGTTCCAAACGCACCCAAATAATAAAAAAGGTCAATATAAGTATTATGGGAAGCACGAGAATTAACCAGTTCCGCTCCTATTCCACTTCCAAAAAGTCCAACCCTAAAATTATTTATAATATATTTTGTGTATGACACCCATAAATCGAATCTACCTGTCGTCAGAGAGTTTATATCCACACCTTCAGTTGTTTCGCTTGATGAAATTCTTTCGAGAACCACATCGAAAGCATCTATTTGACCTGACAAGACTAGAGCAACTATCGTTGCACCAATGAAAACAGATATTACAATAGCGGTATATTTTTTTTTGTGATAAAGCGAGTAAAAAAACATAAAAATCGGTAACAAAAGCATAATGAAGGCCGATTTGCTGTATGTTAGAATAAGAAAGCACATCAACGGCAAAGAAAAAACAGCTGTATGCAGCATGTTTAACTCATTTTTTAAGAAAAGAACCATAATCAAACAAAGTGAAATAATGATTCCTACATTATAATAATTAGGATCTGTATATAATCCTGCAAAGCGGTAAATAACATCTTCTTGACCCAAACCACCAAGTTCCTTCAGTCCTATATATGATTCTATTTTGAAATAAGTTGAATCCAACAAGCCAAACACTGAAGCGACAATATTACCTATTATATAACTTAAAAATAACTCTTTATCACAAATTTTTGTTTCCTTATTCAGCACACTCGAGAGAAACAATAAATTAAACACAAACTTAACCGCTCTAAGCAAATATAATTCGCCGTGAACAATTTGTCCGACTATAATATAAATTGAAAACAGAACAACTATGAAAGTCGCTTGTCTTGGTAACACAAGATGTAAAATAACATAAACCAAAATTATTATTGTAAAAAACGATTGAACCCCAGGCGACAACTTAAATATATTGGCCATCGGCATAATAAAGAAAATTTGTAAAACATTCGATTCCCTATCACAAAAAACAAGCATAAGTACGCAAACAAGAAAAGCCGCCAAAGAAAAAACACTTCTAAATGTTCCGAAAAGAATTAGTAATGCTAAACCCCCGGAAATTGCCCAGCGAATTTTGTTGCTTTTTATAGAAACCATCAGTCCCACTCCTTTCTTTATCAATAATCTCAAATCATACCTGCAAGATTTTATGTCTTGTTCTTTTTGAAATTCAACAAAATAGCTAAATCTTCTTTTTGAGGAATAATAAGTTCGCGTAATTTCGCACCTGTTTTCATGCGAAAATAAACAATAAAACAAACTGCACAAACAAAATGTCCGACAAAAGAAGCAATTGCCGCTCCCTCTATTCCCAGATGGGGAATCAATAAAATGTTCAGCACAATATTTGTTATAACAGAAATTGCTAAAAACAGAAGATTTGACGTCTGTTTTTTATTGACAATATTATATTGAGATATCATTTTTAAAAATACCATAAACACGGTACCGAAAGCTGTAATTACAAGAACATTGTAAGCTCCAGCAAATTCCGATCCATACAGCAAATCAATAATCACCTTGCCAAGCAAAGTCATCACGATTGCCATTGCGGTGCAAAGTATAACCGATATCCTTGTAACGCGAGAAACTTCCTTCTCGTTTTTTCCGGAAACTAATTTACTCAAAAGTATTTCACGGATGGCATCCGGTATTGAAAGAATTTTGTCCGCCACGCCAATGCCAACAGAATAAAGTCCGATTGCCGCACTTGTTATTACCGGATTTGCATCCAACATCAAAATATCTATTTTTGAATTCAAGACTGTCAATATAAGTGCTATCATAGGCATAATACCAAAACGAAGCATTTTAGCAATAAAACGCAAACTGATATGTTTTATTTTGAACGGCACTCCCAGTCCAACTGTAGAGGCTATTGCTCTTATTGTAATTGAGAGAGAAATCGCAATAACCATAAATGGATAATTAGGTTCAAAAACAAACCAAAACAACACAATTATAACTGTCTCTGAAACAGATGATATCAAATTCCACAAATTCTTTTTTTTAGGTTTTTCAATTAAGTAAATATAATTGACAATTGTTTCGTATGCAAACAATGGGATCAAAATCAAAACACAAACTATTTTATCAGGAATCACAAAATGAAATATAGTTGCAATTGATATCATTGCTAAAAAAATTACTGAATAAATAAAGTATACATTATTTATAAAAACATTCAAGAAATCTTTAATCTGCCCATGCCTTTTAAAATATGGATATGCCTGATGCATTCCACAGGTAATTATCATCTGGAACAAGGACACGGAACTTGTAATTGTCGCTGCAATGCCCTTGAGTTCTGCTCCAAGGAATCGTGCAAGAAACGCAGAATGAACAACCCCAACAACAAGCATCATTATTTTAACAAAAATAGAAAAAATATAATCGTTTGAAATCAAACTACCAAACATTCTTTTTTTCATATATCGCTCCGGCCATCAATAAGCTCGATAAATTCATCGAGAAACACATTGTTTCGCTGTGCTCTTTGATAAATATCATAGGAAAGAACTATAGGCTTATCTGCAAATTGCTCAAGTTTTTCAAGCACACCATCAACAGTCGCGTTTTTAAGCGGAAGTACTCTTTCGCTGTGTCCGATATGGCGGTAATACTTTTCTACTTTTTTAGGATGCAGAGGAATTGAAATAACGGATTTTGAATAAGTTGCCGCAACAATTCCAACATGGAGTTTATATGTCACAGCACAATCGCACAACTTTATTACCGTACACAGTTCCATTGGATCTGCATATCTATAAAAATAAACATTGTCACCGGCAAATTTACGAATCTCTTCATATGTTCCACCGGCATTCGGATGTCCTTGATCACTCGCAACAACTATTTCATATTCATCAGGATGAGAAAAACAAAAATTCTTAACGGCAGGAATAACCACATTTCTCGCATCCTCACGCTCATTTATATGAATCAACAATCTTTTTTTATTCGGATTCATCCATTTTTCAAGTTCAGGCATAGGCGGTAACGGGTAGTTGATAAGAGTTTGTGCATAATCCGAAGTAACAAACACAGAATCAGAAGATATACCTATTTTATCAACAAGAAAATCTTTGGAATCCTCGTTCCTTACAATAACTTTCACGGAACTTTTACATATTTTTTTTATAACTTTTCTCATAAACAAGTATTTACAAGGACCTGCGTCAACCGCAAGAACCATAATTGGTTTGCGTTTTTTAGCATAATATAAACCAATTGGAAAATAGCGTTTAAACCACAAATAAGTCGTATAAAGTGAAGTGTCCTGTTTGTCGCCAAGATACCCTCCAGGCATATAGAGAAGTGCGTCAGCATCCCGAACATCAAATTCACTCAAGTTATTTTCTCCTACAAAATCACGACAAAACTTTGATGTGATGTAAAACCTATTTTCAGATTTATCTTTAAGCTTTTCCAAAATAAGCTTTGCAAACAACATATCTCCAAAGTTATCCATATATGTTGCGCCTACAATCAATACTTTCATTTTCTTCCCTCCGCAACAAAAATCATTTCTGATTAAATAGTAATGCAATCTTATCAAGTATTCCTTGGTTGCTGTATCCTGTAGCCTCTATATTTTTCTTCATCTCAAAAACAAGTTCTCGGTTTTCTACAATTTTGGAAAACATTTCTTGCATACCATCTTCACTGTTTTGACAAATCACTCCAAATTTATCGGAAACCATTTCGTGTGCAGAAATATTATCAGTTGTAAAAATGGGAATTTTGCAAATCATCGCTTCTCCGTAAACCATCGGAGCCGCTTCATAAAGAGATGGTTGGATATACAAATCACATCCTTTGAAATACGGATACGGGTTTGATAATGCACCAAGTAAAATAATCGAATTTTCGAGTCCGTGTTCGCCAATAAGACGTTTTACCTCCGGCATATCACCACCATCACCCGCAATATACCAACGAACATCTGGGTGTGATTTAAGAACAGGAGCAAAAGCGCAAACCGCTCGGGGGATCGCCTTTTGCCATCCAAAACGGCACGCTGAAAAACAATTAAAACATTTTTTTGAAGGTAAAACATCCATTTTTTCTTTGGAAAGAGTTTCGATTTTACTAATATCCTGTAAATTATAACAATAATCCACAGGCACCTTTAAATTAGGATGTCTCTTCGTAAATACATCTGCTGTTCCTTTTGAAACGCAAATAATTTTCGTCATCTTTTCCATATATTTTTCATTTTTTCTGTCATCAAAAAGGACGCTATACGGATCATAATGAATCCATCCTAATTTGATGGGTGCATCGGTTTTTTTATCTATAAATCGGTAAAATCCAGAAATAACAGCATGGTTAGAAGCCTCATGGTGGTACGCAACAGCAACATCATATCCTTTAAACGGCTTTTGAAAAAGCAGTGCTAAATTCACAAATAATCTATTGGTAAATAATTTATCGAAAACTCCGAGAAAAAGACGAAACAGGTAAGTAAACACACCTTCTCTCTTGGCTTCTCCGACAGACATTCCATGAATTTGAAGCAGTTTATTCGGTTTGATTATTCTTACGCCATCCGGCAGCCTGTCTTTCAACTGTCCACCATTATAAAAAACACAAATATCTACATCATAATCGTCTTTAATGACATTTATTAAATTAAGCAAAGAAGACTGTATGCCACCAACAGCAAACGATTTATTCACAAATAAAACTCTCTTTTTCATCAGCACATACCTCACTTCTGTAATTAACAAAAATCTATTTGCATCTAATTCTTGCTGAAACTATACTGTTAATTTTATGTGGCACAAGCACACCATTACAAACATTTCTATAACCCTAACGCATATTTATTTCGTTTTTTATATGCAACATAGTTCTAAGTAAAATTTTAGAAATAAAAAAACAATGATTATTTCAGACAAATTATATCCGCTATTCTTTCGCAAGCATGGCCGTCACCGTAAGGGTTTGATGCCTTTGACATTGAATCGTAGGCTTCCTTATCGTTCAGCAAGCGATTGAACTCGTTATAAATTGTTTCTTCGTTTGTACCAACAAGTTTAAGTGTACCTGCAGCAATGCCTTCGGGACGTTCTGTTGTGTCACGCATAACAAGAACAGGCTTACCGAGACTGGGGGCCTCCTCCTGAATTCCGCCGCTGTCAGTCAGAATCAGATAGCTTCGTGAAAGGAAATTGTGAAAATCAAGCACATCAAGAGGCTCGATAATATGAAATCTTTCATCATCGCCAAAGATTTCTGACGCAGCCTGACGGACAACGGGATTCATATGAATAGGATAAATAACCTTCAAATCCTCGTGCTCATCAACAATTTTCTTTATCGCACGGAACATATTATGCATAGGTTCACCGAGATTTTCTCTGCGATGAGCAGTAAGCATAATCAGTCTGCTACCGCTCGCCCATTCAAGCTCCGGATGGGTATAATCTTCTCTCACGGTTGTTTTGAGTGCATCTATGGCTGTGTTACCCGTTACATATATGTTTTCTTCGTTTCTGCCTTCACGGATAAGATTGTTTTTCGACATCTCCGTGGGGGCAAAATTATATTTTGCAATAATGCTTACCGCCTGACGGTTAAACTCTTCAGGATACGGAGAGTAGATATTATATGTACGCAAACCCGCCTCGACATGACCTACGGGAATATGTAGATAGAAACAGGCAAGTGCGGTTACAAATGTTGTTGAAGTATCGCCGTGAACAAGCACAACATCGGGTTTTTCGTTTTCAAGAACAGCTTTTATTCTCTCAAGAATATTTGTTGTAACATCAAAAAGAGTCTGTTTCTCTTTCATAATTGCCAAATCATAATCGGGTGTAACAGAAAATGCCTTCAACACCTGATCAAGCATCTGTCTGTGCTGACCGGTTACGCAAACAACAGTTTGAATTTCATCTCTTTTTTTGAGTTCATTTACAAGAGGACACATTTTTATAGCTTCGGGTCTTGTACCGAAGACAAGCATTACTTTTTTCATTTTTCAGTTCCTCAAATCAGATATAGTAAACATTCTTTTCAGCCGACTTGAACACCTTGCGTGTATCAAGAACTATTTTACCTGAAAGTTTATCAAGATTTTCTTTGATTTCATTATGACCTACCATAATAACCACCAAATCAATGTCAGCAAGGAAAGCGTCAAAATCATGATACTGATTTTCAACCATATCCTCAACAATAAACGGGTCATAAACTTTAAGAGGCTCTGCGAGATGGCGTGCCTGACTTGCAAGAAGCTGAAGTGTGGGCGACTCTCTGCAGTCATCTACGTTCTCTTTATATGTAAGACCGTACAAACCGACTTTCTTTGTATCGGTAATACCGTTTTCTTTCATAATTGTATGAATTCTGTTGAGAACATAATCAGGCATACCGTCGTTAACCGCCATTGATTCGCCTATAACCTTTGTGAGGCTGGGATAATCGCCTACAAGGAACCAAGGATCAACACTGATGCAGTGTCCGCCTACACCGGGACCGGGCTGAAGAATATTTACTCTGGGATGCATATTGCAGATTTTTATTATTTCATAAACATCCATATCATCATGACGGCAGATTTTTGCAAGTTCATTTGCAAATGCAATATTAACTGCACGGAATGTATTTTCAACAACCTTTGTCATTTCCGCTGTTCTGATATCGGTAACAACAATTTCACCCTGACAGAACGATGCGTAAAGCTCTTTAACTTTTTCACCGATTGATGTATCATCCGCACCGATTGTACGGTTGTTATGGAGAAGCTCATAAATCATATTGCCCGGAATAATTCTCTCGGGAGCGTGAACAAGATGAATATCTTCACCGATTTTAAATCCGTTTTCTTCAATTACAGGACGAACAAATTTATCAATTGTGCCAGGTGAGACGGTTGATTCAATAACAACAACCGCACCTTTATTGCACACTTCCATTACGCTTTCAACTGCTGACACTACATAGCAAGCATCAATTTTCTTTGAAAAACTGTCATAAGGAGTGGGAACGGAAACAATATAAGTATCTGTTACCTGATACTCGGTTGAAAACTCAATTCCGCCTTTAACGGCATCCGCAAAGAGCTCATCAAGACCGTCTTCTTTAAACGTGGTTTTGCCACTTTTGAGAGTTGCAACAAGGTCTTTGTTGTAATCCGTACCTATAATTTCAACACCGTGTGCCGCCATCATAAGAGCTGTAGGAAGTCCTATATATCCAAGTCCAATTACATTTACCATAAATATTCTCCAAATCAAACTATTTGTTTTAATCTGTTTTCAAATTCCGCAGCAACCTGCTGACGGGAATATTTGCTGCTCATAAGCTTTTTTGCTTCAGATCTGTTTTTTACTATATCACCGTAGCAATCAACAATGCGGTCAAAAGTTTCCGCTAAGGCTTCTGTTTTTCCGGGTGAAACACAAACTCCCAGTCCCGTTTCATTAACTATATCACAGGAATCTCCTTCCGCTACCAAAAGAACAGGGCATCCCACGCCAACTGATTCGTATATTTTTGTAGGTACACTGTCTTTCATTTTTGAACTTTTAAGTGGTATAAAACTCAACTGTGCGTTTGTAAGTAAAGTGTACACTTTGTTATGAGGAATAACACCACAGAACTTTACGTTATCATAGCCTTTTTCTGTAGCACTTTTTTCAAGAAAATCTTTCTCTGCCCCTGTTCCGAAAAGAAGGAACTTTGCATTTTTATGTTTGGTTTTTTCTGCTATTTCAAAAATCGTACCAAGCCCTTGAGCAAGTCCGATATTACCGATATAAACACAGTTGAATCCTTCTCGAAGATTATAACTGTCAATGATTTCTTCGTCGACATCACTTTCAAGAATGTTCATATCAAATCCGTTCGACACAAGAACGACCTTGTCCCTCATATCTTCCGGCAATTTTTGTTTTATTTTCTCCACTTTACCGGGAGAAACAGTTGTTATCATATCAGCGTGTTTATACATAAACCCGGTAATCATTTTGAATACTTTGCAGAAAAAACTTTTTTCCGAAAAACTGCCCATTTCCAAAGCAACATCAGGCCATATATCACGGACATCATACACCAGTTTCGCCCGTTTCAACTTAGCTATTAACCAACCCGATATACTGACCAACGGCGGCGGCGACGTAGTAATAACAACATCTGCTTTCCCTACCTTTAATGAAGAAAAAAACGAAGTTAACGCAAAAGAAAGATTATTTATCATTCTCATAACGGTCGTTTTTTTCTTCATTTGAACCGTTGGTGAAAAAAGTATTTTTTCTTGACAGTTTTCAATATTACCATTCTGTTTGTTGGCAGAACTTGCAATAACAGTAACATCATTTCCTTTGGCAACAAACATATCTGCAAAAGATTTTATTCTGTAAGCACACGCGGCACAAGTAGGATAATACTCATCCGAATGTATTATGATCTTCATTTTGTCACAACTTCTCTTTCTTCATTCTTCATAGCCGTTGTCTGTCCCTCGGCAGTGCCTTGGGTGCTGTCTTTGATGAAAAGGATTTTTATTGTTGCAAATATAAGCCTGAGATCTTTGACAAACGACATTTCGTTTATATACATCAAATCCATCTGAAGCTTATCGTACGGCTGAGTGTTATATCTGCCGTAAACCTGAGCAAGTCCCGTAAGGCCTGCCTTTACCTGCAAACGCAGAGAAAATTCGGGAAGAAATTCTTCATACTGTGCGGCGATTTCGGGGCGTTCGGGTCTTGGGCCGACAATTGTCATATCTCCTTTGAGAATATTGAAAAGCTGAGGAAGCTCGTCCAGACGGCAGGTACGGATAATTTTGCCAACAGGTGTTATTCTGTTATCATTTTCGCCTGCAAGCCTTGCAACGCCGTCGCTCTCTGCATTGACACGCATACTGCGGAATTTGAAAATTTTGAACTCTTTGCCGCCTCGTGTAAGTCTGACCTGTTTATAAAGTGCGGGGCCTCTGTCATAAGCCCTGATTGCAATTGCCGTTATCAGCATCACGGGGCTGAGAATAATTATTCCAATAAGAGAACAGATTATATCAATCGCACGCTTTACAAACGCATATTCAATTTTAAGATTAGCTCTTGTCACGCCGAAAACAGGTACGCTGAACATATCCATATACTTTGCACCCATCATAACTATATCGCCGAGATAAGGTGCGGCATAACATTCTATACCTTTTTCAAGGCAGACTTTGAGGGTAAGATTTCTTGTTTTATGAGGCATACCTGCAATAAACACAGCTTCACAATCGTCAAGCTCATCGAGCCAGCTTTTATCTTCCTCGGGAATCTTAATTTTCTTTATTATTTCAAAGTTGTTCTGGCGTCCGTACGCATCACTTATTCTGCTTATGGCATATTCATCGCCGTAAATAAGAGCTGTCTTTTTGGGCTTGTTGATTTTGAAATAAAACTTGCTTATAAGGAAACTCCAGACAGTATTAAGCAGAACCTGTCCGACAAACATAACAATCAGCGGAACAGGAGTGAACACCTTTGAGTTCGCAATAACAAAAACTATGTAAAACAAACCGCCCGATATAACATCGGCAAGCGTCTGCGAATAAATCAGCCTCGAAGCCGACGTTAACCCGAAATCATAGGATTTGTATGTACGGAGCGAAAAAAGAAGTACACCGGTATAAAGAAGAATAAAGAGTACAAATCTTCTGTGTCCCACACCGTTCTGATTATAGTTTGCATTGTAATAGTACAGACACGCGGAATGAATAAAAATGGTGATAAGAATATGCACGAATTTACATATTCTTATCAGGGCACTTTTCATAAAATTGATTTCTGTTTTTTTCTCTCTCATCAAAGTCCCACGCTTTCAAATAAAAAACTGATATCATCAAAATGTTTCTCGGAAACAAAATTCAATTTTTCCACATAGCTTTTTCTGAATTTTCTCTTTTTTCCTAACAAAAGCGATAATAACCGACAAATTCCGCAAATCGGAGTTAAAAATTTATATTTTTTTATTATCGGATACTGAATTTTAAGCTCATCATAAGGCACAAAAATGCGTGACAGAATATATTTTTCTTTTCCGCCTGATTTCTGCTGCTCAGAGAGCATTTTTGTTTCTTTTGTTCCGAAACAGCCTCCGCTGAAAATAAATTCTTCCATAAGCCTTGTCACTCTGTCGTGTTCCTTACCGGAAAACCACACATCACAAAGTCTGATTACAACTTCTTCAAAATCGGCAAGCCTGCCCTTTTTTAATAAAGATTTTATTTCGGTAGTTCCGCAATTTATATTCTTTTTAATCAGCCAAAGGTCGATAAATGTTCTTATTCCGCAACCGCCTTTAATAAAATGCTTTGCCATATGGGCAATGTGATAAAAATAAAACATCGCATCATCAAGCTCATAACGGTATTTTCCGCTTTGAACAGGTTTTGCGTGTTCCCACGCATCAGAAAGCACCTTTGCCATTGCGGGCGAAGCATCTTCTTCAAGAAGGCTGAAATGAAGCTCAACATAAATATTCTCGGTTGAGAGAATCTGGATATCGTGTTTTCCTTTGCCTTTATGCTCGTATCCGAGTTTTTCAATTATTGCCTTTGCGGCATTATCAACATCATCTTCGTGAACAAGTATATCTATATCACAGCCCGTTCTCATCCATGGTTGCGGATAAAACTCGCGTATAACCGCACCTTTAAGAGGAATATACGGAATTTTTGCATCTTCAAGCACTTTGCTAACTTTTTCAAGCACATAGCATTGGCTTTCGTACCTGTACATAGTCATATAAATCTGCTCACGGTATATAAATTCAAGCGGATCACCATCAAGCAAACGGTTGTTTATCAGCGACGATGCGATTATGTGCGTAACATCATGAATTTTTGAAACCGAAAGCATCTGTGCTGTATCTGCCTTGGTAACAGGAGAAGCCAAAGAAAGAGTGTTGCCGCACACTTCACAGCCGAGAAGCTGTATTAACTTTTCGCTTATGTTCTCCATTTTACAATTTCTCCGATTTCCCGAATATTATTTTCAGTTTTCTGTAAACTCTGAAAATCAAAGGACGCAGCGGCTTAAGATTCTGCCACATCGCAATCCTGAATCTGTATGTCATTGAATTGCAGGATATCTTTTTGCCGTTCACTTCAACGTGAGTAACAACAGCAAGTGCCTGCTCTTTTTTTATATTTTCGCACCAATACTGTGCATCACCGTTCATAACAAGCGTTCCGTCAGGCATTGATTTCAATACTCTGTGCAAAACAATTTTATCGCTTGAACGTCTGAAAAGAAGAATTTTCCCTCTTTTAAAATCTGTTTCACGGCATTTTTCAAGCCATACGATATCTTTACCGTCTTTAAGAAACGGATTCATACTGTTGCCTGTTACAACGAGAGGCATTTTACCGCCCTCGTTTACCGTATCTTCTATTATTCCGACAAACTCTGTCGGCGAACAAATCAATTTTTCCATAAATCACTTAAAAAGAGTTGTGTATGCAAGTTTAACCGCATCTTCATCAGGTCGGCATTCAAGAAGCACAACGGGAACCTTTTCAATAACTCTCTCAAAAACACCGAGAACGTTATCAAGACATTTGCCGTCCCAATACGGCATAAAAATATGCGGCATAAAATATTCCGTTGCCTGTAATGCATCAAGTTTTGTGATTCTGTTTTCTTTTGCCTGCCTGAGTACAACAATTCCGTTCAGTTCAGTTTTCTTTGCAAGACAATAATCCGACGAGCCTTTCCACGGAAGACCGCAACCGTAAAACGTTCCGTCAATCTCCCTGACAAAAGCCTTGTCACCGTTTATTATCTCCGCACCGAGATACTTTTGCCACAGCTCGGCCTGTGTTGTTTTTCCCACACCCGAATTGCCTGCAAAAATAACGCCGTTACCGTCAATGTTCACACACGATGCGTGCATAAGGAACGCATCATAAAACGAAATTTTTGAACATATCGCCGCAAGCGCAAGTGCATATATTCCGCTTTGCACAGGGTAGTACGATACAACCTTACTCCAATCACCGTTTGCACACGCAAACTCGCCGTTTTCGAGGCGAAGAAAATTCTCAGACGGAGCTTCGCTGTACTGTATTCCGTGGCACTCAGGCAAAACATCTTCAAAACTTACGGATATTACAGGTATTTCTTTTGTTTCGCAACAAAAATCTTTTACAAATTCCGAGTGTTCGCTCTGCCATTCAACGGGCAGATCTGCAATTTTTATAATCATCAGCCAAACTGATAGCGGAAGCAGTTGAAATATACATCCGCACCATAGGTAAGCATCTGCTCATAATACTGAACAAACGTTGAGATAGACGGGTCAACCTTGGCGCTTTCAACGCCTGTATAACGTCCTCTGCAACCGTCCATATCATGGGTAAACTTAATAACAGCTGCGCCTGAAACTTCAGAAATACCGCCTGAAACAGCCGCAATTCCTTCATTAAGATTGATTGCAATCAATCTGCTCTCGGGAACGATATATGTTTTTTTCATATCGATTCTCCTTTTCTCTTTTTATATAAGTTACACAGTTTTTTTGCCATATCGCAAAAACCTGTGTCTGTTTTCTCGGGATGCCCGCTTTCGGCACACAGTATGCCGGGGCAACGCTGGCAGAATTCACGCCATTCACAATCTTTGCACTCGGCAGGATTTTTTATATCCTTCAATTCGGTATGCAAACGGATATAATCCGATGCAAGATTACCAGAATAAATGATTTCGGGAACATTCATAAAAGAACACATCTGCAATCTGCCGTGCCACGTCATCCAGAAAGATGAGCCGTAGCTTGCACACCACGCAAAAGGCGACTCCGAAGGCGGAAATTTGGATTTTTCAAGTTCTTCAAGCGTAAGTTCATCCGGAAAATCACTCAATGCAAATCTTGAGTTTTCAACCGTATTAACCGAACCTCTTGAAGACTTGATAACCGAAATCGTATGCTGAATCTGAACTCCTTTTTCTTTTGCAAAAGCATATATATTCTGCAAATCACCGGCATTTTCACGAACTATCGTCGAAGTCAATTTCAGCGGTACGCCTGCTTTTTTAAGCAAATCAACCGCCTTTGATATCTTTGTAAAGCCATCTGCCGAACCGCAGACTTTTTTATATGTTTCATCACTTGCACCGTAGACGGTAAGCTTTACCGAAAACGGCATTCCGTATTCGCAAAACTTCTCCATCGCAGACTCATCTATCATCGAACCGTTTGAAAGAATTGAAATAAGAAAACCCATTTTATTAAGTTCTCCGTAAATCTTCCAGAACTCGGGATGAAGGAACGGCTCGCCGCCTGTGAGAGTTACATAAAGCGTCCCCATTTCCTTTGCCTGACGGGCAATTTCAAGCCACTCAGCAGCAGAAAGAAGTTTCCCTTGCTTTTCAACATTTTCTTTTGTTAGATGCACATAGCACATAACACAGTTGAAGTTGCAGAACGGAGTAAGTTCAAACGTGGCATTAAGCGGAACAAAATTCTGCCTTGCCCAATCTTTAAGCTGTTCGAGGCAATTACCCGAAAGTGACTGGCATTCAATCATTCAAGCACACCCTGAAAGCTGAGCCCATCAATAAATTTTCGGACATCTGTCAAAGCGGTTTCTCGGTCAACTTCATAATTTTCGGTTAAAACATCGGCGAGTTTTTCAATATCCGCACCTTCAATCAGTGCATTCCAGAGAAGCTCTCCGCTTTCAGTCAAAGCAATCATTCCGTGAATCTGCGAAGTCATTTTTCCCGTAGGCACAGCCATAATCTGACCGCCTATTTTTCTTATCATAAAACCGCTTTTTATTTTATACATACCCAAACTCCGTTCCGTACTTTAATCCATTGTTAATTATATCACCTATATATATATAATTCAATATATATTTTAAAATAAAAGATGCACCTTGCGGTGCATCTCAAAAAATTATTCCCCATTCTTCAAACTTGGAAACAAGCGAATCAACATCCTTGGCCGCAGTTTCGTAATCAACTTCATACTCGTTGACCAAAGCTTCAACCAACTCATCTTTGCTCATCGGATTTGCAAGCTTTTCAAATATAAAAGCCGAAACCTCATTAAGTGCAACTGCACCGTCA
>JAEIGA010005476.1_pt1 | contig 19390 bp, 21 predicted proteins | sample 9270691 | NCBI WGS metagenome assembly JAEIGA01 (sample SAMN17057246, study PRJNA624740) | gut metagenome | biome: biome; isolation source: fecal sample | host: Bos grunniens | place: China: Xizang | collected 2019 | reverse complement strand
TCCAAAAGTGTTAACAAAGAAAAACGCCGCAAAATCAACGATTTTGCGACGGAATTCGTGGCTCGGGCAACTGGACTCGAACCAGTGACATACGGATTAACAGTCCGTTGTTCTACCGACTGAACTATGCCCGAATAGCGAACAGAATAGTATATCAAAAAAACGCAGAAGTCAAGACCTTTTAGAAGAATTTTATTGTTCGACACGCGCCCCAGAAATCCGCTGTATTTTTGGCCCTTTGCACTGTGCGGTGTAACAATATGTGTTTTTGATAACAAATACCTCAACAAAAAAATTTGATAGAATACTAAAATTATTTTATATTGTTTTTTGGGCTGTTTTAAGATATTATTAAGCAGAAATGAACGACAAATTCTTTCGTCTTTCCGAATCGTTCAAGCCCAACCAATACAAACAACAAACCGAGAAAACCAACACCTAAATCAACCCTGGGTTGTATTTGTTGCAAACAATCTCTCTTTACGATACATTGAGTGCCATCACGGCTTTAACAAAACAAAGGGAGTGTTTATTATGTTGGACAAATATCACAGCGCATTGTGGACAACTGTTAATCATATCGCAGAGCAAAACCGCGTTTCTTGTTCAAGATTGGCAATTATTTGTGGGCTGGACTCAACGGCGTTTAATGTCAGTAAACGAAAGTCTAAATATGGGCAGTTGCGGTGGCTGTCGGGGGATTCTTTGGTTAAAATTATTCGCACAACAAATATGACACCTGTTCAGTTCGCAGAAATATATCAGCATTACTTGGACGAAACGCATAATGAAGACAATTGAAATCGCCCCACGGGCGTTTTTAATCCGACAAAATATTTGCTTTTCACAAATTTCATAGTACACTGAAAAGAAACAGCCATGAAAAAACACATTGTTTTAACTGATAATCTGAACAAATTTATTCAAGGCACAAAAATCCAACAAATTGACATTGGTTGTTCTGGCGATGCACTTCTTAAATTAAAAAAGGAGGTTAAAAATGTCTGAAATAAACACCCTGTATGACAATCTGCGCAATCCTGTTTCAACAATCGAACGTGGCCAACCAATTCCAAATGGTCTAAATAAACTATCTGTGCATGTATGGATTGTAAATGACCGTGGCGAATACCTGTTGCAACAGCGTATGGCGACTGCCAAGAAATTTCCAAATATGTGGGGACAGACCGGCGGCGGCGCAATCGCAGGCGAATCCAGTTGGGACGCATGTGTACGTGAAACTGTGGAAGAGCTGGGGTTAAGACCCGCACCTGAAAAATCTGTGTTGGTTGGCACGATTAAACGGCCAATGGATTTTGTTGATGTATGGTTGGTTCATAGTAATGCAAATATTTCCGAATTAAAACCACAGGCAAGTGAAGTTCAGGCGGTTAAATGGGCATCGTTGGCGGAAATCCACCACATGCAAAATACAGGCGAATTTATTCCATCTATTATCCCTGGATTTAACATGGTTTTAAACTATCAAAAAATGACGAAGACACAGCCTGTTAATGCACGTGATTTTCTTGGCAAAATCGTCAATGTACAAATGGATAGACCCCTGGGCAGCAAACATCCAAAGCATGGTTTTACATACGAAGTGAACTATGGATTTATTCCGAACACAGTATCGGGCGATGGCGAAGAATTAGACGCATATGTATTGGGCATCGATACGCCGTTGGCAACCTTTACCGGCAAATGTGTTGCGATAATACACCGCACAAATGACAACGATGACAAACTGATTGTTGTGCCAGATGGACAAAATCCAACAAACGAATATATCGAACAAAAAACCGCTTTCCAAGAACAGTGGTTCAAGCATACGATTGTAAGATAACAGAAGGGGGCGAAATATGGGAATAAAACCTGCAAAGTTAAATGTTGGGGATACCGTTGCGACTGTGTCATTATCATGGGGTGGTGCAGGACTGTTGCCCGAAAGATATGCCCAGGCGAAACGACAGCTGGAACAAACATTTGGCGTAAAAGTGATTGAGGCACCACACGCACTGGATGATGCAAAATATTTATATGAACATCCAGAAATTCGTGCGGCTGACATGATGTGGGCGTTTAAAAACCCAGATGTAAAGGCAATAATTTCCAATATCGGTGGCGATGATACAATTCGTATGCTGCCATATATAGACTGGGATATTATACGCAATAATCCAAAGATTTTTATGGGATATTCTGACACAACCGCAAACTGTCACATGTGTCATTATGCGGGTCTGAACAGTTTTTATGGTCCATCAATGTTAGTTCAAATGGCCGAAGCCGGTGGAATATTGCCCTATGTTGAACAAAGCATGCGCAAAGTCCTGTTCAACAATTCTACTATTGGTTTAGTTCCAGAAAACAAAGACGGCTTTACATACGAACGTGTTGACTGGGCAACACCCCAAGGGCAAACACAAGTCCGCAAAATCCAATCAACAGACGGTTGGCATTGGATTCAGGGTTCGGGCGTTGTCACAGGAAAACTGTTCGGTGGATGCATGGAAGTAATCGAAATGATAAAAGGCACACAAATTTGGAATCCTGATAATTTCAAGGACGCAATTGTTTTCTTTGAAATTTCCGAAGAAAATCCAACCCCAGACCAAGTGCTTTATTGGCTGCGTAATTATGGGGCATGTGGTATCTTGCAACAGATGCGGGCGATTATATTCGGCCGACCAAAAAACGAAAACAATCAAAAATATGAAAAACGGATTTTACAGGCACTGTCAGAATTTGGTTTAACCAATACGCCGGTCGTCACACACTTTGATATTGGACACACTGACCCAATTATGGTTATGCCGATGGGATGTATGGCGCGTCTGGACTGCGACAATCATACATTTGAAATAACAGAAAACGCAGTGGTATAAAAATTGATTGAACGCTGGACTTTTGATAACGACGAACTGTTTGAACTGGTGCGAATTGGGCGCAAGCGCGGTACATGTTGCCGATATTCTGATGACGCATCAATGGCAACTGTCGGTGCAATCCAAGAAATATATGATAGCCACGGCAACACGATAACAATTCAAATTACCGCTGTTCGCAAGTGTCGTTTTTGTGATGTTGGTGTTGCCTGGGCACACATAGAAGGTGAAGGGGATTTATCGCTGGACTATTGGCGCAAAGTACATACCGATTTTTTTACGACGCTTTACCCAGACTTTTTACCAACTGATTTATTGGAATTAAATGAATTTAAAGTATTAAGTTAAAAAAAACTGGGTGCTTTTACCCAGTTTTTTTCTTATTCTGCCAGCGTACCAACAGACATTGTTATGCGTCTGATACCGCTGCTGATAGATTTTTCTTTGTTAATGCGCGCTTTTAATATTTCGCCTGTATGATTGATATGGGTTCCACCACATAATTCGCACGAAACATCGCCCGCTGTAATAACCTTGACCGTTTCGCCATATTTTTCGCCGAATAAAGCCATCGCACCACGCGCAACCGCATCGTCCATTGACATTTCTTCGTGCAAAACAGGCATATCAGCCGCAATCCATTTATTAACCAAATCTTCAACTGCCTGCTTTTCTTCGTTTGTCATCGCGCGACCAAACGAAAAATCAAAACGGACGGAATCAGGGCTGACCTTGGAACCACGCTGGGCAACATCTTCGTTCAAAACAGAACGCAATGCCGCCTGTAATAAATGTGTCGCTGTGTGCGCACGCGCAGTTTGCTGACGCACATTTGCGTTTATAACAGGCACAACAACATCGCCAACAGACAAATCAGATACCAAAACACCTTTGTGAATAACAATGTTATCAACACGCCCTGCTTCGGATATTGTCATAACGGTTTTATCGCCCTGCTTTAATTCGCCACTGTCACCTGTCTGCCCACCTTGGGTGCCATAGAAAGTTGTTTTATCCAGCGCAACTTCTACTTCTTCGCCGGCATTGGCTGTTTGTACAAATTCACCGTTGCGCAAAATAGACAATACTGTTGACTGCATTTCTGTCGGCGCATATTTTGCAGCATCATCAGTGCCAGCCAATTCTGTCTGAGATTCCCAGAAAATACGAGTGCCCTTTGTGTTTGCACGCGAACGCTCTTTCTGTTCAGCCATAGATTTTTCAAAGCCAGCAACATCAACATCGATATTCTTGTCGCGCAAAATCATCTGGGTTAAATCCAATGGGAAACCGTATGTATCAAACAATTTAAACGCAACATCGCCCGGCAAAACATTATTGTTTAATTTTGGCAATTCGCTTTCCAATAACTTCATACCGTTTTGCAACATATCTGCGAATGAATTTTCTTCGTTTTCAATGATTTCAACAACACGTTTTTCTTCGCGCGCTAATTCTGGATATGCCGCGCCCATTTCTGTTATCAATGCAGGATACAACTTTGACAACAACGCCCCACGATGACCCAAAATCTGTCCATGACGCATCGCACGGCGCAAAATACGGCGGATTACATAACCACGATCAGAATTAGATGGAATTACACCATCTGCAATCGCAAATCCAACGCTGCGCAAATGGTCTGTGATTACTTTGAAACTGGATACATTTTCAGATGTTTCCGCAACACCCGTCACATCGCTGACGGCACGCTTTAAGTTCACAAATAAATCTGTATCATAATTGTCTGATTTGTTTTGCAGAATCGATGCCCAACGCTCTAACCCTGCGCCGGTATCAACATTTTGTTTTGGCAGTGGCGTTAAATTACCGTTTGCGTCCCTGTCATACTGCATAAATACATCGTTCCAAATTTCAATAAAGCGACGACCTTCGTTATCGCTGCCTGGCAATCCGCCTGCAAATTCCGGCCCCATATCATAGTGCATTTCTGTACATGGGCCGCACGGACCAGTATCACCCGCAGACCACCAATTGTCTTTATCTCCCAACAAAATAGCTTCTTTGCCAGCAACTTTTTTCCAGATCGCCGCCGCTTCATCATCACTGTAATGCGTCGTCACAACAATACGATTTGGGTCCAGACCAATAACTTTGGTCAAAACTTCCCATGACATTTCGATGGCTTCTTCTTTAAAATAATCGCCAAAAGACCAATTGCCCAACATTTCAAAGAAAGTATGATGACTGCCATCAAAACCAACATCTTCTAAATCATTATGCTTGCCGCCGGCACGGATACATTTTTGAACATCGGCAACACGTGACGCAAATGCAGGTTCTGTACCCTGTAATATACCCTTCCACGGAACCATACCCGCAACAGTGAACAACAAACTTGGGTCGTTTGGTATCAATGATGCAGAAGGAACAATTTTATGCCCCTTGGATTCAAAATAATTTAAAAAAGCCGTTCTTATTTCATCGTATGTCATAATATTCCCCTGTTTTTATCGTGCGTATTGTATAAATATAGAATAATTTTTTCAATCATATATTTTATTTTTTATAAAAAACTTTCTAAATGTGTTATAATGTAAAAACAGGCAAAGGAATCACCTATGAAAAAGACAATGATATTTGCAATAATGGCATTGATTGTCATAGTATTAATGACCGCATTCGATGTGTCATTATTGTCTGTTTCGCCAATAAAGGTTCCGGAAAGCATGCAGCCAAACATATTGTATGTTTGCCCAATAAAAACTGATTCTACGTGGGCTTCGCTGGCAAACGGGCTGGCGCAAGGGAAACAATTTATCACAATGGGGTTCTTTTTTGCCGCGATGCTGTTAGCCGCCGTGTGGATGTGGGCGTTATATCAGAATTTATTAAAGGATAAATTTAATCGGGATTCGTTCAAAAAACCGTGGATGTTTACAAAGTTTTTGTTTTGGGCCGTTGTTATTATGACAGTTTTGATGAAAACCCCCGACTATTTCAGGGCCATAGAAATAGACGGTGCACGCGGACAATATGTTTTGTGTGAAAGTAGTACCCCAGGTGCAAAAATCGTGAAAAATGCCCAATGGGTGCACGATGCAAACCATTAAAATTTGTCAAGATTGCAGTTTTTTGCGTTTTTTAAATTATAGGCTTGACTTAAATCGCAGATTTCTCTACGATTCGGGTAAGCAGTACAGGCAATGTCCTTAGGATACTTGGATGACAGCTGATTGTAAAATCGAAAAACCTGGATTCTAGCGACATTGCCTTGGGCACTGCGAACACCTTTAAAAAATTACGAAAGGAGAAACATATGAACAAACAGCAATTGATTGAAGCAATCGCAAACGAAGTTAATGTTACAAAAGCAACAGCTGCTGGCTGCTTGGATGCATTTATCAACACAGTAACAAAAGTTTTGAAAAAGAAAGGCGAAGTTCGCTTGGTTGGCTTTGGCACATTCACATCTGCAAAACGCAAAGCAACAACAGGCCGCAATCCACAGACAGGCGCTGCTATCAAAATCCCAGCATCTACACAGCCTAAATTCAAACCAGGTAAAGCTTTGAAAGATGCTTTGAACTAAATCGTTCGATTTATGTAAATAAAAAATCCCCCGATTGGGGGATTTTTTAATATTGTTTTATTTATATGTTTTTTCTATAATCTGATTATGAAAAATGTACCTGATTTATTTATTTTATCTGAACACAGTGAACTGTTGAAAAAACTGCACGATTGGGATATTGCATACCATCAAAATGATGCACCTGTTGTTGACGATGCAACATATGACGCGGCAAAAAAACGCGCATTGGAAATTGAATCACAATTCCCAGAACTAGCAAAAAATGGCGCATCAACCCATGTTGGCGCTGCTGTAAGCGAAAAGTTTAAATCATACGCACACAGCGTGCCTATGCTGTCTATAGCCGATGTTTTTGACGAAACCGAGGTTGCAGATTGGTTCAACAAACTAACCAGCCAAGATATTTTCATAGAATTAAAAGTGGACGGCGTTTCTTATTCTGCACGATACGAACATGGCGTGCTGGTTCGTGGGTTAACACGCGGCAGTGGCGTTATGGGCGAAGATATTACAGCAAATCTGAAAACCATACCAGACATTCCACAAAAACTGACTGGCGATTTCCCAGATGTTATCGAAGTGCGCGGAGAAGTCTATATGAAACGCGCCGATTTTATCGCACTAAATGCAGAGTCTGAAAAACAATTTGCAAATCCACGAAATGCAGCTGCTGGATCGCTGCGCCAACTAAACCCACAAATAACCGCTACACGAAAACTTAGTGCGTTTGCGTATACATACGGCGAAATTTCCGAACGCGATTTTAACACCCAATCACAATATTTTGACAAACTGGAATCGTGGGGCTTTAAAACTACACGCGCATGGGCCGCGCACGCAAATAATATGAACGACATACAAAATGTGTACAACAATATTATGCTGATTCGCCCTGAAATTCCATTTGACATTGACGGATTGGTATTAAAAGTAAACAATATCGCAACCCAAGAACAAATGGGCAGTCGCGCAAACAGCCCACGTTGGGAAGTCGCATACAAATTCCCTGCGGCACGCGCCATTACAGATTTATGCGACATTACAATCCAAGTCGGCAGAACTGGTGTTTTAACACCGGTGGCAGAACTGGAACCTATTAATATCGGTGGCGTTGTTGTGTCGCGCGCAACATTACACAATGCAGATGAAATAAATCGACTGGGGGTACGCGTGGGCGACAAAGTCATCGTTCAACGCGCAGGTGATGTCATACCACAAATAGTTGGCGTGGCAGAAAAAAATCCAACGGCAAGCGAATTTATATTTCCTGATACATGCCCTGTATGCGGCGGACGGGTCGTTCAAGAATCAGGCCAGGTCGCACGCAGATGTATAAATACCCTGACCTGCCCTGCACAAAGATTGGGCGAATTAGAACACCTGGTTTCCAGAAAAGGTTTTGATATTGACGGTCTGGGCACAAAACAATTAGAAAACTTTATTGCACGCGGCTGGATTAATGGCCCCAGCGATATATTTACACTGATACAGAACCATGGGAACGACATAAAAAATCTGGATGGGTTTGGCGAAAAATCTGTGATGAATTTAAACCAATCTATTAATCATGCGCGCGATATTGAATTGCACAGATTTTTATTCGCAATCGGCATCCCAGAAGTTGGCGAAGTGACAGCCAAAATACTGGCGCGGGCATTTGGAACACTGGATGCGGTACGAAATGCGCCGGCATGGAAACTAAAAGACATCGATGGTATTGGCGATGTTATGGCAGATGAAATCGTTTCTTTTATGACAGACGAACATAACAAAAAAGAACTGGACAAGTTATTGGCGCACATTAATGTAAAAGACGCAAAACAAGAAAGCAAAAAAACAAACGAATTGTTAACCGGCAAAAAAATCGTTCTGACTGGCACGCTGATAAATTATACCCGTGATGCAGCCAAAGACATTTTAGAATCCTTTGGTGCAATCGTATCAAACAGCGTATCTTCAAAAACAGACATCGTGTTGGCTGGTGCAGATGCGGGCAGTAAACTGACCCGCGCAACAGAGCTGGGTATAACAATATGGTCTGAACAAGATTTCGAAAACGCAATCAAATAAAAGAAAGCCCCAAATGGGGCTTTTTATTATTCTGCAACTGGCGCTGGCATTTCTGCTGGGCGTGGGCCACGGTCGTGTTTTGGACCACGATAATGTTTTTTTGCGGCCTTGAATTCTTCAACGGATACACAACCGTTTTTATCAGCATCCATCTTTTCAACCATTTTCGCCATCTTTGGGCATTTAACAACCAAGCAGCCATTTTCAAATTCTGGACGCGGCATCATTTTGCGACCTTTTTCACAGCAGCACAATTTTGCTGCGGCAAAACCCAAACCGAATATCACCAAGAAAACAACCAACTTCTTGAAAAAACCGCCGCGTTTGTGGCATTTGCCAGCACATGCACAACCCTTGTCGCAGCCACAAGGCAATTTTTCAATTACTGGTGCAGATTTTGCAACTGGCTTTTTAACGGCTGGTTTAACCGTTTTCTTTGCCGCTGGCTTTACAGCAGCTTTTTTTGCAGCAACTTTTGCTGTTGTTTTTTTTGTAGTTTGTTTTGCCATTTGTCCTTCCTTTGGTTTTGTATGACGCTTCTATTTTATTAGTTTAAATTCACATTGTAAAGTTTTTACTTTAAATAAAATGTAATTGTTGCAACAACGCGCACCTTTTTATTTATTGATTGGCGTTCATTCGACGACCACGAATCTGTTGGATCGCGCGATTCAATGCTGAACACGCCTTGGTTTGCGCTTTTAATTTTTCCCAAACGCGCATCTGCGTCTTTGGCAAATTGCTGACCCGCAGCAGTCGCGTTTTTTGTTGCCTGTTCAATCATCGATATTTTAATTTCATTTAATCCATTAAAAATATAAATTGGGCCTGCATAATCTTCGGTAATAGTAATCCCACGACGAACCAATTCGCCCATACGACGCGACACAGCATCAACCAAGCCAACATTATTAGAACGAACCTTGACCCCGGTTTCAATAACATAACGACCGTCATTTTGTTGATTCTTTAATTCCGCATCTGAATAACCAGCATATTTATCACGAACCTGGACACGCAGATTTTGAATATCAGTTGGTGAAAAACCAGAATCGATTAAAAACGCATGTATTTCATTGATATCTTCATCAATTTGCTGTTGCAAAACAGTCAAATCGCCACCAACACCATTTATCTTGATGTTCCATACAGCAGTATCTGCCACGACATCGCGTTCAGCCAAACCCTTGACTGTGACGGTGCGCCCAGACATTGCGCGATAAATACCATCACCAATAAAAAAACCACCCAACGCAACACCAACCGCCAATACAGACAGCCACAATCCAGACAGACTTTTTAATTTGTTGGTTAATTTCATTATGCCCTCTCCTGCTGTTGTTATAAGCTTAGTCTACAACAAAGATATTGATTATGTCAAATTCTGTATTTTATTAATAACCCAATTTGCCATCATTAAACCAAATGTGCCTGTCACCGTGATAACAGAGCCTAAATTCTTGGCGTGTCCGACAACGGGCACAGGCTGTTGTGTTGAATACACCGCTGAAAAATCAGGCAAGCCCTGTTCGCGCACCATTCTGCGCACGCGCGCAGCCAATGGGCACACCGTTGTTTTCGACAATGGCGCGATTTTTATTTTTGTTATATCTGTTTTTGATGCCGCGCCCATACTGGAAATCAGTGGGATATTATAGCGCGCCGCCCATTTATACAGCGCAACTTTGGACGGAACCGTATCAATCGCATCAATTATAAAATCAGGATTAAAATCCAGTTCTGTGCCATCATCAAAAAAGATATTTAATGTTGTTGTCTTTATTTCTGGATTGATATCACAGATACGCGCAGCAGCAACATCAACCTTTGGCATACCAACAGTCGAATCCGATGCGAACAATTGACGATTAATATTCGATTCTTCGACACTATCAAAATCAATCAGTATCAAATGCCCAACACCAGATCGCGCCAACGCCTCTATCGCAAAGGAACCAACCGCACCACACCCAACAACCATTACAGTTGCGTTTTTAAGTTTTTCTGTACCTTCTTGGCCGTATAATAATCTGGTTCTGTTTAATCTGGTCATGAATTCAACATCCGTATTGTATTTTTATATATTATATCAGCCATTTTGTCAGGCGCAATATTCAAAATGCCTGCGATACGATTTACCACATTGATAATTTCTGTCGGCGTATCGTCGTCCGTTTCCGCCAAAATTCTGTCCAACGGCGTTGCCAGAATACGATTTGCATTTCGCAAATTACGCGCCCCATACGAAAAATATACATTATACTTTTCTGCCATTTTTTTTATATCCTGAGTGCCACCAGAATAGCCATGCAGCAATAAAAACCGCGGCAATACGGACCCGGTCCCCTTCATTATATGTTGTAATTTATCGTATGCACCCACACAATGAACACAAACACCCCTGTTCAATGCACAAGCGATGTTTAGTTGTGCAATAAAAACATCCATTTGACGCGACATATCATTATGAAATTTGTCCAACCCGATTTCACCAACCATTAATTCTGGATTTTGTTTCAGCAAATCAGATAATTCTGATTGCCAACCCACAGACAAATCAGATATGTACCACGGGTGTACACCAATTGCGCCGTATATATTTTTTTCTTTGTCTGAAATCTTGGACACGGTTGCCCAATCAGATGGTTTTGCCGCATTAAAAATTGCGCCGACTTCAGTCAGACACGTTGAATCAGAAATATGACAATGGGCATCAATATATTTTTGCATCTTTATAAAAAGACCTGTGAAATCCCACAGGTCCGTCCTTTATTTATCATCCAGATTTTTTAATAAAATATCTTTCATATCATTTGGCATCATACCAGTTGAAGAATACCCACAATCAACATGATGCACTTCGCCTGTGACACCACTGGATAAATTGCTGAACAAATACAGCGCAGCGCCACTGACATCATCCAATGTCATATTGCGACGCAGGGGCGTTGTTTCTGCGTTCAGACGCAACATGGCTTTGAATCCACCAACACCACTGGATGCCAATGTCATAATTGGACCTGCGCTTATTGCATTAACACGAATGCCGTCTGCGCCCAGGTCAGATGCCAGATAACGAACACTGCTGTCCAGTGCAGATTTTGCAACGCCCATAACATTATAGTTTGGGACAGACTTTTCACCGCCAAAATATGTCAATGTGACAATACTGCCACCGTCAGTCATCAATTTAGAAGCACGACGCGCAATATCAACCAATGAATATACAGAAATATCCATTGTATTTTTGAAATTATCGCGGGTTGTATCTGCATAGCGACCCATCAATTCGTTTTTATCGGAAAACGCAATTGCGTGCAACACGCCATCCAAACGACCCCATTTTTCTTCTATTTTATTAAACAAATCATCCATCTGGGCATCGTTTTGGACATTACATTCTTGAACAAATTCAGCACCAATCGATTCCGCCAATGGACGAACGCGTTTTTCCAATGCCGGCATTGCATAAGGCATTGCAATTTGCGCACCTGCAGCGGCAGCACGCTGGGCAATTGCCCACGCCATAGACCAATCATTTGCCACGCCTGTGATTAAAATCTTTTTTCCCTGTAATAACATTATAAATCCTTTATCGTTATGTATTGGACAATGTAAAATATACCACTTTAAATATCATATCGCAATAAGTAAAAAAATCACCCCGTGTGGGGTGAAATGTTTATGCATCACTGCCTTTGAACTGCATATCATACAGCGTTTTATATGCGCCACATTCTATTTTTAACAATTCTTCGTGTGTGCCAGCCTCTACAACTTCGCCATGATTTATAACAACAATCTTGGACGCGTTTCGGATAGTCGACAATCTGTGCGCAATTACAAACACAGTTTTATCCTGCATCAGATTTTCTATTGCACGTTGGACAACGGCTTCTGATTTATTATCCAATGCAGATGTCGCTTCGTCCAGGATTAATATCGGCGCATTTTTCAAGAAAGCGCGCGCGATAGCAATTCGCTGCTTTTGCCCACCGGACAACAGTATTCCGCGTTCACCAATCTGGGTATCCAAACCGTTTTCTAAACTGGCAATAAAATCATCCAAACACGCCATTTTTACAGCCTTGCTAACTTCTTCTTCGGTTGCAGATTGATTGCCAATCAAAATATTTTCACGAATTGTACCTGCAAACAAGAAGTTGTCCTGAAACACAACCGCAATATTCTGACGAAGTGATGCCAATGTAAAGTCGCGAATATCTGTGCCGTCAACATAGATACCACCACCTGTCACATCGTAAAAACGCGGCAGTAAACTGACCATAGTGGTTTTTCCGCCACCAGAATTACCAACCAGCGCAATAATCTCGCCATGATTAACGGTTAAATTAACATGCTTTAAAACAGGAACATCCTTGACATATTCAAATGAAACATCTTTGAATTCAATACATTTGTGTTCATTTGGCATCTTTACCGCATTAGGACGATTTTTAATCGCAGGGACAGAATCCATTACTTCGAATACGCGTTCAATAGCCAAAAAGGACATCAAGACCGAATTATATGTCGACCCCATACTTTTCATCGGATTATATAGCATTATCAAGGCTGCCAAAAACGACACAAAGCTGCCACTGGTGATTGTGCCGTTTAAAATCAAAAACGACCCGAACCAAATCGCCAGACCAATTCCAACAGACAAAACAGCGTGCATTACCGGGGTCACCCATCTGGTGCGCTGAACCAATTTCATCTTAAGATTAAAAACAGAATGCAAAACATCATGAAACTTTTTCTGCTGATACTCTTCTAGGTTATAAGCAGTAATCGTTTTATTACCAGCATAAGATTCATTATACGCCGTCAACAACGCAGAATCAGCGACAATCGATTTAGAAAAAATTGAATTTATCTTCTTTTTCAATGTCATCATCGGCAACATTGCACCAAACAATACCGCAACACAAACAATCGCCAATTGCCATGAATTTACGAACAAAACTACAATCAATGAAATTGCTGTAAAAACCTTTTGTACCAGATTTTTTAAATTGGTCAGCAAACCAGCACACGCCATATCTGCATTGTTGTTAAACATAAATATAACATCACCAGAATTTTTCTTGCTGAAAAAGTCCGTTTCGAAAAACAACATTTTTTTGTAAAGTTCGAACTTTAAACGGTTGGTTATTTTTGCCCCAGACCATGCATTTAAATAATTAGACACATAAGTTAACAAACCCTGGATACAGGTAAATATAATAATCCCCAAAGGAATATACCACGCCGTCTGCAAAGACTTTTCCACCATAACTAAGTCCATATATGGACGCAACGCCATCGCAATTACAGCATCCATGGACCCAATTGGGATAGCCAATAACAATGACAATAATCCGCGAAACCAATATGGTTTTACATACGGCCACATACGTCTGTAATTTTTTACAAACATATTTTGTAATAACTTACCTTTTACTTCTTTTGACAGTTTTTCTTTCATTTTTTCCTGCTATATTTTGTCTTTGGGATTATTGCGCACAGAACACAAAAAGTCAACACGATAACAATTTACTTACCGTGCGTATATATATCTTGCTTTATCAGAGCATTACGCAAACAGTTATAATGCAAAACCTGACCACGCAAATAGTGATTATATAATGTTGAATTATTACTTATCATCGTAATTGGAACACCCTTTGCCAAACACCCAGAAACAACCATTGGGCCATCATCAAAATGCATATCAGGGTTTAATTTGGCCAATATGTCTGGCTTTTGACCATTTTGATCGTACACCTGATTAAAATCGCACTTTATCCCAGCACAACGCAACTGCATAAATGTCTTTTCGGGCTGTTTCAAACTGCGCTCTGTGACGAACAAAACCTCTGTCCCTGGGCGCGAAATTAAATTATTCAAAATATTGGGAATATCCCTATCCAGCAATGGCATAGTATATAACAAATCGTCCTTGAACAATTCCAGCAAATTGTTCACCAACACATCATTGTTATATGATTTTTGCAAATTCCAATCCGTTGCCTTGTAAAAAGGGATACCTGTACGTCTAAACGCCTCTTGATACAAGGGTTTCATATTAAAAATAACATTATCTAAATCGAATGTAAGACGCATAACCCGTTCCCAAAAATAATTGTCGCGCCGATTATAACAATAAAAATAAAAAAACCAAGACTTTTTTGCAAAAAAACGCCCCGAACGGGGCGTAGACATGAAACTTTTGTGCGTCCGATTAACGGTCGCGAGATACTGGTCTGTCAACAAACATCCAGATTAACCATACCAACGCTGAAATACCAATCAACGCGTATATAATGTTGCTGGCCAATGTTGCTGGTCCAAACAAATATGCAACCAAGTCAAAACCAAAGATTCCAACCAGCCCCCAGTTCAAGGCGCCGATAAATGTCAATGGCATAAGAACAAAGTTTGTAAGTCCTCTCATCTCTTCTTTCTCCTTTTCAAGGTTTGTTTTGTCTTGTTTCAAAGACAAATATATTATAAACCTTTTAAAAAAGTCTTGCAATCACAATACACCATTTAGGAAAAGGTACCTAAGCCTTAAACATCATAGTGTTTACGAGTTTGTGTTGCCGCAAAAAAACGCCCATCAGGGCGCCTTTATAACTGAATAAACATTGATGGATTTTTTTGCAATCGCTCTAATGCGCTTTCCAATGTTTTACGATATTCTATAAATTTCTTTTTATCTTCTTTGTTCAGATTGCTTATCGCAGGCAACTTTACAGTCATTGGATTTACATGCACGCCATCTTTGATAATTTCATAGTGCAAATGTGGCCCGGTCGAATACCCCGTCGAACCAACATAACCGATTGTTTGTCCCTGACGAACATTGGTGCCAACATTTACCCCCTTGGCAAAACGGGACATATGCGCATACAATGTTTCGTACGAACCATTATGACGGATTTTAACAAAATTACCATGACCACGATTATAACTGCGCGCAATTACGCGCCCCGCGCCAGCTGCCGGAATTGGGGTGCCGGTTGACGCGCGGAAATCAACGCCTTTGTGTGCACGCGTAAAGCCCAGCACCGGATGTTTGCGCTTTTTAGAAAAATTACTGGTTATTTTTGCGTTATTAATTGGCGTACGCTTTAAAGACTTAATTGCGCCATTGCCTTCTGCGTCATAATAGCCAATTGTGCCATCAGATTTGCGAAAACGATACATTTCAACATTCCCACGCAACGCCTGAAACGATACAGCCAACACATTACCGTTATCAACTTTTTTACCATCGGAAAAGTTTTCTTCGTATAAAACCCAGAATTTTTGTCCTGCGCGAACATCGCGTTCAAAGTCCATTTCAAACGCCAACAAGTCGTATACTTCTATCAAAATACCCGCAGGAATACCAGCGCGCTGACCAGCCAGATAAAAACTGTCCCCGTCCAAGATTTCGCCACCGCGCCACATAGCGCGCGTATCACGTGCAACCTCAACAGTTTTGCAGTCCCACACCCCAGATTCGTCACAGGTTAATTCAACCTGACGCCATGGAGACGGAACAACAACTATCTTGGACACAGGAGCATCATCACTGTCGCGTGTAAATTCCAGCTTATCACGATCGGCGCGCAAAGTCGAAATACCAGCATCTTTTTTCAACACCGCAGCGATTTCATTTACATCACGCTGACTTAAACCCTGGGTCAACAATAAATCAGACAATGTGTCACCAGACGACACAACAACCACAGAACGACATTCCCCACCACCAATCACAGATGGCACACGGCGCGTCGCAACTAAAAATATAGCAACCAGACTTAGCAGTACAGCAAGCGCTATAACCATGCGGGTCAAATTGGTTGCGTTCAGAATATCTTTTGCTTTTTTCATAATGGGGATTATAATAGTTTTATGAAAACAAATCAAGCATTCGCAATCTTGCAACGGGCGGGCGGCATTCGTGCCGCACGAATTATCACAGAGAATACAAAAAAATTAACTGGGATTAAGGTCTTATTTATGGCACACCAACTGCGCCACGGGGTGCCAGTCGCAAAAATAATAAAACAAAAATGGTTTTACGGTCTTAAATTTTATACAAACAAACATACACTGGACCCACGACCAGATACCGAAACACTGGTCGCTCAGGTTATATCAGACTGCGCAGACAGCACAGACAAACGCATATTGGATTTAGGCACAGGAACCGGGTGTATAATTTGTTCTTTGGTAAAAAACATTCCAAATGCGTCGGGTATCGGAATCGATAAATCACGCTGCGCACTGCGTGTAGCACGCCGTAATGTGCGAACATTGGGACTGGGCGACAAAATAAAATTAAAACACGCCAGTTTTTCGACACCCCGCAAGTATGATACTTTATTTGATATTATCGTATCTAACCCGCCGTATATTGCAAAAGACGATACGCGTGTTGACGCAGGGGCAAAGCATGATCCCAAAATGGCATTATATGCGCAGAACAACGGATTGGCCGCATACCAGGCAATCGCAAGGCAGGCAAAAAACTGGATATCTTCTGACGGCAAACTGTACTTGGAAATCGGCGCAGACCAAGGCGCAGACATCAAAGAAATTTTTATACAAAACGGCTGGGACCTGTTACGCAACGCATATGATTTAGGTGGAGTTGAGCGCGTTTTGGTTTTTAACAAGGCACATTAAAAATATGAAATCACTGACCGACAAAGATATTATGGATATGATTGGCGACGAATACACACCTGATGACGCAACTACGCGTCGCAGTGTGCGGACACAATTACACCTGTCAACCAGACTGCCAAAGCCAGCTATACCAACCCCAAAACACATAAAAATAGATTTGCATCAACTGACCGAAGAACAGGCATGGGAACGCATTATGAGTGTGGCAACATCGGGCGCACGCAGTGCCACCATAATAACCGGCGCCAGCGGCATATTAAAAATAAAATTTCAGCAATGGGCGCAAGACAGCCTGCTGTCTCCGTATATAATATCGTGGGAACCTGTTAATAACGGCAGTTTTGAAGTAAAATTTAAAAAACAATCAGCAACCTGATGCAGCCTTGGTTCGACCTGTTAAAGCACCAGGATCAATCGTCTGTCCTTCATATTTAATGACATAATGCAGGTGTGGGCCTTCACTGGTGCCAGTATTGCCAGTTTCAGCAACTTTCTGTCCAACACGAACAGTATCGCCCCTGTTGACGGTCACTGCACTCAAATGACAATATACTGTTTCGAAACCGCCACCATGCGTTATTTTAAGTCCATTGCCACATTGGGCGTCATAAAAAACAGATTTCACAGTACCATTTGCTGGCGCATAGACATTTGTACCCACAGCTGCCCTGTAATCCAACGCACCGTGTGATTTACATTTGTTTTCTTTGGGATGCATCCTTTTACCATAACCTGATGTAATTTTTGGTGTGCCCTTTAATGGTTCAAGTGTAGGTATATCAGGATTATAAGCATCTAATGCCATCGTAGCAACAGCTGTGACAGTCAGGCCAGCCCCTCCTGTATTCTGTTCAGACTTCGACGAAACTTTTACACCCATTTTTTTCAGTTGTTCTTCTGCGGCCTTGGTTTGGCGATCCCACATATCAAGCTCGTCTTCTATGGTCATACCAGGATATGCGCAATATTTTATACAAACGCCATTACTGTCGTATTCTGTCTCGAACGGTTCATAGCCTTCTTGCCAGACATCTACCTTTTGAACAAAAGAAAGGTCATCGAATGTTTTTGGGAAACTTTGCGCAGTCAAAAAACTTTTGGTCAGGCGTTGGTTTTGACGCATAAGGGCGCCCTGCTCGGCCCCGATGGCGGCACCAATAACAAGCACAGATAAAGTAAATGCAATTCCTCTCATAAATTTGATTATATCATATTTTTTTAATATTTTTAATGACTAATTATGTCTTTTTTGCTATTGATGATACGAAAGGGTTTTTCAGAAATAATAAGGAAGGTAAATATGGCAAATCTGCATTTTCACTATGGAGTTATGAGCAGCTCTAAATCCGCGGCATTAATAATTAACGCATATAACTTTAAACATAACAACAACCAAGTCGAAGTTATCAAGCCTTCTTTTGATAGCCGGTTTGCTGCACAGAAAATCGTATCGCGAATTGGACTGGAATGTGATGCGATGGCAATGCCAGACCTGCGGGCATATGCGCCAGCACCCCAAACAAAAGTTATTTTGGTTGACGAAGTACAGTTCTTTGCCCCAAGCGACATAGATAAACTGGTTCACATTGCCGACATTCAAGGCAAAATCGTTATGTGTTACGGACTGATGGTGGACAGCAACGAGGAATTATTTCCTGCATCAAAACGATTAATCGAGGTTGGCGCAAAATTGCATCGTATGGATTCTAATTGTCAAATAGACGGCTGCATGAAACTGGCCACGCATCATTTACGATTTGACACAAACGGCCAGGTCATACGCGCGGGCGACCAGTTTGTACTGGGTGACAGCAATTATAAATCGGTCTGTCGCGCGCACTATAACGCCCTTTATCACAAGAAAAGCAAAACCAGATAAAAAAATATTATTTTTGCTTGCATTTGGAATAAAATGATATAGAATATAAAACCGTTGCATCCATAGCTTAACTGGATAAAGCATCTGACTACGGATCAGAAGACTGAGGGTTCGAATCCTTCTGGATGCGCCAGAATTAATAAAAAACGCCACCTTGTGTGGTGTTTTTTGTTAATCGTGTGAAACACGAAGATTTGAACCCGACCAGAGGGTTCGACAAGGAGTAGATTTGACAAGTATCGCGCTGTCAAATCGTCACGACTGCCCCGACGGCACAACGTGCCAAGGGAATCCTTCTGGATGCGCCAGGATTAATAAAAAACGCCACCT
>JAEIGA010005475.1_pt1 | contig 19397 bp, 25 predicted proteins | sample 9270691 | NCBI WGS metagenome assembly JAEIGA01 (sample SAMN17057246, study PRJNA624740) | gut metagenome | biome: biome; isolation source: fecal sample | host: Bos grunniens | place: China: Xizang | collected 2019 | reverse complement strand
GTACGGAGCGCCATACAACGATTGGTCTGCGATGTTTGTGTCGTTCTGCTTAAGTTATGCGGGTGCAAATTCAAAGGAATTTCCTAATAGTTCCGGAGCTGCAATGATGGCGGAACTTTGGAAAACACAAGGTAAATATATTAAATGATTATTGCGGTTGATTTTGATGATACATTGATGATAAATAAACAGCCTAATATAGCCTTAATTATGAAATTAAAGCGTGAACAGGCTATGGGGAACACAGTAATTTTATGGACATGTAGAGAAGGCAAAACTTTAAAGGATGCTGTATTTTTTTTGAGGCGGCATGGGTTTGTACCTAACTTTGTGAATTGTAATTCGCCTTTAGGTATAAAGAAAATGGGCCATGATTCAAGAAAAGTTTATGCTGATTATTATATAGATAATAAAAACATGTAAGGTTAATTCATAAAGGAGCGTTCAAATGCCTACATTAAAGGGTGTAAATTATCTCAGAGATAAACTTAGATTTAAGAAGAACAGAGTAAAGCTCAGGTATAAGTACTATGAAATGAAGCAGATAGTGAGAGACCTTAATATCTCCACTCCACCTGATCTCCGGTACTGGATGGGTAGTTTAGGCTGGTGCAGCAGAGCGGTAGACTCACTGGCAGATAGGCTGGTATTCAGAGAATTTGAGAATGATAATTTTGGCATGAACGAGATATTTAATCTCAATAACCGAGATATCCTCATTGATAGTGCGATACTTGGAGCTCTTATAACAAGCTGTGATTTTATCTATATCACTGCAGATGATGATGGTTACCCCCGGATGAGGGTAATCGATGGATCTCACGCAACAGGTATCATTGATCCAATCACTAACATGCTGATTGAGGGGTATGCGGTGATTGATTTTGATGAGCATGATAATGCCCTTACTGAAGCATATTTTATTCCGGGGCATACCATCATATACCAGAATGGTAGGATCATGAATGATGTGCCTAACTCAGCACCTTATCCACTGCTGGTGCCGGTTATCAACAGGCCAGATGCAAAGAGGCCTTTTGGTCATTCCAGAATTAGCAGGGCTTGTATGAGTATAGTTAACTCTGCAATCAGGACTGCTAAAAGGTCAGAAATTGCTTCAGAGTTCTTTAGTTATCCTCAGAAGTATGTTCTTGGTATGAGCCCTGATGCAGAGCCTATGGATAAGTGGAAGGCTACAATGTCAAGTATGCTCAGGATAGACCAAGATGAAAACGGCGGTCATCCGGTGGTTGGTCAGTTTCAGGCAGCTTCAATGGCACCACACACTGAGCAATTGAGAATGTTCGCCGGGCTTTTTGCTGGTGAAACAGGATTGACTCTTGATGATCTTGGTTTTCCATCGCAGAATCCAAGCAGTGCTGAAGCAATAAAATCCAGCCATGAGAGTTTAAGGCTTACAGCTCGCAAGGCACAGAATACTATAAGTGTAGGATTGATAAACGCTGGGTATCTGGCTGCGTGTGTTAGAGATAACACTCCTTACCTTAGATCTGAGATATATAGGACTAAGGTTAAGTGGGAGCCTATATTTGAGCCGGATGCAGCTATGCTCTCAAGTATTGGTGATGGAGCTATTAAAATCAATCAGGCGGTACCTGGATACTTTGATCATGCTGTGCTTAGAGATATTACTGGAATTGAGGGTGGTGAAATGCCTGAGAATCTATTTGCAATAAACATAGAAGGTGAAGAGTAATGGCCCACACTGCGGAGGTAATAGCTAAGATAGCTAAGGATTTTAAGGTTAATATTAACAGTAATGCTGCTATCAGGCCCTTACAGAAAAAACTGATTGATAAAACAGCCACTTATTTGGATGCGGATAAGTATGCTTTAGAGGTGGCTAAGGGGCTTGGTAAAGCATTATCAGATAATCTCCAATGGGGTGCTCTAAGTGAAAATGAATATAGAGAGGTTATCAGTCAGGTATTGCCGGCTGGATTGGAGTCAACCTATGAGACAGTAAGCGATTATGCCGGAGCTGTGCAGCGTGGACTCAATGAGCGGTATGAGATAAAGCTCAAAGTGTTAAAGCCTAATATTAATGCTGAGGATATCCTTAACATCACTAACAAAGCTAAAACAGCTAAACAGTATGCTGAGGTGTCTGGCACAGTTAACCAAGATGCAATGAATTTTGCACAGAATGTGGCTACCAAGATGATGAAAGAAAATGCCGGCTTCCAGAAGAATGTTGGTTATGAGATCAGAGTGGTCCGCAAGTATGATGATAGAGGCTTACATAGAGGCACAAAATATGCAGAGCCATGTCAATGGTGCTTAGACAGAGAAGGTGAGTGGGATTATGATTCTGCTCAGAGTCTCGGTGTCTTTGAGAGGCATCCGGGCTGTGAGTGTCTCATTATATATAAAGCCAAAAAAGGCTGGCAATTACAAGCTGGGGGTAATCCCCAGTGGGTGGATGTAACATGACTTAGGGAGGAGGTATAAAAGTTGTGGATATTCGTTATGGTGAGCAATCACCAACGGTATCCGTGATCCAAGACTACACTAAAACAATAGGCCAAGAAGCAGTAGATATTTATGCTACCACAGAAAGGACTTTATACCCCTGGCAAACAGCGTTGGTTTATGACTTAATGGCTGTGGATGATGATGGTTTATGGCTTCACCAAAAATATGGTTTTGCTGTGCCGAGAAGGAATGGTAAGACAGAGGTGGCAATGGCTAGATGTTTATGGGGTTTAAAGAAAGGTGAGAAGATATTATATACCGCTCACAGGACCAGCACAGCTCATTCAATATGGGAGAGGTTAAGGCGGTTTTGCGAAAAGTCAGAAGATATAGATATTGAATCATCTTACAGAGCTTTAGGGAAGGAGCATTTGTATATCAGTAATGGTGGTATAGTTGAGTTCCGGACTAGGACTAATACAGGCGGTCTGGGTGAAGGCTATGATCTCCTGCTGATAGATGAGGCTCAGGAATACACCACAGAGCAAGAGACCGCTCTAAAATATGTGGTTACTGATTCTGATAATCCACAGACTTTAATGTTTGGTACTCCACCAACTGCTATAAGTGCCGGCACAGTATTTATGCAGTACCGGAACAGGGTTTTATCGGGGTCTGGCTATGAGTCAGGGTGGTCAGAGTGGTCAGTGCCTAAACTATCGGATCCTAAAGATATAGAGCTGTGGTATGTAACTAATCCATCTCTGGGTTATGGTCTAAAAGAGCGTGCTATCCGGTCAGAGATTGGTGAAGATGATGTGGACTTCAATATCCAGCGATTAGGGCTGTGGTTGAAGTACAATCAGAAATCAGCGATCAGTAAGACAGAATGGGATGCTTTAAGGGTGGATAAATTGCCGAAGCTGAAAGGTAAGTTATTTGCCGGAATCAAGTTTGGCCATGATAATGAGAATGTGGCTTTATCTATTGCGGTCAAAACTGCAGATGATGATGTATTTGTTGAGGCTATTGATTGTGTATCAATAAAAAGTGGCAGAGCTTGGTTGGTCAACTTCCTTAAACAGGCTGATGTTAAAAGTGTTGCTATTGATGGTGCAAATGGCCAAAACCTACTTGCAGGAGATATGAAGGCAGAGCGGTTAGGTAAGCCGGTATTGCCAAGTGTCAGAGAAGTGGTGGATATTTACTCACTCTGGGAACAGGGCATAGCAAATGGCACTATAAAGCACATGGAGCAATCAGCAGCTACTCAAGTAATAACCAACACTGAGAAAAGAGCTATTGGTAATAAAGGTGGTTTTGGTTATGCTTCACAATTAGAAAAGGCAGATATATCAATATTAGACAGTATGGCCCTTGCACATTGGTTATGTGTTGAGTGTAAGAATGAGGATTATAAACAAAAGATTAGTTATTAAGGTCAGTAATTATACTGGCTTTTTTAATTATTACGGATACCATCCGGTGAAATGGGAAAGGAGACAAATCTAATGTCAGAATTTAAAGTAATTGAAACGCAGGAGCAGTTAGATGCAGTAATTGGTGAGCGTGTCGCAAGAGCAGAGAAAAAAGGAGAAGAAAAAGCTCTTAAGCAGTACTCAGATTATGAAGATCTGAAAAAGCAGTTAGAAGAACAGACTGCAAAAGTAGAAGATCTTAGTTCTCAGTTAAGTGCTCAGGCAGAAAACGCAACCACTAATGCAAAAGAAGTAGAGGATCTTAAGACCCAGCTGCATAAATATGAGACCGACTCAGTAAAAACGAGAGTGGCACATGAAATGGGTTTACCTTATGATCTGGCTTCAAGGCTCTCCGGGGATGATGAAGAATCAATCAGGGCTGATGCAAAAGCTCTGGCAGAAGTAGTTGGTAAGAATAAACCAGCAGCCCCATTAGGGAATCCTGAGCCTGTGGCAAAAGGTGATAATAGAGACTCTGCATTGCGTGAAATGTTAACAGGAATGAAGGGAGAATAAAATGGCTACAATTACGAAGTCAACACTCTTCCCAGCACAGCTGGAGAAAGAAATTTTTAACGCTGTAAAAGGTAAGTCAGCAATCGCTGCACTTTCAGCTAATGAGCCTATACCATTTGTTGGTAAGGATATTTTTGTATTTTCGATGGATGGAGATGTATCTGTACTTGGTGAAAGCGATCCTAAGCCGGAAGGTGGAGCTACAGTAACATCCGTACCAATCAGACCGGTTAAGGTTGTATATCAGAGCAGAGTAACTGCAGAGTTCATGTATGCAAGCGAAGAGCAGCAGCTGAACACACTGAGCACATTTGCTGAGGGATTTGCTCGCAAACTGGCTAAGGGCCTTGATATCATGGCTGGATATGGTTATGATCCTGCATCCGGTCAGGCAAGCAATGTTATTGGTAATAACAACCTGGCTTATGCTGTTACTAATTACAACAGTGGATCCAATGTAATAGACTACACAGCTGGAACAGATAACCCGGTTGACAAAATTGAGGAAGCAATCAGCAAGCTTTATGATGTAAATGGTATTGCACTGAGTGCAGATATGAGACAGGATATCGCTGAGCTTAAAGCTACAAGCGGTGGAGCTCTGCCGGCTTATCCGGAATTCGCATTTGGTGGAGCACCGGCACAGCTTGGAGCTGCTAAACTCGGAATCAGCAACTCACTTGATGCTGCTGATATCTATGGCATTGTTGGTAACTTCGATGCTTTCAGATGGGGCTTTGCTAAAGAGCTGCCTCTTGAGGTCATTGAATATGGTAATCCTGATGGTGGTACTTATGATCTTAAACAGGCTAATGAAGTACTGCTCAGATCTGAAGCATTTATCGGTTGGGGAATCCTTGATCCGGCTGAGTTTGCTATGGTAGTTAAACCGTCATCATAGTAACAGGAGGTCAAAATGGCTGTATCATACATTACACTGGCTGAGTTTTTAGAAATCTCCGGTGGCACATATACAACTGCTGAACAGAGCAGAATAGAGGCCTTGATACCTATGGTTTCGGCTGCGTTAAGGTCTGAAGCTGTAAAGGTTGGTAAAGACCTTGATGCGATGATAGCAGATGATGAGGACTTTGAGAGCGTGGTGCAGCTGGTTTGTGTTGATGTAATAGTTAGAGCTATGAGTCTTAATACTGATAGCGAGCCTATGTCTCAGGAATCGCAGAGTGCTTTAGGCTATTCATGGTCTGGCACTTATGCGGTGCCCGGAGGCGGTATAGCTAATTGCATCATGCGTAACGATCTTAAAAGGCTTGGCCTTAAACGGCAGAGATTTGGTGTAATTGAGTGGTATGGTGATGATAATGTCTAAAATTAAAGGTATCACAGTAAAACTATATACTCAGACCGCTACCGGCACGGATCCATTTGGAGCTCCGATCTATACAGAGACTCCTGTTGATGTGGATAATGTGCTAGTAACACCTACATCCAGCACTGAAGTGTTAGATACTGTTAATCTGTACGGCAAAAAAGCGGTTTACACCTTAGGAATACCTAAGGGTGATACCAATTACTGGATGGATAAGAAAGTATCATTTTTCGGTGAGGACTGGCACACATTTGGAATACTGCAAGAGGGGATAGAGGTAAACATCCCACTTGAGTGGAATAAGAAGGTGCTGGTGGAGCGTTATGAGTAAGATTAAGTTTAAATTAAACATAAACGGCCTTAGACAACTTATGAAATCAGCAGATATGAGACAGGCGGTAAATGCAGCAGGTGTTTCTGTTGAAAACAAAGCAAGGATAATATCTGGGGGTGAAGACTTTACCCATGAAACTAAGATATTGAGTTATGCTGCTATAACCACTGTTTTTCCTAACTCTAAGTCTGCTGCAAGTGCTGTTTATCGTGATAACATCCTTGACAAGTCATTATCAGGGTTACCCAGAACGAAAAAGTGAGGTGAGAGATAGATGATTGAAACTGTACTGTATAACTACTTGAGAGATTTGTTTTATGAGGATAATATTCCAGTTTACATGGAGCGACCTGAAAGAAGGCCCTCTGGAGAATATATCATCATAGAGAAAACAGGCGGTACTAAAACCAATAAGCTCTCCACTAACACTTTTGCTTTTCAGAGCTATGGAGACACACTTTATGAAGCCTCTGCATTGAATGAGAGGGTAAAGAGTGCGGTTGAGATGGCTGAATATCTGGATGAAGTATCCGGAGTTACACTAAACTCAGATTACAATTTCACAGATACCGCCTCAAAGTCTTATAGATACCAGGCGGTATTTGTTATTACTCACTATGAATAGGAAAGGAGATAGGATATGCCTACAGTAAGTAATGTTAGTGCTGCTACTCCTGGTGTATCAGGAGCGGTATATAGAGCTCCAATAGGTACTACGCTGCCTACAGATGCTACCACAGCTCTCGATGCGGCTTTTGTAGAGCTTGGTTATGTATCAGAAGATGGATTGGTTAATACAAACAGTCCTGAAACTGAAAATATAAAAGAATGGGGTGGCACTGATGTTCTGAATGTTCTTACAGAAAAGACAGATGAATGGCAGTGCACTCTCATTGAAGTGCTGAATGTAGATGTGCTCAAAGCTATCTATGGAGCAAACAATGTTACCGGATCACTCGCAACAGGCATCACTGTTACTGCTAACACAGATGAACAGGAAGAGGCTATCTGGGCGGTGGACATGGCAATGAGAAATGGTGTTCTTAAAAGAGTTGTTATCCCTGTTGGTAAAATCTCTGAGCTTGGAGATATCACATACAAGCGTGATGAAGCAGTAGGATATGAGATCACTCTTACAGGACTTGCTGATACTTCTGGTAATACTCACTATGAGTATATTGAAGCACCAGCATCCTAAGAACGATGTATGGAGGTCATGAAATGAAAAAAGAAATCACCACTAAGAGTGGGTTTAAGTGCAAAATTGATGATGTTGTACTTGATGATATGGAGCTTGTTGATGCTATAGCAGCTGCTCAGGGAGATGACCCTCTGCAAATGACTGTAGTTTTAGACAAGATACTTGGAGAGAAGACAAAGAAAAAACTCTATGATCATGTGAGGGCTAAAAATGGCAAAGTGCCAGTACAAGCTGCTACAGATGAAATAGTAGAAATCTTTGAAGCTCTGGGTGATGATGGAAAAAACTCATGATCCTGGCCGGCATGATTCGTGAGGATAAAAACTCATGGATCTGTGATATGGCAGAAACTTATAACATATACGACTATACGAGGGTGCCGGTGAAAACACTTGGCATCCTCAGTGCCGGTCTCAGGGAAAATTCAAGAATACGACAGAAACTGGAAGGCATTAAAGCTGATCCAGAAACAATAATAATGGCTAAAATATACGATGTGGTTAATACCATACTTTGGACTAAGACCAAAGATGCAGAAAAGGGTAGAAACCAGCCTAAATCATTTGCAAAACTATTTTTGGCAGATGAGCCAGAGCCAGCATCTTACGCAAATGGCACAGAGTATAAAAAAGCCAGAGCAGAAATAATTAAGAAAATCAAAGGAGCGAAACAGTAAATGGCAGATTTAGGTACAGCTTATGTCCAGATAGTTCCTGCAGCTAAAGGCATAAGCGGTCAGATCACAAATATATTATCTCCGGAGGCTGTAAAAGCAGGTCAGACCGCAGGTAATAAAATATCAGGAGCCATAGGGCCTAGACTCCAAAGAATTGGAGGGGCTTTCCAGACTGTTGGCTCAACATTAACTAAATATGTAACAAAACCGGCATTAGCAGCAGGGGCTGCTTTAGGTGGTATGGCTTTAGTCAAAGGCTGGTCCAGAATGACTGAAATTGACTCAGCCAGGGTAAAGCTACAAGCAATTGGTAACAGTGCCAAAGATGTAGAAAAAATAACAAATAACTCGTTAGAGTCAGTAAGTGGCACAGCCTATGGCATGAATGAGGCTATGACCACTGCCGCTTCTGCTGTTGCAGCCGGTATAAAACCGGGAAAAGAGTTAGAAAAATATCTCACAGCTATAGCTGATAGTGCTGCGGTAGCTGGTACTGATATGAGCAGTATGGGTAACATCATTAACAAGGTTGCTACTCAGGGTAAGGCTAGTAATGAAGTACTACAGCAGATGGCTGAAGCCGGAATACCTATATATCAGTATCTTGCAGATCAGATGGGTACTACTGCTGATAAAGTGTTTGATATGGCCTCTAAAGGTGAGGTAGGTTTATCTGATTTTCAGGCTGCAGTAACTGAGCATATAGGTGGTGCCGCTAAAGAAATAGGATCTAAAACAATCAAAGGTGCTCTTGCTAATTTAGGAGCATCCATAAGCAGAGTAGGTGCTAACTTCTTAGGCAGTGCTGATGATGCAGACAGTTTTGCTGGTAGGATACTCCCATTTATACAGAATTTAACCAAGAAGTTTGGCGGTATAGAAGAGGCTGCTAAAAAATGGGGCAAGACCTTTGCAGATGCGTTGATCAAGGTTATCAACTTTATAAAGAAAATACCGACTCCAATACTAAAAGCATTAGTGGTAACTCTGATTGGATTAGGACCAGCTATAACTATCATTATGAAGGTGGTAGCAGCTATAAGAATGGTAAAAATGGCCATTTCAGTATTAAGCGGTGCCTTTTCTTTACTTGCCAGCCCTATAGGTTTAATAATCGCAGCTATAGCAGCGTTGGTAGTTGGCTTTATTTTACTTTGGAAAAAATCAGAAGCCTTTAGAAATTTCTGGAAAAAACTCTGGGCTGGTATAAAAGCTGTTGCAAAAGCAGTGGTTTCAGTGATAGTTGGCTATTTCAAATTTTGGTATAATGCTATCAAAAAAATCTGGTCCGGAGCATCTAAATTTTTCTCCGGAATCGTACACAGGATAAAAAATGTCTTTCGCAGTATCCCTTCATTTTTCCGCGAAAAATTTTCAGCAGCCTGGTCTGCCGTGAAGCGTGTATTTTCAAGTGTTGGACGATTTTTCTCTGGCATATGGGACACCATAAAAGACAAGTTTTCAAAACTTGGAACAAAAATCGGTGATGCCATCTCCAGTGCGGTCAAGTCAGGCATCAATGGGATTATCGGATTCGTTGAAAAAACAATCAACAAAGCCATTAAAATCATCAATGGTGCGATAGATGTGCTTAATGTTTTCATCCCAAAGAAACATGAGGTTGGCCATCTTGATAAAATCACACTGCCAAGAATGGCAACCGGTGGTGTGCTCAAGAGAGGACAGGTTGGTCTCCTCGAAGGAAATGGGTCTGAGGCGGTTGTACCACTTGAGCGTAATAAGGAGTGGATAGGCAGAGTAGCTGATGATATGCAAATGGCACTCGGATCCACAGCAGGTGGCAGAGCGGTCAATATAACGATAAATAACAAGATAGATGGAGCTGAAAAGCCAGAAGAGTATGCTGCAAGATTAGTAAGACAGCTCAAGGTTGAAATGAGGACGATATAAATGGCTAAAAAGAAAACAGTAAGCGTTAAAACTAAAAATCCATCTGGCTTAACGATTTCAAGAAAAGACAACGATATCACATTTAAGTGGAAAATCACGGATACTAACTATGGAGCAGGTCAACAGTTACAGTGGAGAGTGAATGGTAAGAAGTGGAACAGTGTTTCTATCGGAAAAACCACCACTGCAAAGACTGTATCTGTAACTCTGAGTAATTACAGACCGACTAAACAAAACAGCCCACTCAATTCAATTACATTCAGAGTAAGAGGGCAGAGGTCCACTTACACAAAAGGCGATGTAACATATAATCCGAAATGGTCCGACTGGGTAAAGAAAAAGCTCACACTTAAAAAGCCAAGAATACCAAGTGCCAGTGCTACACTGAGTGATAGTTTCACTAATGTTTCAACCTTTTCATGGAGCGTTCATACATCTAACACGGATGATAGATTTTTCAGAGATGTGCAGTACCAGACTTGTTTGATTAAAAACTCGGGCAAAAAAGGGTCTGCTTATGATAAGAACTTTGGCAGTACTGTTGGTGGTCAATCAGCTTCAGGCAGTGTAACCAAAACTGAAGATTCCACATTACTTGCTCAAGATTCATACACAAGGTGGTACAGATTCAGATCAAGAGGTAGCAAAGGCAATTCCAAGTGGAAGTATGTTTGGCATGTATATGCTCAGCCTTTCCAGGCGGTAGTGGAAGAGGCTTCACTCAATACAGATGGCACAGTGTATGTTGAATGGACTGCATCGACAGATTCAGCACATGTTATAAACAGTACCACAGTTCAATACGCTATTGCTACACCTGATCCCGGCTTGGAATGTCCTCCGGGGGCTTCCTGGACAGATGCAACAGTATCAAGAGATACAAAAGGCACAGATGCAGCAAGATTCCCGGTTGACCAGTTGCCGGGCCTTGATGAATGTTTGTGGGTGAGAGTAAATACCACTCATGATAGGAATGATACCTTTGGTATTCCTTATCTGGTGGATAATGGCATTGGATATCTTACAGATCCATCCGGATTAAGCGTAAGTACAGATGATGCTACACACAAAGCGGTGGTAACTGCTACTAACAATTCAGCAGTAACAGATAGCTTTTTAGCAATCACATATAGAACAGAAAGCAATCCTGAAGATGATCTGTTAGTTGGTATCATACCTTACGGATCCAGTTCAGTAACAGTACAGTGCCCTAACTGGGATGATGTAGGCAACTTTGCATTTGGAGTACAGGCGATAGTTGGTACATATGAGGACCGCACAGTTGACTATGGCAATTATGAGATAGAGCCTCTGATGACATCACAGAATATCATCTGGGATGGTGGCACAGTTCCAGTAGCACCAAGCAATGTATCTGCACAAGCAACTGAATATAGTGGCATAGTAAGAGTTGGCTGGGATTGGGATTGGAAAGATGCAGATATAGCAGTTCTGTCATGGTCTGAAGAGCCAACTGCATGGGAGTCTACTGCAGAGCCAAGTACATTTGAGATAAATAATTCACACGCTGCACAATGGTATATCTCCGGGCTTGAAACAGGAATGACCTGGTATATCAGAGTGAAGCTGGTAAAGACCAACGGCGATGTGAGAACAGAAGGCCCCTGGTCAGAGATGGTTGCGTTAGATCTGTCAAGTGCTCCTGTGGTACCGGTGTTAGAGTTATCTTCTGCGGTAATGACTGTGGATGGTGATGTAACAGCATCGTGGGCTTACTCCAGCACAGATGGTACAGATCAGGCATATGCAGAGATAACCACTGTAGAAGTAAATGGAGATGGAGTGTGGCCAGGTATATATGCTCTTTCAGAAGATGTTACAGTTGATGGTGATAAAGACTATTTTTCCGAATCAGACGGAATATATACTCTTGAGACTCCCGGTGGATCAGAGGACCCATCTGCATTAGGGTGGTATGAGGTAGTTCCTAACATCATAGCTCACACAGAAACTGCACAGCACATTACTCTGAACGCTGAAGAGTTAGGCTGGTCTGCAGGAGATGAGTACAACTTGGCTGTAAGAGTGGTTTCAGCATCCGGCAGAATGTCTGATAGTTGGTCCGATCCAGTGGGAGTAACTGTGGCAGAGCCTATCACGGCTACTATAGCATCCTCTTCATTGGTATATGAGACTTACATAGATACTGCGGATATGAGCAGAGATATCTATGTACTCAAGGCTATGCCTCTCACAGTAACCATCACCGGAGCCGGAACAGGCGGTACTACCACACTGGCTATAGAGCGTGCAGCTTCATATTACATGGAAAGACCTGATGGTACAGACTATAACGGCTATGAGGGTGAAACAATCGCTCTTGAGTCGCAGATAGGTGAAGATCAGATAACAATAGAATTAGATAACTTGATAGGTAGACTTGATGATGGTGCAGCTTATAGACTTGTTGCTACTGTTAATGATGATGTTGGCCAGAGTGATGAGACCACATTAGACTTTGAAGTTCACTGGACACATCAGGCACTAATACCAACTGCAACAGCAACAATAGATACTGCTCAATATATTGCAGAGATAACTCCTATAGCCCCGGGTGGTACAGACCCTACTGATGTATTTGATATATACAGATTGAGTGCAGATAAGCCACAGTTAGTGGTTGAGAATGGTACATGGGGTACAACTTATGTGGATCCTTATCCAACTATAGGTGAGTATGGCGGTCATAGGGTAGTCTTTAAAACTGCTAATGGAGATTATATCACTGCTACGGAACATCCAGCATGGGTAGACCTTGATGAGACTGATGGTGATATTCTCGATTTGCGTTACAGCGTGATTGACTTTGATGGTAACAGGCTGGAATGTGATTTCAACCAGAGTATATCCAACAGCTTCAGTAAAGACTTCAAAGAGACCCAGTATCTCGGTGGATCTGTTCAGGGTGATTGGAATCCGGCAATAAGCAGGTCAAGTACAGTAAACACTGTATTCATAAATACATATGATCCTGATGCTATACGCACACTGAGGGCTCTTGCATCCTATCCGGGTATCTGCCATGTACGGACTAAGGATGGCTCAAGTTATGCTGCAGATGTTCAGGTAGGAGATGAGGTCAGCTATGACAAAGCCGGCAAGGTGGTTTCAGCCTCACTTACGATAACCAGAGTGGATCCTGAAGGCTATGATGGTATGTCTCTGGCAGACTGGGAGGAGGGTACTTCATAATGGATTGGCAGAAAGGTTTTTCAGCCTCTTATTATGCTACCTTTGTGGATAGTGCAACTTGGAGAGATGTGGAGCGTTTTGAAATAACAGAGGGCTCCATTTCTTATAATACAGATGATTTGCGGTGCAGTGCTACTGTTGGTGCGGTAGGTTACGAACAGGGCACAGAGAACATTATAAGGGTGTATCTCGATGCAAGGCAGACGGGTGATGCAGTGCTGGTACCACTTTTTACTGGGTATGCCACTTCACCTACTCAGCTGTTCAATGGGAGATTAGAAACCAACTCTCTTGATGTTTACTCGGTGCTTACTCCGGTCAAGGATGTACTACTGCCCAGAGGGTGGTACGCAACTGCAGAGATCCCCGGAGGAGATTTAATTAAGAAATTATTAGAGCCAACTCCGGCCCCTGTGGTTATCGAGGATGAATCCCCGGCACTCAAAGAGGCAATAATTGCAGAGGACTCTGAAACCAATCTGAGCATGATAGAGAAAATATTAGTGGCTATGGATTGGAGAATGAGAGTTGGTGGTGATGGTACTATCCAGCTCTTACCTAAAGCAACTGATGCAGAAGTAATCTTTGACCCACTCGATAATGATGCAATAGAGCCGGAGATAGAAGTAACTTACGATTGGTATCAATGCCCTAACTGTATGAGAGCGATCTCCGGAGACCTTACTGCGGTGGCTAAAGATGAGAATGAGGATAGTATCTTTTCAATACCACGAAGAGGCAGAGAAGTGTGGATGGAAGACACTGATGCAGACCTGAACGAAGGTGAGACCATAGAGGCTTATGCACTCAGGAGGCTCAAAGAAGAGCAGAGTATTGCTACACAGGCTAAGTACAAGAGGCGGTTTCATTCAGAGTTGAGTGTATCTGATCTGGTACGGCTCCATTACCCTGAGCAGGGGTTAGATGGATTGTATAAGATAACATCAATGAGCATGGAGCTGGGTTACGGCTGCAGCGTTGATGAGGAGGTAGAAAAATATGGCTAATGTGGCAAAGGATTTTGCACAGTTGATAAGTCAGTCAAAGAGTAATAAAACAGGGCCTTATGATACGCAAGCGACTGTAAAACGAGTGGAAGGTAATACAGTCTGGGTATCTATCCCAGGTGGTGTTGATGAAACTCCGATTGATAAAACAGTCAACTGTTCTGCAGGAGATAAGGTCCAAGTCAGAGTAAGCGGTGGCAGAGCGTGGATAACCGGTAATGCAAGTGCTCCACCAACTGATGATAAAAGAGCAAATGAGGCTAAGACCACTGCTGAAAATGCTCAGGTAATGGCGGTGGATGCCAAAGAAACTGCTGAAGCGGTTGAGAGTGTTGCAGTAAACGCAAATACCACTGCTGAAAATGCTCAGCATATCGCTGAAGGGGTCAATGAACACTTTTGGCATGATAACACAGGTGCTCATGTAACAGAAGTTACTCAGGAAGAGTGGAACGACCCAGCAGACCCTAACTATCATTATGGCGGTAACACGCTTATAACCACTCAGGGTTTGGCTATCAGAAATGGGCTGGTTAATCTGGCTGAGTTTGGGGCGAGTGGTATTACGATTGGTCAGCCAACTTCAGGTCAGTGTATTACTGTTGACCCAACTGCTGTTACATTTAATGATAATGGCTGGAAATATGCAGATATATCATATAGCACTGGAACAGTTATAAGTGATGTGCCTACTAATCAAAAATTAAAAATTGGAACATCTGGCTTTACTTTATTCGATTCTAATGGAGATGGGTTAACTGTAAATGGTGCTAATATTACAGCTTCAGGTGATATCACAGACGGCTCAGGTAATGTGCTGAGTAATAAATTAGAGGCATCCTCGCTTGTAGTAGATACAGATATATCCATAGCAGACAACATTTCAGTATCAAGCGGTCAAACATCGGATGGTAACACAAGTATAGCCAAAACAGGTTACACTCCATTAGGTGTGGTCGGATACAGAGTAGTAAACGCTTCATCGAGTGGTCTAAATGGTGCTTTTGGTGTTATCTCGCACGCTTATATAACAGGCAATACCGCTTATTACAGAGTAAGGAACACTGGTAATGCGAACATGAAAGTAAGAATATATTTCAATATCTTATATGTTAAATCATAAGGAGAATAACGATGTACAGAGCAACAACACCAACTCACACATTTACACTGCCAGTTAATCCGGCAGATTGTGATGAGATCCAAGTAACTTATAAGCAGGGTGATACCACTTTAGAGTTTCATCTGGAAAATAACATCTTACCACCTGGAATGTCTGTGGAGAGAAACAATGTAGAGATAACTCTTACTCAGGAGCAAACTTTGATGTTCGATAAGGGTAAAGCTCAGGTGCAAGTAAGAGTGAGGATGGATAACACAGTAAAAGCATCACAGAAGTTTAATATTTCAGTATTTGATTCTATCAATGAGGAGATATTATCGTGAAAGTCAATTTTCAGCAAGAAGATTTTGATACAAAATTCAATAATGATACTGCACTGGATGCTGATCTTGAAACAGTACAGCAGATGGATGTTGAATTTACCAACGAGTCTGATCTTGCTGTAAATATAAATGCCGGTGAAGATTTTATCTGCGATTTTGGTGGAGAAATAACCACTTCTGATTATAGTGGTGCTTACACAGTTACTCCCAGTAACGAGAGGCAGTCTTTGCCAACGGCAGATAAGACTTTATCACGCAATATAGTAGTAGAGCCTATTCCAAGTAATTATGGCCTTATTACATGGAATGGGAGCACAATAACGGTTTCTTAAAGGAGATAAGAAATGGCACAGAATGTAATAATCAATGGAGTTACTTATTCTGCTGTTCCTGAGGTGGATATACCAAAGAGCGGTGGCGGTACTGCTAAATTCTATGATACTGCCGGAGATAATGCAGCAGCAGGGGATATCTTAACAGGTAAAACTGCTCACTCGACCTCCGGAGCGGTAACAGGCAATATGGCTAACAATGGAGCGACAGGCGGTACGATCAGCACAAAAGCCGGCACAGTTACGATACCGGCAGGGTACACTTCAGGTGGTACAGTATCACTCGGTGGTGTTACTGATTGTGTTGCCGGAAATATCCTCAGCGGTAAAACAATACTCGGTGTAAGTGGCTCTCTGGCTATGCCAAGCATTTCGCAGGATAGCGGTACAAAAATACTTAGCATCTCTTAAAGGAGGTGTTTTTTAATGGCACAAAATATAACCTTATTAGGTGCGACCTATTCAGCTGTGCCAGCGGTAACACTTCCTAAGCAGGGTGGAGGCACAGCACAATTCGATGATACCACTGATGCAAATGCGGTGGCTTCAGATATCGCAACTGGTAAGACAGCCTATGTGAATGGTGTAAAGGTAACCGGTACTAATAGTGGCGGTGGATCTGTATCAACAGATACCAAAACCACCACAGCATCAAACTATCCTACATCGCTCTCATTTACCAGCATGAAGGGGCAGCCTAAAATGTTCACTGTGAGATTAAATGCTCAGGTATCATCTTCAGGCAGTACCACCTATTACTACATAGTTGATATCACTTCACATGGTACAACCACTCATGGTAACTGTTTCAGAATAGGCAGTACCAGAAGAGTGGATAATATCACATCAGGCTATTCATGGTCTTATTCAGGAACGACTTTGACTATAACCTCAAGTGCATCCAGTAGGTCTGCATCTCCGGGGGCTTTTTATAATGGCTCATACGAGCTTATGTATGTTTATTAGAGGGTGATAGAATGAAATTCATAAGAGCAAAGAGTATCAGTTACGGATCCGTGAGACCTTACAGCAATGTTAAGGCAATAGTTATCCACTACACAGGGATCTCCAATGATACAGCAGAAAATGAGTGCAATTACTTCGCACATGGTAACACCAGAGCTGCAGGGGCTCATTTCTTTGTGGATCGCAAAGGTACAGCAATCAAATCTATACCAATGTCAAGAGCTGCATGGAGCGTGGGTATCTTCTTTACCAAAGCAGGTGGTGCAGCCAAGTACTGGGGCACACTGAACAACTACAACACAATAAGCATTGAGATGTGCGACTGTGCAAGGCACGATCCGAGCAAGGCCCAGATAAAGGCTATTAAGAAGGTCATAAAGTACATCCGGAAGAAATGCCCTAACGCAACCAAAGTGGTAAGGCACTGGGATATCTGTGGAAAGCAGTGCCCGGGCAGGATGTCAGGTGGACCAGGCACACAGGGTTATGAACGATGGCAGAAGCTCCTGAGAGACCTCGGTGAGACCAAAGCCAAAACTGTGGAGAAGGTCAAGAAGAAAGCTGAGAAGGCTGCCAAGAAAGATGCCGCTGCAAAGAAAACTAATATGGAAGTAGCACAGGAAGTAATTGCCGGCAAATGGGGTAACGGAAAAATCAGGCAGCAGAGACTTACCGCAGCCGGTTATGATTACGCTACGATCCAGAAGTTGGTTAACACGATCTTGAAGTAAAGAAGGTAGAGCCATGAATGATACAACTATCATGCTGATGGTGGGCTTTATTGCCTCACTGATAGCTATAATTACACCTATAATAAAACTCAATACTAATATCTCACAGCTCAATACCACACTTAAAATGTTTCAGGAGGCTACCGAAAAAGAGCACACAAGCATTGATAAGCGTATCAGCAAACATGGAGATCAGATAGATGAGCTTGAGAAAACCACTGCTAATCATGAAGTCAGGATAACTGCGGTGGAGAACAGAGATAAGGAGAGATAGTATGGACTTGGAATTTATAGTTGATATGTATATCCCGGTGGTAATGGTGATCTGTTTGTGTGTTGGTTTCGTTATGCACAAATTTCTTCCAACAGACAATAAGTGGATCCCATTAACACTTATGATACTTGGTGGAGTGATAGCCTGTATTTATTGCCAGGGCATTTCGGTGGATCATGTCGCTGCAGGAATGGTTACCGGTCTGGCTGCAGTAGGATTACATCAGGTATTCGCTCAGCTGATTGGAGATAAAGACGATAATTAGGTAGAGCCTCACGATGTGAGGTCATGTTTACCTCCACTATATACATACGCAGACGAGGCAGGGTTAACACCCTGTCTTTTTTGCGTTTTTGGAGGTACTATTTATCCTAAAATCAAAAAAAGTCGCTGAAATCGAAAAATAGAGCGTTTTAGCCTGTGAGCGTTGAAAATACTGGGTTTCAGCGTATGTCGTATTGGTATATCTGTAATTTTCTTCAATTTTCTTCAAAAAACAGTTGCAATTCGGCTGCAGGAGGCTTATATTTATGTCAACAGGGAAAGGGTTTTCAATAACCCTAAAAAAAAGGTGTCGTATCTATTCCGAAAATTATGAAGTTCGACAATTTTTGTGATTTACCACAATGAAGCATAGAATACGACACACCAAAAGAAAGGAGTGCCGTATTTTTTATGGAAAGTATCAAAGTACCGGAGTACCGGATCATTCACGAAGAGACCGCAAGTGAATTTCAGAGAGAGTTAAACAAAGCTGTAAAAGAGCTTGCAGAGTTCAATCCTAAAGTTAAGTTCAATGATACATTAGGTTTCTGTGCCTATATCGAGTATCAGCCAAAAGAGATCGTAAAACCAGTAACAGTAAGAGATGAGTTTGCATTAGAGGGAGTTTACTACCACTGTAGGAATTGCCCTCATCTTGAGCTGCCACAGGACAGAAGAGTTAAATGGGGCAAATGCAAATACAGTACAACTGGCAGAGCCCACAAAGATACTGAAGCCTGTGAGCTGTTTTATAAATGGGTCCAGCAAAATGCAATAGATGTGGTTGAGGATTCTGATCTATTGCTCTGGTAATAAACTACCGCTCTGTCCATAGAGTGGAGCATACTTGGATAATCGCTTGTCAGATAGATAACTTTGCCTTTCGATTGTACCCCTGTTAAATCCTTTCGCCCAAGTATGTTCCGTTCTGTGGATAGAGCAAGAAGAAATCAAAATGGAGGTAAGGGAAATGTTAAAAGAAGTATTAAAGATCACAGGGGCATTACTTATAGGATTCGCAATGTTATTCATAACTGGATATGGGGTGTAAGCATGGTCAGTTCAGTATCGAGCAAGATAGCGGTGGCTGTGCTGCTTACCTTATCCACTACTTGCTGGCATCCAGGCGGTGGAGAGTTCAAGTGCTACATGGACTATCGTGCGATCACATCAACTGGCTCTCCACAATACCAGCTTCAGCAGGAGGCTTGGACAGATAAGTGCGGTCTCCGGAGAGTGGGATGTTTTTACTGTGTGGCTCTGGGTAGTGCTTTTGGCT
>JAEIGA010005474.1_pt1 | contig 19397 bp, 14 predicted proteins | sample 9270691 | NCBI WGS metagenome assembly JAEIGA01 (sample SAMN17057246, study PRJNA624740) | gut metagenome | biome: biome; isolation source: fecal sample | host: Bos grunniens | place: China: Xizang | collected 2019 | reverse complement strand
GGATTGTAAAACCCATACTTTAAATCAATTGTTACTTCATTAATTAAATTACCAAAAATATCTAGTTTTACCATTCTAATGCTATTTCCATTGTTTTCTTGCATTAAATACAAATAATTATCAAAATAAACAATATCAATAATCTTATCATCATCGTTTAATGGTAACATTGTTATATCCATAATCTTATTAGTTTCTCTATTTAATAAAATAACAAAAGAATCATTTCCTTTTCTTTTTTCTTTAAAAAGATCATTTGTTTCATTTGTATATCCCGCAATATAATAATATTTGTCATTACCAGCAATACAAGTCGGAACTATATTTCCTTCAATGTCCAATTCAATAGTCTTAGATATTTCTGTATTTTTCGTATAAATACAAACAATTTTATTTCCATAAAAGGAATCAATATCTGTTCCTACCATAAAACATTCATTTTCATGAATACCTGCATCTATAATGTCACCTTTTGTATATAGTGATATTGTATTATTAAAATATTCATTATTACTAATTTCACCATTCATAAAATTATTAAAACCAGTTCTAGTTGAATAATAATTATAAATACAATTAGTTCTATTTTGAAAATTAAATACCTCACTTACAACATATTTGTCTTCTTCAGTTGATTCTTCGTAAACAAGTTCTTCAATAAAATACGCTTTTTGATCTTTGGTAATAACATGTACTTCTTTGATAACTTCTTTATTTGTATCGATATGACGATAAACAATCTTATAAATCCCCACTTTTTCTGTATTGACTTCATTATTAACAATAATGTAGTCTTGATATTGTATAACATCACTAATATCTGTACCAACTTCTGTAATTAAAACCTTTTCTATGCAGTTACTTTCTTCTGCATTAATTACAATACCATAATAATAGCCACCAACTAATATTAAAGTAATTGTTAAAATAATTAAAACTTTCATTCTCATAAATTTCACCTCTTCACTAGTATAATACTTTGAATTTAGTGATTTTTCTTGTTCGAAAAATAAAATTTTAAATATTAAAAAAGGTTAACTCATCAGAGTTAACCTTTATTTTTTCGAAATTAACGATTTAATTCCTTTTTAAATTTCATTACTTCTCTTGCAATCATTAATTCTTCGTTTGTAGGAATTACTAATACTGCAATTTTAGATGTTGGTTTTGAAACAACTGCAACTTCACCCCATACTTGGTTCTTTTCTGCATCGATTTCAATACCAAATGCTTCACGTAATCTTTCACAAACATTATATCTAGTAATAGGAGATTTTTCACCAATACCTGCTGTAAATACTAAAGCATCACATCCGCCCATGTAACCATAGTAGCTTGAAACGAAGTCAGCAATTTTCTTTTCTTGCATTCTAATGATTAAGTCAGCTTCGTAAACACCATCTTGTTGCATTTGACGAACATCACGTGCATCTGATTTACCAGTAAATCCAACATAACCAGATTTTTTATTTAAGATTTCAATTAATTCATGTGTAGTTTTACCTTCTTTTTGAGCAACAAAATCAAGGCAAGATGGATCAATTACACCAGATCTAGTTCCCATTGGAAGACCGTCAAGTGGAGTAAATCCCATTGAAGTATCTACACATTTACCATGTTTAACAGCACATAGACTAGCACCATTACCAAGGTGAGCAGTAACAATTCTTAATTCTTCAATTGGACGACCTAATAATTTAGCTGCTTCTTGTGAAACATATTTGTGAGATGTTCCGTGGAAACCATATTTTCTGATTTTATAATTGTCAAACCATTCTTTAGGACAAGCATAACGATATGCTTCATCAGGCATAGTTTTATGGAATGCAGTATCAAATACGATAACTTGAAGTACATCTGGTAATGCTTCATAGAATCCTTTAATACCTTTAATATGTGCATCATTATGAACAGGTGCAAAATCGATAACAGTTTCAAGTTCTGCAAGCACTTCTGGAGTTAAAACAACTGGATCAATGAAATTTACACCACCATGGACAAAACGATGACCAACACCGGCAATTTCATGTAAGTCTTTAACGATTCCTTTTTCTAGTAATAAATCTTTTAATACAACAACTGCATCACTATGATTTTTAATAGTTAATAATCTTTCTTCTTTTTGACGAGCATCAGCTGGTCCCCATTTAATAGTTAAAGCAGGATTTTCAATACCGATTCTTTCAAATCCACCTTCAATTAATACCACTGGTTGTTCAGCATCTTCATTCATTGGCATATCAATTAATTGGAATTTTAAAGATGAACTTCCTGTATTTACAACCATAATTTTTTCCATGATTATTTTTCCTCCATATATTCTTTTATTTTAATAAGTGTTTGGTTCCACTTAATTTGATCTTGATAATTTGGTAAAGTAAAAATATTTGTTTCTTTATTTACATTTTCTTTAATTTTTTCAATAACCAAAATCATTTTAGGACTACCTTTAAAGAAATTTGTTGGTAGTACAATAATTGCTTTAATGTATCCATATTTACTAAATACATCTTTAAATTTTTGACTATCTTTATTAGTAAAGAAGTCATTATCCACTAAGTAATAACTAGTTGTAGTTTCATGACCTGATGCTAAATGTTTTTCAATTGCTAGATATTGAAAATTTCTAACACCTGCATCATATAATTCTGAATGATAATTCTCATTTTCATATTCATAGTTTGGTAAATCACCAACAATAACATCGACATTTCGATAATTGAATTGTAAAGTATCTTGACATCTTATATCAAAACTTTTTTCTAAAAAGTTTGCTTTAGCTTCTAAATAATTACATAAATCTAAATCTTGTTCAATCCCAATCAAATTCCAAGTATTCTTTGAATAGTTAGATACAATCATTGATAAATTCCCAATACCAACTGTAATGTCTAAAAGATTATTTACTTTATTTAATCTTTTTAAATCGATTAAAAATGTAAAAATTATTGCAACTGCATCAGGAGTAATATTATCAAATGATAAGTTTTTATGTTTAAAAGCTTTTATTTCTAAAAGTAATAATGCTTTTCTAAGTTCTTCTTCATTAATTGGAATTTGAACAGCTTTATCAATAATTGCAAGCATTTGTTCAACATTTCTATCAATCAAGTTTTCACCTTTAAATGGTTCATCATCTAAAAAAGCATTTAAACTTTTGGCTAAACATTCTAAATAACTTACTTTAGGATTAACTAATACTTTAGATTCATAATAAAGCATAGCTATTTCATCAATGTAATCGGAAATCTTATTAATATTATCTGTCATAATATTCTATACTTTCAGCACTAATTTTTTTAGCAATAGCTTTTGCAGCTGTATAAGCGCTTGTCCAAGCCCATTGTAAATTGAATCCGCCACAATCTCCGTCAACATCGATAATTTCACCACATACATATAAATTGGCTAGTTTTCTAATTTCCATTGTTTCATGAACAATTTCTTTAATATCTACACCACCAACTGTAACTTGTGATTTATCAAAACTATCTAATCCCTTAATTAGAAATTGACATTCTTTAATTACTTTTACAATACGATCAATATCTTTAGTAGTCATATCTTTTACATAACCAGCAACATCAACTTTAGCTTTTTTCAAAATAATACCTGCAAGTTTCTTATGGAACATTCCAATTAAGAAATTAGCATTAGTATAATCATTAAGTTCTTTTTGTCGATTATTTAAAAGTTTTGTTAATTCATCATTACTAAATTCTGGATAAAAATCAACAGTGAAATGGGAAGCATGTTGTTCTCCAATAACATTCATTCGTGAAATATGAGATGCCATTTCCATAATAACAATACCGCTCATACCACCAATTTTAAATTGGATTTCACCTTCATTTTCCCAAACAGGTTCTTTATTCTTTTTAACGTAAAGTCTTACTTTAGCTTTTGATCTAATTCCTTCTAAGCCTTTAACACTTTGTTCATCTGTTTTTATTCCAACAAGTCCAGGTTCAACACTTGTAATCTTAACTTTTAAATTTTTTAGAATTGTGTAACCAGTACCATTAGATCCAAGCACTCTAGTAGATGTACCACCAGCAGCTACAATTACATAATCAGCATTTAAACGAATACCTCTAGTATTTTCAATAACATATTGACCTTTAGCTTTTGATATTTTCTTAACATCAAAATTACATTTTTCTTCAATTCCTAAAGATCTAATTTGATTACGCATTACATCTAATAAACTAGATGAACTTTCCGATTTAGGATAAGCTCTACCTTCACTATTAACAATTGTTAAAAGTCCAAGTTCATTGAAAAATTTAACTGTTTCTTTATATCCAAATTCTTTAAACAATTTACTAACAAAGTGAGGATGATTATAATTTGTACTTTTTAATTGACTATTTGAGAAGTTTGCTTTACCTGAACCAGTTGCAAGGACTTTTTTTCCAACACGTTCAAGTCTTTCTACAATTGTAATATTTGCGTTATTACCAACCATCTTTTTAAGGGCAATAGCTGCAAATAAACCTGATGCTCCTCCTCCAACAATAACAACTTCTTTCATCTAATCCTCCACTAAATAATTATTTAATGTTTTTAACTTGTTTGTTAATTTCATCAATTATATCGTTATAATGTTTTTCTGTTTTTTCCATTGTAGAACGTACTTTGAATTCACAAATGCCATCAGCAGCATTACGTCCAACAATTACCATATAAGGAATACCAATTAATTCCCAATCTTTAAACTTAAATCCAGGTCTTTCATCACGATCATCTAGGATTACTTCTACATTTAAGTCTTGTAATTTTTGATAAATTTCTTCTGATAGTGTACGCATTGTTTCATCTTTATAATTAACTGGTACAACTACAGCATGGTAAGGCGCAACATTTAATGGCCATTTAATACCAAATTCATCATGATATTGTTCAATAATACTAGACATTGTTCTAGTTACCCCAATACCATAACATCCCATAACCATTGGTATATTTTGTCCATTATCACCTTGATATGTACAATTCATTGGTTCTGAATATTTAGTTCCTAGTTTGAAGATTTGACCTACTTCAATACCACGTTCTTTTTGAAGTGGCATTCCACATACAGGACATAAATCGTTAACATCTGCATTTCTTAAATCAACTACAGTACCATTAAAATCTCTTCCAAAGTTTACATTTAATAAATGCACATCTTTTTCATTTCCACCAGCAACACCATTTTTCATGATTGCTACTTCTTCATCTACAAAAGTTGTAACTTTTAATCCAACTGGACTAACAAATCCTGGAATTGAACCAATAGCTTTAATTTCTTCATCTGTTGCAAGTCTTAATTCATGTTCTGCAATATTTAATGCATTAACAAGTTTAATTTCATTAAGAGTACGATCGCCTCTGATTAATGCAACAACTACTTGTTTGTTTGCTTCATCAAAATAAACTACTGATTTAAAGATGTCTTTTGTTGTTTTATTTAAGAAACTACTTACTTCTTCAATAGTTTTTTGATTTGGTGTTTCAACTTTTTCAATTTGACCCATTTCTTCGTTTGTTTTATATTCATCAACTTTTGAAATAGCTTTTTCAACGTCAGCTGCATAACCACAATCACAGTAAATGATATCACTTTCACCAACTTCACTAAGTGCCATAAATTGGTGAGAACCACTTCCACCGATTGCTCCTGTATCAGCTAAAACAATTTTATAGTTTAATCCAAAACGATTAAAAATATTTTCATACGCCTTATGCATAATTTGATATGATTTATCTAAACCAGCTTCATCTAAATCAAATGAATAAGCATCTTTCATAATAAATTCTCTACCACGCATTAAACCAAATCTTGGACGTAATTCATCACGATATTTAGTTTGAATTTGATAAATGCACATTGGTAAACTTTTTTTAGATTTTACTTCTGTTCTTACTAAATCAGTAAAAATTTCTTCATGAGTAGGACCTAAACAAAATTCTCTTTCATGACGATCTTGGAATCTCATTAATTCAGGTCCATATTTTTGCCATCTTCCAGATTCTTCCCATAATTCTTTTGGTTGAATTGCAGATGATAAAATTTCTAATGAACCAGCTTTATCCATTTCTTCACGAATAACTTTTTCAATTTTTTGTAAAGTACGAAGTCCTAATGGTAAGTAGTTATAAACTCCAGCCACTAGTTTTCTAATCATACCTGCTCTAATTAATAAAATATGACTTGCGATTTGCGCTTCATTTGGTGCTTCTTTTAAAGTTGCAATTAACATTCTACTTGCTTTCATAAAAAAACCTCACTTTTCTAACATCTTATTATATCACTTTTCATGTTTTTTTGCAAACATAAATACAAAAAGAAAATAAACCAAGATTATTTCTTGGTTTATCTTTTGATTATTAATTCGATGAACATAAAAATTATATGAAAAATACCAATTAAAATACCGATAGCAGAAATTATAATACCTGCTAAATGATATTTTTGGTGTTCTTGTATTTCTGATTTTTGTTTTGCATGTAAACAAAATATTAATGACGTTATATTAAAAATTGTAAATATAATTAACAAACAAGTGCCTATTAATGATAAAGGAAATACAATTATACCTGCTAGTCCATCCCAGCCTTCTACTGTCCCCCATAAAAAGTCTTTTATAATTATGATTGAAAATAATGAACACCCAATAGTAAAGATTGTTAATATTGTATTAAGAACTAATCTCTTTATAGCATTTTTCTTCATTATTATTCACTTCCTTTCTTTTATAAACCATTAATCTAAATATTTGGATTATACAAGCAAGTATTGCTAAAACGATCATTAACATATAAAAAGGTTTATAACTTTGATATCTTTCAATTAGTGTACCATCAACATTGTTTAATATAAAGATTAATAATGATTGAAATAATGTCATTGTCATAATACCAATTGTACCTAATTTTTCGCCTAACAAATCAACGACATATTTATATGAAATATGTAAAATAATTGCCCATGATATCCCTCTAAATCCTGATGCAATAATTACTATAGCTATTGGTGCATTCAGATAATTAACAATTTGTCTTATCAACATGAATAATGTAGCTAATGCAAGTAATAAATTATTATTAATTTGCTTTTTGATACGTGTCAGTAAAAATAAAACAATTACTTCTAATGTAACATAATATGAATATATTAATCCATATTGACTACTTGTAATTCCTCTAGTTTCCAAATATACTGGGAAGAAATAATCAGATGCATACATCATTCCAATAAATACTACATAAAATAATGCAAAAAGCAAATATTCTTTATTTTTTAATAAATCACGATATTTCGGTCTTTCATTGATTATTTGTTGTTCTTCCATAGGTTTAATACTGTAATATAAAAAACCTGATAACACAAATAATAAACACGCTATGCCAAAACATAGATGAAATCCACCAAGTTTAATTACATAACCGCCCGCTGTAGTACCAATAACATATGCGATTGATCCAAATATACGAATTTTCGAAAATGACTCATTATTTTTTGTAGCAAAAATTGTTATTAATGAATCCATTAATCCGTAGTGTGAAGTTCCAAATAAAGCTAATAAAAAAACTAATGCACTAATTAAATAAAAACTATTTGAAAAACTAATTGTAAAAATAATCAATGCTTCTATAACTGTAATTATAGTTAAAATGTTTTTTGTAGTTTTGACATTTTTACAAAGTTTCGTGTATATTGGATTAGTAAAAATAGATACAAGCGGTGTAATCGACAAAATAAATCCAATATTTGATTCTAGTAAATTACAACTCACTAAATATAAAGATATAAAAGGATAATAAAAGGAATCACCTAAATATCTAATTGCTGATAATAATTTATATTTTGTTACTTCTTTCATATTATAACCTCAAGTTATTTTATTATAACATATTATAAACAAATTGTCTAAAATTATATTTTTTTCGTAAGATAATTTACTTTCATTTATGTTTAATTAATGATATAATACAGGTGGAGGTAAATGATATGAAAAAATTGTTTAAATTGTTTAGTTTATTATTAGCTGCTGGTTTATTTTTAACTTTAACTGCATGTGCACCTAAAAATATGGATGCAGCAAAAGAAAAATTAGAAGACAAAGGTTATACTGTTGTTGTTGTTAATAACTATTTTGTTGCTAATAAAGGACTTATAAATGGAGAAACTATTACAGGTTATCTATATGAATCTAAAAAAGAAGCTAAAGATGCAATCGCTGAAATAGAAGAAAAAGCTGGTGACTTAGAAGTAAAACAATCTGGTAAATGGATTTACTTCGGTACTGAAGAAGCTATGAAAGATTTTGACTAAAAAAGGGGAAACCCTTTTTTGTTTTATATGAATCAATATAATAAGATATTTATCGAGCATTATAGTAAATATCCATTAATGTTACCACGCGATTTTTTCAAGCTTATTTATCAAAATTCTCATGGACCACACCATTTAAATCAAGAAACACTAAGATTAAATTATTATAATGAATTAGAACATATCAAAAAAGAACCAATCATCAAATACGAAGAAATCGGCAACGATTATTACCGTGTATATTTAAACCCAAATTGGGATAATAATATTAAACTTCTTGTTTTTAATGCATTTTTAGAAAGTAATTTAAACTATCAACCAAATCGTAAACTTTTAGAAGACGAGCTAATTTTACTTGAAAATATGATTAAAGATAAAGTTATTAATATCGATTATAATTTATTTGTAAATTCTTTGATTGAATATCGTAATATGGGTTATGGAGCACTTAGTCATTCTAATCAGTACAAATTAAACTATGATCCTCATTATGTAGTAATTTATGGAAAATTTTTAAAATCTATTTTTAATCAACTATAAAAAAACGTTAAGATTTCTCTTAACGTTTTTTACTTTTTAGTTACCATATCTTATATTATAAATTGTATTAATATAAACATCTGAAGCATCTTCTGGCATACTCCAGCACATAATACCAACACCATTTGCAACAGCAAAATTATACTTAGCAGCTATAACTTCGCTACTTTCATAAGAAATAAATATTTTCTCAGCCGAATTATATAAATAGCTACCACAAATATTTCCATTTGTAAGTGTTTCAATATACTTTGTATATTTACCAGTTTTAATTAATTCTTCAATACCATAATAGTAAATAGTTCCACTTGCATGTGAACCAGTAACACCAGCAAGTTGAGTTAAAGTAGCAGTAACATTAAGACCTGGAAGTGTACTTGTTGAACTTACTGCACCAGTTACCTTATATGCTTTACCATAACAAGCTGTACCAATGATAATTTTTGATTTATCAAGACCTAAGCTAGTAAATCTATCAACACCATATTTAACACTAAATCCATATCCACCATCTTTAGCTGATGTATATAATGGAGATAAATGAGTTGTTTTATCAGTTCTATTTAAATCATAAGACATCATATTAACATAGTCTAAATATTTATTCATACCTGGGAAATCATATCTATTTGTTCCCCATGAAGTAGCAGGTACAGCAGATGATAATAAATAATTTGAACCTTTATCATCTTGAATAGCATTTAGTTTTTCTCTTAGTGATTTAAATAATTTAGTATAATTAGCTTTATCAATAGCTGTATCACGATTTCCTGTTCCTGGGAATTCCCAGTCTAAATCAATACCATCAAAATTATATTCAAGAACAACATCAACAAGTGCTTGTGCAAACTTTTCTCTTAATGAATCGCTATAGCAAACGTCACTAAATATTTGTGTTGAACCAGCAACACTTACTACAACACGAACTCCACTATTTTTAAGAGCAATAACTTCATCATAATAGCTTTTAAACGCATCTGAAATTGTAACTCCACCATTAGATGTTGGATTAACAAAACAATAATATGCAATATCTAATAATTCTTTTGTATTATTTGAGAATACTTCATCTCTACCATTGTATTTTACATAATGATACATTGCGCTTGAGTTTACGTATGCCGCAACAGGAGTTGATGTAAACGCCTCATAAACAATTGGACCAACAACTGCTTCTTTTGTTAATGTTATTTGATCAACACCATCATTAATTAATACTGAAATAGTAACAGTTTGTTCTTGGTGATTTTGATAAACTTTATCAATTTTAAAATAATCATTTGAATAATTTAATAATTTTGAATCAATAACTGTCCAAGTTAAAGTTTTAGTTCCTAATGTTTGTGGTACATAAATATCTCCATCAATATAATCAGGAACATAATCATGAATATTAAAATCAACACTATCTAAAAGTTCATTTAATTTAGCTCTTGCATCTAATAACTTTTGATAATTAGTTACATATTCACGATATAAATTAGCTAAGGCTTCATATGCTTCTTCAGCTTTAATGATAATTCCTGATGAACTTAAAGTTACAATATCTGGAATTTCATTAATTAAATCGATAACATTTTGATATTTAGCGATTTCGATTTTGATTTTATTTTCTGCGTTAACTAATTTTTGATAGTTAGTAATTAAACTTTTTTCTTTTTCTGATAAAGCATCATATGCAGCTCTTGCAGCTTCAACTTCGGCTTTATTTTTGATAGTAATAACAAGTGGTAAAGTTCTAATCATTTCATAAGCGGCATCACTTGCTTCAGTCGAACCATCATCATAAACCCATTTTGCATAAAGAGAAACATTTTTAGCGATAGTTCCATCTAATTCTGTTATTGGAGTACCAGTTAAATTTTCAGTTAGAAACCATCCACCAAAGATATATCCTTCTTTAGTTGGAATTGGTAATTCAATAATGTCTTTTGTTGTAAAACGATCAACTGGATCATTTAACGTACCACCACTTTTATAATATACGATTTTAAAAACTCGATCATCAACAATTTCTATTGTAAGAACTAATTTTTCTTTAAGATTAACAGATTCAATTGTTAATTCAAAACTACCTTCTTTTAAAGGTTTTAGTATATTATCTGTTAATTCTACAATTTCAGTATTATTTACTTCATATAAATAAGTATCTTCTTCATCACCATCAGTCGATGGGTTAATTTCATACTCTTTACCTACATACATTGTTTCAGGTAGTACAACTTTAATTTTATCTTCTTCTTCATCAGTTACATTATTATTTGGACCTGTTGGCAATTGACAACCAGCAATAAATAATAATGATACTACTACAAAGAAACTAAATATAACTTTCTTCATATTTTCACATCCTTCTTTTTAATTATACAATATTTTAATATTATTTTCAATAACCAATATTTAACATTTGTAATTATTTTATTTCAATATATTTTTTAATTACTTTTTCTAAATTTTCAGTAATCATCATAAATCCAAGATCAGTTGGATGACTACCATCAACAGTTGCATCATGAGTGTATTTTCCTAATAATTTATGTCCATCATAGAAATAAATATTTTTATCGTATGCTTGATGTTCTTTAACAACTTGTTTTTGGAATTTTAAAGACTTCATTTGGTTTTTCCAGTTTTCTTCAACATGTGTTTCATAAGCCATTCTAATTTTACTTAAAACTAAAATCGGAACTTCTGGATAGCTTTTTCTTAAAATATTAATAAAATTATCCAAAGTATCTTTTAACATTGGTAGTGTAGCATTTGCTTCATAATCTAAAATAAACATTGAGACATCATTAATACTAGCAAGTAATTCTGCAACTTCTTTTTGGCCACGACCATTTCCAGAAAAACCAAAGTTCAAAAATTCATAACCAGTTCTTCTTGAAAGTGCATTAGTGTAACTCATTCCACCACGGCTAGCACATCCACCTTGAGTTATAGATGTTCCATAACAAACAACGCGACCTTTATTAAATAGATCAGTTGCAGGTGTGATTGTTGCATCTTGATCAATTCCAATTTCTACTTTATTTACACCAGAATATAGTGGGAAATTTAATAAAAATAAACGTTCTTCTTTCGCCCAATCAGAAAAATAAGTAAATTCATAAGTTTTACTTGTAATAGGGAAAGAGCTTGTTCGATAGAACTTTAGATCTTCTCTTTTTGTTCCAATATAAATATCAAATCCACCTTGGCCAGTAAAAGCCATATGAGCCATACTAAACCAATTTCCAAGTTCAACTTTAATTTTTACAGTGGATGTATTAGATCTAAAAGCTAGCATTGCTCCACTAGGTTGTTCAACTAAGTAATGAAGCCCTTCAGCTAAATTTTTGATAGTTTCATCACTATGTTTTGGAAATCTAACATATCTTTTATCTTCATCAAACCAGTTTAGACCAAATACTTTAATTTCATTTGATTCAGCTGGATTATAAAATTTCAATTCATTAGTTGTTTCTTTATTACTAAAAGCTACATCTATTTTCTTTAAATCTGGCATACTTTTACCTCATTTCTTTACATCATTATATATTATACATTTTTTTATCAAAAAGTAAAATCATTAAACAAAAAAATTATAAAAGGCTGGAATATTCCAGCCTTATGTTATCTTAAGATAAGATTTTAATTAATTCGTCAAATTCAGAATAGATTGTTTTAGATTTTCCAATTACATCTTCGAATGGAGTTGCAACAATTTCATTTGATTGAATACCAAGACATACACCACTTACACCTTGCATTAAAGATTCAACAGCTGCAAGACCTAGACGAGAAGCTAAAATTCTATCAGAGCATGATGGAGTTCCACCTCTTTGAATATGTCCTAAAATAGTTGCACGTGTTTCCATACCACTATATTCTTCAATTTTTCTAGCTAAATCAATAACGTCGAATAAGTGTTCTGTAACAATAATTACAGGGTGACGTTTACCAGCTTCTTTGAAATGTTTTGTTTGATCTAAAATTGTTTGTAAATCATTATTTTCAGAATTAGTAACAATAAATTCAGCACCAGTTGCAAGTCCAGCAGCACGAGCAATATCTCCACAATATCTACCCATAACTTCTACAACTGCACAACGTCTGTGTGAACCACATGTATCACGAAGTTTATCGATTGCTTCAACAACAGTATTTACACAAGTATCAAAACCAATAGTATAATCAGTACCAGCAATATCATTATCAATAGTACCAGGTAAACCAATACATTTGATTCCAAGTTCATGAAGTCTTAATGCACCAGCATAAGTACCATCTCCGCCAATAACTATTAAAGCATCGATACCAGCTTCTTTTAATTGTTCTACACCTTTTACGCGTACTTCATGTTGTGAAAATTCAGGTAAACGAGCAGAACCAAGAATAGTTCCACCACGAGCAATAATGTTAGTAACTGAACGGCGAGACATAACTTCATAATTTTCGCCAGCTTCTACTAAACCTTTATAACCTTCATGGATACCAATAACTTCTAAATTAAATGAACGACCTGCACGAACAACTGCACGAATTGCAGCATTCATACCAGGTGCATCACCACCTGATGTTAAAACAGCTATTTTTTTAACCATAATATTTCTCCTATTTATAAAAATGCACTACGATATTATACTACTTTTCGACGTATTTTGCAAATTATTTACTTAATCTTTTGAATATGCCAAATATCTCTAGCATAATCTTCGATACTTCTATCAGCAGCGAATCTTCCGGCTTCACTAATATTTACAAGTGACATTCTGTTAAATTCTCGTTTATTACGATATACTTCATCCATTCTATAGTATGCTTCCATATAACTTGCAAAGTCAGCAAGACACATATATTGGTCAGCAATACCATGACTTGTTAATAAGTAATTTGCGATATTTTCAAAACTCTTACCAGCAAAACCAGCTTTAAGAGTCGCAATAATATCACGAATTTCTTTATTATTATTATAATAGTAAGTTGAGTTATAACCTTTTTTCCATAAATCATTAACTTCAGGTGTTGTCATACCAAAGATAAAGATGTTATCATCACCAACAGCTTCACAAATTTCAACGTTTGCTCCATCCATTGTTCCCATAGTAACAGCACCATTAATCATAAATTTCATATTACCTGTACCACTAGCTTCTTTACCAGCAAGAGAAATTTGTTCACTAATTTCAGATGCAGGCATTAATTTTTCTGCAAGTGTTACACAATAATCTTCAATAAATACAACATTAAGTTTTGCTTTGATTTCTGGATGTTGATTAATATCTTCACTAATTTTATTAATTAATTCAATAATTTCTTTTGCAACATAATATCCTGGAGCTGCCTTAGCACCAAAGATAAATGTTTGTGGTGTAATATCCAAACTTGGATTTTCTTTTAATTTATTGTAAAGGCTAATAATTCTAAGTACATTTAAAAGTTGACGTTTATATTCATGAAGTCTCTTTACATGAACATCAAATCTAGTATTTGGATCAATAACAACACCTTGTTTTTTATAGATTGCGTTTGCGAAATCAACTTTGTTTTGATATTTGATTTCAGCTAAGCGATCTAATACTTTTGGATCATTTTCAAAAGCACGAAGTTTCTTTAATTGACTTGCATCATTATAATAATCTTTACCAATTAATTCTTCAATTAAAGCACAAAGTCTTGGATTCGATTGATGTAACCATCTTCTATGAGCAATACCATTAGTTACATTTGTAAATTTATCAGGCGTAACTTCATAGAAATTTTTGAAGATACTATGTTTAATAATATCACTATGAAGAGCTGATACACCATTAACTTTATGACTCGCTACAACTGAAAGGTTTGCCATACGTACTGTATTATTAGAAACGATTGCTAATCTTTCAATTTTATTCCAATCATTAGGGAAGTATTGCCACATACTTGTTGTAAATCTTTGATTTATTTCTTTAATGATCATTGAAAGACGTGGTAACATTCTTTCAATTCGATCTAAACTCCAAGTTTCTAAAGCTTCAACTAGTACTGTATGGTTAGTATAAGCAACAGTTCTTGTTACAATATCCCATGCTTCATCCCAACCTAAACCATGATCATCCATTAAAATACGCATAAGTTCAGGAATACAAAGTGCTGGGTGAGTATCGTTAATGTGAATTGCAACTTTATCTGGTAAAGTATGTAAATCTTTATAACGTTTAACGTGGTCGTTAATAATATTTTGGATAGATGCACTAACTAAGAAATATTGTTGTTTTAATCTTAATGTTTTACCTTCAGAATGCGCATCAGATGGATATAAAACTTTTGAAATTAATTCAGCTTCATGACTTTCTCTAACTGCACTAATATAGTCACCTTGTGAGAATGATTTCATATCAAATGTTCTAACACTTCTACTACGCCATAATCTTAATGTTGAAATAGCTTCACTTCCGCCACCACTGATTAACATATCATATGGCATTGCTTCTACTTCACTACAGTTATGATAATCATATTTTAATCTACCATCTTCATATCTTTCTGTAACATATCCGCCAAATCGAACTGTTAAAGATCTGTCGCTTCTTGGAATTAACCAAACTTCTCCACCAGGTAGCCAAACATCAGGCATTTCAGTTTGCCATCCATCAACAATTTTTTGTTTGAATAATCCATATTCATAACGAATTGAAAAACCATATGCAGGATATGATAAAGCAGCTAAACTATCCATAAAACAAGCTGCAAGTCTACCTAACCCACCATTTCCAAGTCCAGCATCTGGTTCTTGTTCATATAAATCATCCATTGAATATCCGTACTCATTTATAACCTTTTTGTATTCATCTACTAAACCTAAATTATAAAGATTAGTTTTTAATGATCTACCAACTAAAAACTCCATACATAAATAGTACACGCGTTTAGCTTTGTTTTCTTTTACTTTACGGTTATATATTTTCTTTTTTGCCATTAAAGTATCTAAAACAGTTAAACTTACTGCTTTATAAATTTGATCTAGTGATGCATCACTAGGTGTTACACCAAAATAGCTGGCTAATTTGTCTTCTATTTTGGTTTTGATATTCTGTTCTAGCATAATTACTCCTATTTATTTAATAATTCCTCATACATTGCAACATATTTCTTTGCAGATGCACTCCAACCAAAGTCAGTTGACATAGCTTTTAATACATTACTACGCCATTTTTCTTTGTCTTCATAATCGTTTAATGCACGTTTAATTGTATCGTACATTTCCCATGCATCAATATTATTAAATACGTATCCAATACCTTTAGCTTCTGATACATCTTTAATACTATCTGCTAAACCACCAGTCTTACGAACAATTGGAAGTGCTCCATAACGACATGCAATCATTTGAGCTAAACCACATGGTTCTGAAACAGATGGCATTAAGAATAAATCACTTGATGCATAAATTTTTCTTGATAAGTCTTGGTTAAAAGCAATAATAACTGAAATTTTTCCAGGATATGAACGTTCTAAATCTCTTAAGAACCATTCATAATAACTATCACCAGTACCTAAAATTACCATTTGTACTTTTTCTTTAAGAATTTCACCAATTGCAGTTTTAACTAGTTCAAGTCCTTTATGACTTACTAATCTTGTTACCATACCAATTAATGGAATATCTTTATTAACTACAAGTCCTAACATTTCTTGTAAATGAACTTTATTTTCAGCTTTAATTTCAGGAGCTTTTTTATCATAATTAACAAATAAAGCAGCATCTTTTGCAGGATTATAGAAGTTCTTGTCGATACCATTTAAAATACCACGAAGTTTACCTTCTTCTTTGATTCTTGCAACTTCAAGCTCTAATCCTTTAGCATAATAAGCATATTTAATTTCTTCAGCATATGTTGGACTAACTGTTGATACAAAATTTGAAGATTCCATTGCACCTTTCATGATATTAGCTTGTCCGCGATATTCTAAAATATATCCCATAGATGATGGAATTCCAAATACATCTTGTAAGATTTCATCATCGTATGAATAAATACCTTGATATTCAATGTTATGAACAGTAAATACTGTACGCACATTTTTAAATCTTTCATCACCATAATAGATAGTTCTTAGATATACAGGAACTAACCCTGTTTGCCAATCATGAGCATGAATGATATCTGGGATAATATCTAAATGAGCCATCACTTCAATAGCAGCTTTTGAGAAGAATGCAAAACGTTCTCCATCGTTAAAGTAACCATAATAATTATTATGTTTAAAATAATATTCATTATCTAAGAAATAATAAGTTACACCTTTTTCAATATAGCGATAAATTCCACAATATTGTCTACGCCATGAAAGTTGTACAGTAGTTTCTCCAATATAAACAAGTTTGTTGCGATATTTGTTATTAGTGAATTTTGAATATAATGGTAAAATTACTGAAACTTGATTTTCTTCAGGACTTACAAGTTTAGCAATTTTTTGTGGTAATGATCCGATTACATCACCAAGTCCACCAGATGCAAAGAATGGTTGACATTCAGATGCAACAATAACAATTTTTTTTGAATTCATATTGATTTCACTCCTTAATTATTTAATTAAATAACCATATTCTTACTAATATAGTAAGGTAATTTTTCACAACCAGATAAGTTTTGACGTTCTCTGATTGTTACATTCTTATCTGTAATAACAGCATTAAGTTCTACGTTATCCATAACTGCAGTATCTTGCATTAAAATAGAATTTTTTATAACTGTTCCTTTAGAAACTTTAACTCCACGGAATAAGATACTGTTAATTACTGTACCTTCGATTTCACATCCATCAGCAATAAAGCTATTTTGAATTTTTGCAGCCATTCCATATTTAGTTGGTGCAGAATCACGTACTTTTGTATAAACTGGATTATTATCAAATACTTGACTTCTAACATCAGCATTTAATAAAGCCATATTATATTTATAATATTCTTCCATAGAATTAATTGGTAAATAAGCTCCAGTATAGTTATAACCAAATACTCTTAAAGAACTTACATTATTAATTACGATATCTTGTTCAAAAGATTTAGAACCACGTGATGCAGCTTCTTTTAATAATGCTGATAATAATTTTCTTTTAATTACATATGCGCCAATTGATGCCTTGATAACCCCTTTATCGCCACGAACAATTGAACCACAAGTAACACGACCAAATTCATCAGTATCACATACTAATGAACCTTTTTCACATGTTTCTCCATCCATCTCTTTGTAAATAACTGTAATATCCGCATTAGTTTCTTCGTGTTGAGCAAGTGCATCATTATAATCAACTACGTTTACGCTATCGCATTCTGTAATAATAATATTTTCTTCATTACATTTTGAAATAAATTCATCAACACTTTGTAATGCTTCTAATAAATTACCATTTTTATTTTGGTAATTAGCAAAAGGGTTTCCGTAAGGAGGGAAAATTATAACCCCACCATTTTTTCTTGATAAATCCCAATCTTTACCACTACCAATATGATCCATTAAAGATTGATAATTACGTTTTGTAATAATACCAACTTGTGTAATATCTGCATTAACAAAATTAGATAATGCAAAGTCAACTAAACGGTAACGTCCACCAAATGGAACAGACGCAACAGTTCTGTGTCTTATAAGTTCATCAATTTCACCAAGTTTTCCATCAGCTAAAATAATTCCTGCTGCTCCCATTTATTTGGCCTCTCTTTCTATATTTTTACCTTTTTCAATAACTTCATTCGCATTAATTACAGTTTCTCTACCGATTACTGTAACATTTGCACTTCCTGCTTCTTTTTCACCAACTTTAGCGTTTTCGCCAATTTCAACAAATTCGTCTAAAATTGTATAATGAACTTCAGCACCTTTTTTAATAACAACTTCATTAAAGATAACACTATCTTTAACAACAGCACCTTCTTCAATTACTACATTCGAACCAATGACACTATTAATAACAGTACCAAGAACTTTAGTTCCACCACTAATTAAACTATTTTGAATAACAGCATCATCACCAATAAATTGTGGAAGTGTGCCTGAATTTCTTGAATGAATTTTCCAATATGGATTGAAAATATCAAATGCTGGATTTTCTCCAAGTAAGTCCATATTAGCAAGCCATAAACTTTCAATAGTTCCTACGTCTTTCCAATATCCTTTAAATGGGAAAGCCATCATTTTTTCTTTATTGTCTAACATATTAGGAATAATATTTTTACCGAAATCATGAGCTGATCCTTCAACTGCATTATCTTCTTCTAAATATTTGATTAATTTTTCAGTTTTAAAAATATAAATACCCATTGATGCTTGATTATTTTTTGGTACTTTAGGTTTTTCTTCAAATTCTTCAATTTGCATTTCAGCATTAGTGTTCATAATACCAAAACGAGATGCTTCCTCATAAGTTACTTCTAAAGTAGCGATTGTACAATCAGCATTTTTTTCAATATGATATTCTAACATTTCAGCGTAATCCATTTTATAGATATGGTCACCTGATAAAATTAAAACATGTTCAGGATTGTAATTTTTAATAAAATTGATATTTT
>JAEIGA010005473.1_pt1 | contig 19402 bp, 23 predicted proteins | sample 9270691 | NCBI WGS metagenome assembly JAEIGA01 (sample SAMN17057246, study PRJNA624740) | gut metagenome | biome: biome; isolation source: fecal sample | host: Bos grunniens | place: China: Xizang | collected 2019 | reverse complement strand
AAGGTGAGAATTCCGTTGCAGGCTTCCCCAAGTCTCTGATGGGCTTCCTGAAACCGTACAGAAAGGCCAGAGTAGGAAGGGGTTTCCGTGTATGAGAGGAATAGGCGGCAACATCTATGGAACAGTCCAGGTCTACACCACTACCAAGAACGAGGTTGGCGAGAAGGTGAAGACCTGGACTGATGTCCAGAGAATCAAGGGATGGCTTGACCTATCTGCTGGCGAAGCACGACACAACACCTTCCACACCAAAATCCAGGAATCCACCCACATCTTCATTGCTGACTATGTGGCACTGGATAAGCGGATTACCACCGAGACATCTAGAATGGTTATCGGCGGTTTCGCCTATGATGTTCTGCTGATTGACAATCCCATGGAAATGAAATCCGGTTCGCAGATTGAAATATATCTGCGATACACGGGAGGTCAGTGACATGGCTGTTCAATTTACGGACAACAGCATGGAAGTCAAGGCCGCTTTAGATTCTGCTGTTGAACAATTCTTGGAGGAAGCTGGCGGTGAACTAGAATCACAGGCCATGCGGAATCAGACAAGAGTTGATACAGGCCAGACGAAGGGTGCTTGGACACACATCGGGGAAGATAAGAAAGTGACCATCGGCAACCCTTTGGAAAACGCCATTTGGGAAGAATTCGGCACTGGTGAATATTCCATCAAGGGTGGCAGAAAGGGTGGCTGGGTCTACAGAGACAAGCGAACCGGAAAGTTCTACAAGACCAGGGGCAAGACTGCCCTAAGACCTTTGCACAACGCATTCACTGCCGGCAAAGGGAAAATCATCAGGAGAGCAGAACAAATCCTGAAAGGAAGGTTGGGATGAAGTGACAAAAGCAGCACTGAAAATCATTTCCGATGCCATGGAATCCCTGGGCATTGAATACGGTTTCGGCGAGTATTCCACAGACGAAAACGGTGATGTGGTTTATCCGTATTTTGTCGGTGAGTACACGGAAACTGAACCGTATACGGAAGACGGCCTTCAGGAAACCACATTCCTTCTGGTGGGCTTTTCCAGGGGTTCCTGGTTGGAACTTGAAAACACAAAAGAACAGATCGAAACCTATTTCAATCGGGTTTCTGGGAAAACAGTCATTGCTGACAACGGTTCAGCGGTGGCTGTTTTTTATTCCCACAGCTTGATCGTTCCCACAGGGGATGCGGAACTGAAAAGCATCCAGATCAATTTAACTATCAAAGAATGGAAGGTGAACTAATATGGCTTTTGAGGAACTGAAGTCCAGTGGTATCACTGCTGAAACTCCCAAGAATATCATACTTGGTGCAGGTACTCTTCACAAGGGCCTGACCTTCACCGGTGGCAAATGGAACTTCGAGGAATCCCTGATTGGTGCTACTTCCGGCGGCACCAAGATCAGCATTGTCCCTGAATTCAAGGACATCGAAGTTGACGGCGCACTGGTGAAGGTGAAGGGTCTTGCCGTGAAGATCGGTGAGACTGCAACCGTTGAAACCAACATGGTTGAACTGACCGCTGATTGGATCAAGAACACGGTTGTTGGCAAGGAAGGCGAATCTGAGTACGAAGGCTTTGATGTCATCGAATCCAAGCGGCAGCTTGAAGACGGTGACTATATTGAGAATTTCGGCTTCATCGGCAAGAAGATGAACGGCGATCCTGTCATCATCATCTTCGATTATGCCCTTTGCACTTCCGGCTTCGAGCATGAAGGCAAGAATAAGGAGAACGGTGTGTTTAAGGCAACCTTTGAATGCTATGCTGAACTGTCCAGCGAAGCAGACATCCTGCCTTACCACATTTACACTCCCTCCAAGGCATAACAACACAAAGCACAGGATCATCTTCTTTTTGAGGGTGATCCTGTGTTTTTCGCATTTAACTAATCAAGAAAGGAATGTTTTTCAATGAGTGAAATGAACACGGCAAAAGCTTATGAACTGCGAGTTTTGTGTGCAGACGATGTGTTCCCCATGTTCAAGATCATTTCCAAAATCGGCATCAAGGAATTCAAGTCCTGCTTTGGGTCTGAGGATGTCAAAGCGGTGATCAACGGCGAACAGGCAGATTTGAATGCTGTTGGTCTGGCTGTTGCCGTGGACATTGCAGGCGTGATCATGGCGAACGTTCCTAACGCAAAAGAAGACATCTATCTGTTCCTGTCGCAGATTTCCAATATGTCCAAAGATGACATCAAGGAACTTCCTATTTCCACCTTCGCTGAAATGATCATTGATGTGGTGAAGAAAGAGGAATTCAAGGATTTTTTTGGGGTTGTTTCCAAGTTGTTCAAGTAAATGACATCAAGTTCCTGGATCTGCTGTTCAAGCGGTATGCAAACCCAATGGAAATGCTGCAACAGATGATCAGGACGGGCCGCTTCTCTGAATTCGTTGAAGAACTCCTGGTGATTCACAACGAAGAAACAGAGGAAAAAGTCTTGTGGGAATTCTGGTGTCACAAGGTCTTTGATATGACCTACCAGGAATTTTTGAACAAGACCAAGGGAACGACATCCAAAGAATCCGAAAAGCCTTCCCAGGAAGTCCTGGAAGCAACCGTGATGGAATCCAGAGATATACTAAACAGCTTTTGCCCTTCTTAAGAAAGGGGAAAGCATGGAACTTTTCAAGCTGCTTGGAACTGTTGCGATAGACAGCAACGGTGCAACCCAAGCACTGGACGATGTTTCAGAAAAAGCCGGATCCACCAGTGACGAAGTTTCGTCTGCGGTAACTAAGATTGGCACAGTTGCCGGGAACATCGCAAAAGGCATCGGCGTTGCTGGTGCTGCCATTGGCGGTGCATGGATTGCGGCTATCGAAGGTTCAAGAGAATACAGAGCGGAAATGGCTTTGCTTGAATCTGCTTTTGAGACAGCGGGTCATTCTTCCACAGAAGCAAAGAACACCTATTCAGAACTGAATGCTGTTCTGGGCGACAGTGGGCAAGCGGTTGAAGCATCACAGCACATCGCTTTGCTTGCTGACAACGAAAAGGAACTTCAGACATGGACAGATATCTGCACTGGCGTTTATGCCACGTTCGGCGAATCCCTTCCTATCGAAGGTTTGGCTGAAGCGGCGAATGAAACAGCCAAAACAGGCATTCTGACCGGAGGATTGACCGATGCGTTGAATTGGGCGGGAATCAAGGAAGAAGAATTCCAGAAGAAACTGGATTCCTGCACCACGGAACAGCAACGGCAAGACCTAATCATGAACACCCTAAATGGCACATACAAGAAAGCATCTGACCAATACAAAGAGACCAACAAAGATGTTATGGATGCACAGAAGGCCCAGGAAAAGCTGACAGATGCTTTTGCTGAATTAGGCCGAATCGGTGAACCTATATTGACAGTCATCAAGGGAAAGATCGCTGAAATGGCATCGGCGGCTATCCCGCACTTGGAGAACTTCGTCAATAAGGTCAAAGATTTGAAGAAGTGGATCCAGGACAACAAACAGACCATCCACAACTGGGCGGCTGTGATAATTGGTGCAACGGTGTCCATTGGTGCATTTTTGCTTGTTCTGAAATGGGGTTCCATCCTGAGTGCTGCGACAAAGGCTGTGAAGCTGTGCAGAGCGGCACTGGTGTTGTTCAATGCGACATTGAAGGCAAACCCTGTGGGGCTTGTTATAAGCCTTCTGGCGGGGCTTGTGGCGGCTTTTGTGTACCTATGGAACAACAACAAATCGTTCCGTCAGTTCTGGATCAGTATGTGGGACAAAATCAAATCCGTTGCCGGATCTGCGGTCAGTTGGGTCAAAGGCAAGTTCAATGACTTCAAATCCGTGGTCAGCAATGTCCGCAACAGGTTTGATGAAATCCGAAAGGGTATTGCAGACAAGCTGAACGGGGCGAAAGATGCGGTCAAATCTGCTATCGACAAAATCAAGGGCTTTTTCAAATTCAAGTGGTCACTGCCCAAGCTGAAGATGCCTTCTTTCAGTATGTCCGGCAAGTTTAGCTTGAATCCACCTTCTGTTCCTAAACTAGGAATCAAGTGGAATGCTGAAGGCGGCATCCTGGACGAAGCAACCATATTCGGACGGATGGGAAGCACACTGCTTGGAGCGGGTGAAAAAGGCCCTGAAGCAATCGCACCGATTGATGTCCTGTTGGGCTATGTGAGGACAGCGGTGCAAACAGAAAACGAAGGTATCATCAGGACTTTGATTGAACAGAACAGAGTTATGATGGACTTCCTTGCCAGAATCGTTCCTTCCGGTGTCAGGCTTGACAGCGGGGTTCTGGTGGGTGAACTTGTTCCCGCTATTGACGGCAGACTTGCGGACAGGTGGGAACATTCAAAGAGAGGAAACACAAGGTAAGGCCACGTTGAACCGTGGCCTTTTTTCATTCCCTAACGAAAGAAGGGATAAAAATGGAACTTTTTAAGCTGCAAGGCACGATTGAAGTTAATAACGGCGAAGCGAACAGCAACCTGGATGAAACCACGGAAAAGGCTTCTTCGTTAGGCGATAAACTTTCGAAAGGTCTTGCCACTGTAGCAAAAGTTGGTGCTGCGGCGGCTGCTGCTGCCGGTGCTGCTTTTGCGGCTACAACGAAGGCTGCGGTTGAAGCTTACGCAGATTATGAACAGCTAGTCGGCGGTGTCGATACTCTGTTCAAAGAAAGCAGTGGAATTGTCCAGGAATATGCTGCAAACGCATTCAAGACAGCAGGCTTATCTGCGAATGAATACATGGAAACTGTGACCAGCTTCTCTGCATCTCTGTTGCAATCCCTGGGTGGAGACACAGCGAAAGCAGCAGAGGTTGCAAACATGGCAATCACGGATATGTCAGACAACGCAAACAAGATGGGTTCTGACATGACTTCCATACAGAATGCCTACCAGGGATTTGCAAAGCAAAACTACACCATGCTGGACAATCTGAAGCTAGGTTATGGTGGTACACAGGAAGAAATGCAGCGGTTGATTGACGATGCAAACAAGGTCAAGGAAGCTATGGGTGAAACCGCTGATCTATCCATTGACAGCTATGCTGATGTGTGTGAAGCAATCCATCTGGTGCAAACGGAAATGGGCATCACCGGCACGACTGCCAAAGAAGCCAGTGCAACCATTTCTGGCTCTATTGCGGCAACAAAATCCGCATGGCAGAACCTGCTTGTGGGCTTCGCAGACGAAAATGCCAATTTAAGCGAACTGACATCTCAGTTCATCGAAAGTGTGGGAACCGTTGCTGAAAACCTTATTCCTAGAGTGATTCAGGCGTTCAAGGGCATCGTCCAAGCACTTCCTGAATTGGTGGCCCAGATCAAGCAGGTTTTCTTTGATCAGTTGGTTGCAATGTTCCCTGACCTAGAAGGGAAAATAGGGTTGCTGAAGGTTGCTTTTGGTTTGTTAGCAACGGCAATCGGTGTGGTTGCGGGTGCAGTTGCGGCATACAGTGCGGTGCAAGCTGTCAAAACAGCCATGAATGCTGCCGAAGTCACATCCCTTGGTGCTTTGATTGCTGCAAAGGCGGCAGATGCAGCCGCAACCATTGCTGTGCTTGCACCTTATGCCCTGGTTGTGGCGGCAATCACTGCGATTATCGCAATCATCGTCCTGTGCGTAAAACATTGGGATGAAATCAAGGCAAAGGCCCTGGAAGTAGCTGAAGCAATCCAGCAAAAATGGACGGAATTTAAGGAAAAGGTTTCCACTTTGATGACCGACCTGATGAACAAACTCAAAGAAATTTGGGAGAACATCAAGTCTGCTGTTGTGGAGAAATGTTCTGCACTTCTCAGTGCTGCTTCTGAAAAATTCCAGGCCATGAAGGATGCGATTTCGGAAAAGGTCAACAGCGCAAAGCAGACCGTTTCTGAAGTCTTCTCCAACATCCAGAGCACGATTTCCGAAAAGGTTAATGCGGCGAAAACTACCGTCTCCAATGTCTTTTCGTCCATCAAGACGGAAATTCAGAACAAAATCAATGCAGCCCGTGATGCCGTTCAAACTGCCATTGACAAGATCAAGAGCATCATGAATTTTTCTTGGTCTTTGCCAAAACTGAAACTGCCTAGAATCAGTATTTCCGGCAAATTCAGTCTGAATCCGCCTTCCGCACCGAAATTCAGCATTTCCTGGTATAAGAAGGCAATGGAGAACGCAATGATCCTGAACAGCCCCACTATCTTTGGGTATTCCCAGGCATCTGGTAAGTTCCTGGGCGGTGGTGAAGCTGGCAATGAAGTTGTCGCAGGTCAAAGCACCTTGATGGGCTTGATCAGCAATGCTGTTGCAGAGCAGAACGCAGGCACGGAAGCCTATCTGCAAACTCTGGTGAAGATGCTGGCAGACTACTTCCCGCAAGTCATCCAGGCGGCGGGTCATGACATTGTAACAAATGACGGCGTGATCGTTGCCCACTATGCACCGAAATTTGACACGGCATTGGGCAAAATCTCGGCAGGAAAGGACAGGGGAAGATAATGAACGGTGTAACATTCGGAAATATCCATTCTTACCATGATTTACATCTGATCCTTGCGCCGTTCACACCTGCGCCAGCAGAGCCGCAGACGAACTTCCTTCAGATTCCTGGTCGTGATGGCCTTCTGGATTTGACGGAAACAAACGGCGAAGTGAAGTTCAATGCACGGGAATTTGTGTTCACCTTTACGGTAGCACCTGGGGACACACTGACATTCGACGAACGGGTGTCAGTGGTGTCCAATGCCTTGAATGGCCTGCGGTGCAAGATCACCCTTGACCGTGACCCTGGCTATTACTGGCAGGGTAGGTGCGCTATGTCTGAGTATAACCAAGACAGAAACATCGGTCAGATAGAGGTCACGGCAACCGTGGATCCGTACAAATTGAAGCAGAACGCAACAGTGGTTTCTTCTTCGATTTCTTCCACTCAAAAGTCTGTTACTCTGCAAAACGGCAGAATGTCTGTTGTTCCTACCATAGACTGCACGGGGGCTTGCACGGTTGTTTTTGGCGAGTCTACGCACTCTCTAAAAGCCGGAACACACAGGATTCCTGCTGTCCGTTTGGTGGAAGGTAAAAACACTCTGAAGGTGTCGGGAACTGGTAAGATTACTTTCACTTATCAAGAGGGGGCGTTGTAAATGTACTATGTTACTTGTGACGGTTTCCCTTTGCTGGATTGGCGTGACGATGACCTGATCCTGGTCAGTCCCAAGGTGAAGCTGGAAGTCAACACGGTTGGTGAAGGGTCGTTCACGATTTACAAAAACCATCCGCATTATGACAAACTGAAGAAACTGAAGTCTGCCTTTGAAGTATCGGACGAAACAGGTGTCATCTTCCGGGGCCGTGCCACGGGTGACACCATCGACTTTGATCATGGAATGGCTGTTGACCTGGAAGGGGCAATGGCTTTTTTTAACGATTCTGTTGTTCGTCCTTTTTATTTCCCGGATGATTTCGAAGGAAATGCAGATTACATCAACGCAAGCAAAAATGGAAATGTCATTGCTTTCTTCCTGGGGTGGTTGATTGACAATCACAATTCCCAGGTTGAAGACTTCCAGAAGATGAAGTTGGGCAATGTGACTGTGAGCGATCCAAACAATTACATCACACGCTCTAACTCTGGTTATGCTTCCACCTGGGAAGTGCTGAAGGCAAAGTTGTTCGATTCTTCTTTTGAGGGCTACCTGTGCATTCGATATGAGGCGGATGGCAACTACATCGACTACATTTCGGACTTCACGGAGACCAATAGTCAGGAAATCGCATTCGGTGAAAACATCCTGGATCTGAAGAATTCCACAGAAGCATCTGGAACCTATTCGGCTATCATTCCCCTTGGTGCTGCCAGCATCACTATCGAAGGAAAAACGGATGGAGACATCACGGAAGACCTTGTGAAATCCGGTGACACCATCTATTCCAGAAGTGCTGTTGCGGAACATGGCTGGATCTATGCACCAACATCTGAAACCACCTGGGAGGATGTGACCGATGATGCAAACCTACTGACCAAGGGTGCGGAATGGCTTGCCAATGGCGGTGTGCTTTTCTCTCACGGTGTCGAAGTGACTGCTGTTGATCTGCACTTCACGGATGCACAGATTGAATCCCTGCGAATCTACAAGAATGTCAATGTGTATTCTGCACCACATTCTCTGTCTGAGCAGTTCCCGTTGACCAAGCTGGAAATTGAACTGCTGAATCCGCAAAACACCAAGATCACGGTTGGCAAGACCATCATTCCTTTTACGGAAAAGATCGGCATCCATCAGGACGAGGTGGAAAACAAATACAGCAAGATTTCCAAGACCCAGGATGAAATCCGGCTGGAAGTGGTCAACAAAACGGAAGAACTGCAAAGCACTTTCGTCCAGACCACGGAACAATTTTCACTGACCGTTGAAGATCTGAAGAACAAAGTGAATGGTTCTTTGGTGCTTGATGCCAATGGCTTGATTGTCACAACTGCTGGTGAATCTGTCACCATCAGCGGCGGTCAGATTGATGCAAGCAGCATCAACGCAGAAAACCTTCAAGTAAATGCCGCAAACATCACTGGCGCACTAACAGCAAATCAAATTGATGCTTCTGATTTGAAAGTGTCTGCCGCTAACATTACAGGAACGCTGACAATCGGCAGCCTTCCGAAAGATGTTGCGATGACAGATGACATCCCAACAAACACTAACCAACTGACGAATGGTGCAGGGTTTGTGACATCCAACAATGTCACCACAATCACGAATAATGCCATAAAAACAGCGGACATCAGTGCCGATCAAATTACAGCTGGCAAGCTGAGTGCCAGCGACATCGGGCTGGACGGTATGTTTACACTCACAAGCGGTTCTTCCACTTATGGGTACATGGGAGTCAACAGAACCAAAGGCGGTGCTGTGCTGAGTGACGAGTCAATGAGTGTTTTTTTGATAGTAACACCTAGTACAGCGAAGTTGACGTACTACGACACGAACAGTGTGTATTGCTCGTCAAATCACGTTGCTTTGCAGTGCGGATCACCATCTGTGAGGTTTAACGGGACGGCATTTTATCCCTCGTCCTCTGGCGGCGTAACCCTTGGCACATCCAGTCAAAAATGGGGCCAGGGCTATGCAACTGCATCGACATTCAGCACATCTGACAGGAACGAGAAGAACAGCATTGAAGATCTGCCTGTGAAGTATCTTGATTTGTTTGACCGTCTGCGCCCTGTGCGTTTCAAATTCAACAATGGCACAAGCAACCGTTTCCATGTTGGTTTTATAGCGCAGGATGTGGAAGACTCCATGGCGGCGGCAGAAATTGATTCCCAAGAGTTCGGCGGGTTCGGTAAAGATATCCACGAAGAAACGGGCGAAGATATTTACATGCTTAGATACGAGGAATTCGTGGGCATTCTTACAGCAAAGATCCAACAACTGGAACAGAGAATTCAAACACTGGAAGAGAACGCATAAAACGCACGGCATCAACCACCGTGCGTTTCCTGTGCGTTTTTTAGTTTTCGGCGGCATCCTTTGAGCGGGATTCGGAGCCAAAACGGGGGATCAGTCAGAAGATACTGTTCCACGATGAATAGAAGAACACTACCTTCTGTGTCTGTCAAGTTATCAGCTTTGATGTGGTTCACCAACGATTGAATCTTTATGATCGTTTCGGTGGTGTTCCTGTCCAGGTGTTTGATCACAGTGACAGCATCACACAGGATCCGTTCTTCACGTTTTGACAAATTCAGTTTTTTCATTTTCATCACCTTTGGCATAGATTTCTTCAGAATATCGCTGAAGGGCTTTTAGTTCCCTGGTCAGTCGTTCCAGGGAAACCAGGGCATCCGTGATGCCGTTGAATAATACGACATATTCTCTTTGCATGGCGTTCACCTTCTTTCCGATGGCATGATAGCACGATACACGGTGCAAAACCTGTCGAAAAAAGGTGGATGCTATGACTTTTTTTGAAAGGATGGTGAACATGAAAGGGATCACCTTTGGAACCCTTCATTCCTACAATGACTTGCATTTGATTTTGAATGCAAAAGAAATCGGCAGTCCGCAAGTGAAGACCAGGAAGATTGACATTGAAGGGGCGCATTCAGCCCTTGATTACACTGACTTTTTCGGTGAACCGACTTATGAAGATGTGACACACAAGTTCCAGTTTTCCACAATCGTTCCACAGGCACAGTTCCTTTCATTGTTTTCCATCGTCAAGAATGCCCTGCACGGGAAGAAGATGCAGATCATCCTGGACGATGATCCTGAATTCTACTATGTGGGAAGGCCGCACGTTTCCAACTTCACCAACGAAAAGAACATCGGCGTGATCAGTGTGGAAGCGGAATGTGAGCCGTTCAAGTACAAACAGGAAAAGACGGTAAAAACCCAGGCTGTCACAGGCAGTGCGGTCGTCAGTTTGACAAACAGCAGAAAACGTGCTGTCCCGGAAGTGGTCATCACCACGGACAGCAGCATCCGCATTGAATACCAGGGGAACATTTGGGATCTGGGAAGCGGTTCTTTCACACTGCCAGAACTGGAACTGGTGGAGGGTGAAAACCCTGTGACCTTGACCGGCACAGGAACCATCACCTTCACCTACCAGGAAGGCTCTTTGTGAGGTGTTGTCATGTACAGGGTTTATTGTGATGGAAGTTTGCTATATCACAGCAAGCTGGAAAGCCTGAAGATCTTCAGCCCATCGGTGGAACTGGAAGAAAACAAGACCGGCAGTTTTGACTTCACCATCTATTCTGACCATCCCTATTTCAACCGGATTCAGAAGCTGAAGTCAATCATCACCGTGTTCCAGGATGACTTCCTTCTGTTCCGGGGCCGTGTCCTGGATGAAGAAATTGGCTGGCACAATGAAAAGCACATCACCTGCGAAGGTGAATTAGCTTTTTTATTGGACAGCATTCAAAGGCCGTATGATTTCACGGGTAGTATTTGGGACTTCCTGTCCATGCTGATCACCATTCACAATGCCCAGGTGGATGCAGAAAAGCGGTTCACCATTGGCAATGTGACTGTCACGGATCCCAATGATTACATTGTTCGTTCTGACATTGACTATGCGAACACCTGGGAAGTCATCGAAAAGAAGTTGCTTGACCTGCTTGGTGGATACATCGTCATCAGACATGAAGAAGGCATCAACTATCTGGACTATTTGGAAGAAATCAATCTACTTGCGCCACAGACTATCCAATTTGGAAAGAACTTGCTTGACATGAAAAGGGTCAGGAAGGGTGCAGATATTGCCACAGTGATCATCCCGCTTGGTGCAAAGCTGAAGGATGAAGACGGGAAGGCCACCGACAAACGGTTGACCATCGAAAGCTACAATGGCGGTGCTGATTTCATCCAGGATTCCGATGCCATAGCACAATTTGGAACGATTGTCAAAACGGTCATTTTCGATGATGTGACCGATGCAGGAAACCTGAAAGCCAAAGGGCAAGCACATCTTGCTGATTCTGTCAAGCAGTGGGAAACTATTGACCTGACGGCGGCTGACCTTGCCACAGCAGGACATGACATCACTTCCTTCCATCTTGGAACGCAAGTCCGGGTGACATCGAATCCACACGGCCTGAATCAGCTTTTCCGGGTCAGTAAGCTGTCAATCAAACTGCTTGATCCTGCCGCAAACAAGTTGACATTAGGAAAGACCATACAAGCCTTCAGCGCAGCCGTCAAGGACGTTTCGGATGCACAGCGGGTGATTCTTCAGACTGTAGAAAGAAACGCACAGGCGGCATCTGAAGCGGTCTACAACGTGGAACAAAACTTGATGGCATCCATCCAGGTCACGGAAGAAAACATCAAGTCCACAGTTGCGGAAAGCTACTATCTGAAGGAAGACACAGAAGCCCTGGTGTCATCGGTCAGCACAGAGATCGAGCAGACGAAGAACAGTGTGGAAATCCAGTTCAATCAGTTCAACGCAGACATCGAAGCCTTGGCAACAGGGACAGATGCAGAGTTTGAAGAAATCCACAAATACATTCGTTTTGTGGATGGTCAGATCCTACTTGGCGAAGTGGGAAATGAACTGGAATTAAAAATCAGCAATGACAGGATCAGCTTCCTTCAAGATGGTGCTGAAGTTGCCTATTTTAGCAACAGAAAACTGTATGTCACGGATGCAGAAATCCTTCACAGTTTACAGTTGGGGAAGTTCGCATTCATGCCACGGGCGAACGGAAACCTTTCTTTCAAAGCAACCTAAAAAGGAATGATAGGCGTTTCTGACCAGAAAGAGAGGTCAGAAACATGGCAACATCAGGAACTATTCAGGAAGCGATTCGGACAGGCTACAGGATCCAGATTGCCTGGACGGTTGATTCTCAGTCTGTCGCAAACAACACATCCACAGTCACAGCGAAGGTGCAGCTTGTGTCCACGGGTTCTTCCTATACCATCAATTCCAGTGCAAGTAAATCAGGAAGCCTGACCATCAACGGGACGAAGTACACCTTCAACTTCACGGCATCCCTATCCGGGAACCAGACCAAAACACTGTACACCAAAACAGTCACGGTGGCCCACAGTGCAGACGGTACGAAGACCTGTTCCTTCTCTGCAACCTGTGGCATCAATGTCACCCTGTCCGGTACATATTACGGCAATGTTACGGCATCCGGTTCCGGTGTGTTCAATACCATTGCCAGAGCATCCACAATCAGCAACGTGACATCTTCCGTGTCGGTCAATGGTACAAACGAAGTCACAGTGAACATCACCAGGGCGGCATCCAGCTTCACCCACACGGTTGTTTTCAAGTTCGGTAGTTATTCCAAGACCACCACAGGGGTTGGGACATCGACATCCTATGCAATCCCAACATCCTGGTTGAATGCCATTCCTAATGCCACAAGTGGAACGGCAACGGTCACTGTCACAACCTATTCTGGAAGCACGAAGATTGGTTCTGCTGTCAGCAAGAACTTCACTCTGACTGTCCCATCCACGGTAGTTCCCACAATCAGTGCTGTGAGCCTGACAGAAGCGGTGTCCGGCATTGCTGCACAGTTCGGCGGGTATGTCCAGAGTAAGTCGAAGATTGCTGTGAAGATCACGGCGGCAGGTGTTTATTCGTCTACCATCAAGGCATACAAGACCACGATTCAGGGGGCTAATTTCACAGCGGCATCCTTTACATCTGGTGTCCTTGTGAAGTCCGGCACATCCACCGTGACTATCACGGTCACAGACAGCCGTGGGCGTACTGCAAGCACCACCAGGAGCATCACGGTGATTGCCTATGCTGTGCCAAAGATCACAAGTTTCCAGGGCTTCAGATGCCTTGCAGACGGCACAGAAAACTATGACGGAACACATCTGAATGCTGTTGTGGATTTCAGTATTTCGCCTGTGTCGAACAAAAACACAGCATCCTACACCCTGGAATATAGGCTGAAAAACACGGAAACATGGACGGCCTTGACAAGTGGGGCGGTCTATGCTTTGAAACAGAACATTGTCAGCGCATCCGGGTTCATGTCCGTTGATAGCAGCTATGACATCCGGCTTTCTGTCACAGATTTCTTCACCACCACCAGAAGCACCTTTGAGATCCCTACGGCCTTCACATTGCTTGACTTCAATGCTTCCGGCAAGGGAATTGCTTTTGGCAAGGTGTCAGAACTGGAAGAAGGCATGGAAGTTGACATGGACATGAGCATCTACAGGAATATTTTCATGGGCGGCCTACAGCGGACGGACGATGAAAAGAATATGTATTTCCAGGCAACCGAAAACGCACAATATCCCCACAACTGCAAGTTGTACGGCGCAAACGGGGCAAGTGTTACTTCTATAGGATGTTGGGATAGTGCGAGAGCGCACGGAATATGGCGATATTTGAGCAGCACACAGAACCTTGTCTTTGATGCGAATGTCAAAGTGACCAGGGCCAACGGCGGTGATGAATTCATCACCAGCGAACCTGTTGTTCACGGCAGCAGAACAGGCCGGGTTCACTTCTCAAATGGCCTTCTGATCCAGTGGGGAGTGGAAACCATCACGCCTGTAAAGGATACACCAACAGCAAAGGCTGTGAAGTTCCCGGTTGCCTACACATCAGTTCCGATGGTTCTGACCACGGCAATCACCACGGTTCCGGGGACATCCGTTTCCGGTAACGCATCGGCAGATATTACGGTCACAGGGTTTGATGCCTATGTGACAAGAAACGGCACAACCAACACTTCTGTTGGATGGGTCGCAATCGGATACAAAGCATAAATTCACGGGGGTTGAGGGGAATGATTGAAGCGATTATCACTGGCGTTGTTGCTATTGTGGTCTGCATGATCAACAACTACTGCCAGAACAAAAAGGCCGATAAACAGCACAACACCACTCTCGCATTGATCGAATACAAATTGGATCAGTTGACCGACGAGGTTGAAAAACATAATAACGCAGTAGAAAGATTGTATATTGTCGAGAGGAAGTTAGAAGTCGACGAAGAACGACTTGTTGTTGTGAATCATCGGATTGAAGATCTCGAACAGTATCATAAGTAAGAGAAAAGGCCGGGGAGTAATCCCCGGCCTTTTTTATTTGGTCAATAAGTCCCGTATTTCGATTTTCAGCGCATCAGCCAGTGCAGCTGCGTTTTTTAGGGTGATGTTTTCAATGTTTGATTCTCCGTTTTCAATCCTTTGGATTTGACGGATATTTACACCGGATAATTCTGCAAGCTGTTTTTGGGTCAAGCCTGCAAGTTTTCGGGCGGTGCTTACTGGTTCGGGGGTTGTCATGGTTAGTCCTCCTCAGCAGTCGATGTCGGCGGAAAACTGCTCCAGAGCAGATTCGAAATCCGGGTCGAGTTCCAGGTAGCGAGAAAGGAATTTTTCCTCGAAGCAAGGTGCGAGTTCTGCGTGGACTTGTTCTCTGATATCATCGTCCATGATGTTTACAATAGCTTGCCAATTCTTGTGGTAGGTCTTGGGGAGGGAACCTTCCTGGCAGTAATACTCCCAGAGGAAATCACTGTAAACCTGGATTTCTTCGGACTCTTCGTCGTATCCCTTGTTCTGTGCGTAAGTGTCGAGAACGACATTGGCCTCGTCAATAATGTCCTCGATGTTTCCGGGCAGGGGTTCACCGTTATTGCTACCCCAGGATTCTTCGCTCCAATAATAGTTCTTCATGTCGTTTCCCTTTCCGGCTCAACGGCCTGTCCGTTACCTTTACTGTACTTGTATTATACGCTAATATTAGCGTAAAGTCAATAGGCAAAACAGAATTTTTTGAAAAAATCACCAGCAAAAAGAGGGCCGGGAATCAACCCCTGCCCTCTTTTTTATACCTTTTTACATTTCCTTCACTTCATACTGCATGGCCTTGTACACGGTCATGTCAGCGGAGGGGTCATCGTCTACATACTGGACAACTTCAACAGTGTGGGTTCCGGCAGTCAGCTGATCTGCTTCCAGGTCAAGGGAAGTCTGGGAGTCTGCAAGCTGCATCTTGTCCACAAGCATTCCATCAATGTACACATAACTTAATGCACCGCCATTGAATCCCCATGCTTCCAGGCCGATTTGAGTGAGCAACAAGTCTTCTGCTGCATAGATGACAATGACATTTCCGTCTTCAGAAGTTCCGCTTTCGTTGACGATGTACACGGTTCCTTCACCCATTTCCTGATAATCACCTTCAGGCAGATCCCTGTTGGATGTGACAGCAGGGGTTTCGGTTGCAGGTTCGCTTTCCGGTGCTTCAGAGGTGGATCCACCGCCACAAGCGGTGATGGAACACATCATCAGAGCGGCGAACAGGACAGACAGAATCTTTCTTGACATATCAATGCCCTCCTTCTAAAAGATGGCTACATTGTAAACCCGGCATTGGAAAATATCAATAAGAAAAGGAAAACTTTTCAGCCTTCCCCTTCTTTTTATTGGTTCAGTTTTTCAAGCATTTCTTCCTTGGTGATTATATCAAGGCAATACAGTTCCAGGATGGTTTCAACATATACAGCCTTCTTTTCTTTGTATTCGTCTTCTGTGATTTTTCCTTCCATTAACATTTGTTCCAATCTTCCAAGTGTATTCATTCGGCATCTTCCTTTATTTACTGTTTTAATTTTCAGGCACTTGCTATATAATGCTGTTATGTTTAGGAATGGGGCGGCATCATGGATCGAACTATACTTCATTGTGATTTGAATAGTTTTTATGCTTCAGTTGAATTGCTGACCAGACCGGATCTTTGGAATCTTCCTGTTGCGGTCTGTGGCAATCCTGATGACCGGCATGGAATCGTTCTGGCAAAGAATGACTGTGCCAAAAGATTTGGTGTGGCAACAGCGGAAACCATCTGGCAAGCGAAAAGAAAATGTCCAGACCTGATTCTTCTCTCGCCACACCATGACGAATACAGAGCCTATTCCAAAATAGTCAATAACATCTATTACCAATACACAGACTTGGTGGAGCCGTTCGGCATTGATGAAAGTTGGTTGGACATCACGGGCAGTATGCACCTTTTTGGTGGTGATCCAGTGAAGATTGCCGATGAAATCCGAAACCGTGTCCGCAACGAAACGGGGCTGACCATTTCTGTTGGTGTATCATTTAATAAGGTATTCGCAAAACTAGGTAGTGATTACAGCGGGCGAATAGTAAGGTCTGACGATGGTTGTTATCATGTGACTGACATTAAAATGTCGTATACATGACCATAACCAAGGGCTAAAAAATTTTCAGCCCTTATTTCATATACACTTCCAGGACAGGGACTTTCTTGTTCACGCCATTGTCAACGGTGTCATAGGTGATCTTTTCAATGAACTGCTTCAGGAAGACATTCTTTGTTTTGGCATCAATGTCATCGTTTTTGATGCAGTCGATGATTGCATGAAGTGTTGTGATTTGTTCTGAATAGTCAACGGGTGCAGGGGCGTTTGTTTTCGCTTCTGCAATTTTTGTTTTTAGGTCATCAATGTTTTTGGTGTACATCTGTTTTCTTTCAATGAATTCATCCTTGGTGTACATCCCATCTTCAGATTCCCAGGAATCCATCAGTTTTCTTTTTCGTTTCTCCATCTTCGCCAGTTCCGCTTCCATCGTCTGAAGGACAGTTTCATGACGGAGCATTTCGGAATGATCTTCTTTTGCTTCCATCTTGATCTGGCAATCAGCAATGTCCTGTCCCAGGGATTCAATCAAGGCATCGACAAGGACAGGTTGGGGGACAGAGTGCTTCTTGCACATTTTCCCAAACGGATGATATAGCCTTGCAACACGGTTGTCGTTGTAACGCATGAACCCAATGGCACGGTCACAATCACAGCAGCGCAGGATCCCGGACAGGGGATTCACAAGTTCTGTGTTCACTTTTGCAGGTGCATTGCTGCCGTATATCGTTCTGACTTTCCAGAACTGTTCTTCACTGATGAATCCTTCGTGTTTACCTTCGTAGTGCTGTTCGTTTCCAGAGTTCTTTCTTTTCTTGACAACCTTCCCGGTGATAGGATCCTTTTCTTTGATGGTCTGTTGCTTTCCCCAGGACACCTTGCCGATATAGTGGGCATTGAACAAGATGTCTTTGACGGTTGCCCTGGCCCATTCTCTGCCGCTCCTGGAAGGAACCTTCATGATGTTCAACTGGCTTGCAATCCAGGATGTGGGCTTCCGGTCTTCCGTGTACCAGTCAAAGATCATCCTGACGATTTTGGATTCTTCCGGCTTTTCAATCAATGTCCGTTCCTTCCTGGATTTCTTCAGGATGTCGAACCCATAGGGCGGGACAGAAAGAAGATAGTTGCCTTCCTTGACGGATTGCAGTTTTCCTGCTTCCAGTCTTCGCTTGATAGTTTTGTATTCACGGCGGGACATGAACAAACCGAATTCAAAATATTCCTGGTCAAATTCGTTGTTTGGATCATAGACCTTTGCAGGGGTGATGATGTGCGTGTTGCTGAACGTGAAGGCATCGGCAACTTCACCCTGATCCTTTGTGTTACCACGGGCCAATCGTTCTATTTCAACCACCAGAACGCCTTTGTACTTTCCTGCAAACACATCTGCAAGCAGTCTGAGTGCTTCAGGCCGTTCATCCAGACTGTCACCGGAAACCAATTCCTTGTACACGGTGATCTGATTCATGGAAATGTCATGCTTCGCTGCCAGAGCTTCCAACATATTCTTATGACGGGTTAGGGTTTCACCTTCACCAAGGGCTTCCATTTCAAGGTCAGCCCTTGATTTTCTTAAATACATAGCATATTGGTCTGGACTTCCTACATATTTACCTGATATTTCTGATTTCGTTTGTTCACTTATCATCTTTACAACCTCCTATTTATGATTCGGTGTATCAAATTATCTGCTTCGTTTTTGCTGCCCTCTGTGAAGTGTTCTGCAACTTCACGCCAGAAGAAACCGACATCAGGATTCATGGCATCAACTGCCAATGCACAGATGATTGCCAGAATTGCAACGGCTGCAACGACAGCAAGGATCTTGATGTATCGCCGTTTGTCTTTGACTTCGCTTTTTAGAAAATCAATTTCTTCCTTCTTTTCAGCTTTCCATTCCTTCAGTTCTTCGACTTTTTCCTTCAGTTTTGCATTTTCTTCTTCCAGGCGTTTGATTTGTTCAGCAACAAGGTCATCTGTCTTCTGATCATTGGTGTCATGGCAAATGCCGTATTCAAATTTACCGCCAATAAGCACACGGATCAGGGGCCGGATGGTTTCATATTTGAAATCAGCTTGGTCTTTGGCAAACAGCCGGTCAATGGTTCCCTTGGGGGTTCCAGACAATTCTGCAAGCTGAGAATTCGTCAATCTAAGATGCGTTTTGCGTTTTTTGCACCATTCCCACAGGTCGTGGGCTGGCATTGCCACAAAGTCTGGGCCTTTGCAAGTGGCTCCTAACTTAGGGCAGGTCACACATTCAAGGTACATATATACTCCTTTTTTTAACTTGTGAAGCGGATGGATTCACCACAAAATCGGTTGCTTTGCTACTGTGTATTGTAACTTCACGGCCTGAATGATAGGCTGAAACCGGGTCAAGGAAATGGCCTATCATTCCTTTCTAAGCGGGGGTGATTGGTGGCACAGTCACCTCCGCACCCATAAAAATCCCTGTATCAGATTTTACCAATCTAAATTGTCTTGCGATTTCAAAAAAACTATTTTAGTATAATAGTCAAATAACTGGAACGAATGTTCTAGTTACCCAAAAGAAGGGAAGATGAAAATGAGTGCAGTGGATAGTCTCATTAAATACATACTAGAACTTACACCTGAACAGGTGGACAAAGTGGTCAGTCAGCTTCCACGATTGTCCGCATTACTTGAAGAATCATCTCAGCCTTGTCTTCAGGAACAGTCTTCGCAAACTCAATAAGCTTACGTTGATTTTCCGACAACCCATCGTCTTGAACGGTGGGTTTTTCTTTTTCTT
>JAEIGA010005472.1_pt1 | contig 19402 bp, 18 predicted proteins | sample 9270691 | NCBI WGS metagenome assembly JAEIGA01 (sample SAMN17057246, study PRJNA624740) | gut metagenome | biome: biome; isolation source: fecal sample | host: Bos grunniens | place: China: Xizang | collected 2019 | reverse complement strand
GGTGTAGGTCAACTCATCCAAATGGCTGTAGAGAAAGGTCGCGCTGTTCGTCCAGGATTGCGTACTGGTATCTGCGGTGAGCACGGTGGTGAGCCTTCATCTGTTAAGTTCTGCGCTAAGGTAGGTATGAACTACGCGTCTTGCTCTCCATTCCGTGTGCCTATCGCACGTTTGGCTGCTGCTCAAGCTGCGGTAGAGGAGTAATTTGGTAATTAAGAATTTTGAATTAAGAATTAAGATTTTTAGTTCAAAACTCGCATAATAAGAAAAAGAGTTGTTTCGGCAACTCTTTTTTGTGTTTTTCTTGTGTATGTCAGAAATTATTACTAACTTTGCAGGCTAATTGTAAAATTCTATTTAATCATGTATAATTTTGCACTGATAGGCGCTGCAGGATATATTGCGCCACGTCACATTAAAGCTATCGCCGATACAGGTAATAATCTGATGGTGGCGTATGATAAGTTTGATTCGGTGGGGAGATTGGATGCTAGTTTTCCTGATTGTTCGTTTTTTACAGAGAATGAACAATTTGACCGTTTTTGTTCGAAACAGATGCGTACTGACAATCCTTTATCTTGGGTGAGTATTTGTACTCCCAACTATACGCACGATGCCTTTATTCGTTATGGTTTGCGCTTGGGTTGTAATGTGATATGCGAAAAGCCATTGGTGTTGAATCCTTATAATATAGACAATCTTGTGGAATTGGAGCAAGAGACGGGTTGTCAGGCATATACTATATTGCAATTGCGTTTGCACGATAAGATAGCCGCGTTGCGTGAGAAGGTGCAAAATGGTCCAAAGGATAAGGTGTATGACGTGGATTTGACCTATATCACTAGCCGTGGCAAATGGTATTATAGTTCATGGAAGGGCGATATTCACAAAGCAGGTGGCATAGCTACCAACATAGGTGTACACTTCTATGATATGTTGCAATGGGTGTTCGGTGCTGTGAAGCAGAATGTGGTGCATGTGATGTCGTTTGACCGAGTGGCGGGTTATCTAGAGCTAGAGCGTGCGCGTGTGCGTTACTTCTTAAGTATCAATGCAGAATGTCTGCCTGCAAATGCTGTGCAAGGCGAGAAAAAGACCTATCGCACCTTGTCTATTGACGGCGAGGAGTTTGAGTTTAGCGAGGGCTTTACAGAGTTGCATACAGAGAGTTATAAGCAAATTCTTTCGGGTAATGGTTTCCGTATCTCAGAGGCTCGTCCTTCGATAGAGATTGTTAGTGATATTCGCAAAGCCGAACCAATAGGTTTGATTGGGGACTATCATCCATTGGCTAAATTACCTCTGGCAGTACATCCATTTGGTTGGGATGAAAGACGATAACTGATTTTTTTAATTAAGCATTTTGAATTAAGATGAGGTTGCGAACCTATTTGATGTTAATGCTGCTCCTGTCCATGGTCTCTTGTGTGACAAGCAAGAAAGTGAACTTGATGCAGGAAGCAGGTCGTAGAGGAATACCATCCTATACGGATACCTTAAGTTATGAGGACTACCGTGTGCGTACGGGCGATCGATTGTATGTGTATGTATATTCCATTGATGAACGTGTGAGCAGTATGTTCAACGCTTCTGGCAATGGTGTTAATAGCTCTATGATGCGTCAGGGTAACAATATGGGTGGCTCATATGATTTATATACCTACCTCGTTTACGAAGATGGTATGATAGATTATCCTATGGTAGGTCGTTTAGAGGTGCGTGGTAAGACGACTCGCGAGATTAAGAATGAATTAGAGCATAAGCTGATGGAGTATGTACAAGATCAGACGGATTATAAATTGCTTTCGGTAGAGGTGAACATCGTGCGCCGTTCCTTTAGTGTGATAAGTGACCATGGTAGTGGTACATTCTCCTTGGAAAAAGAGAAGGTGACTATTTTTGAGGCTCTTGCTATGGCAGGTGATATAGGTGACTTTGGTGACCGTAGCAAAGTGCGCATTGTGCGCGAGATTGAGGGTCAAACACAAGTGAAAGTCTTTGATGTGCGATCAGAGGATATTGTGAACTCGGAGTTTTATTATATTGAACCCAATGATGTGATTTATATTCAACGTATCAAAGGACAGAGCTTTGGTGTCAACTCAGTGACGACTACGATTAGTGTAGTAGCTACCACTCTGGCGTTCGGAGGCTTTGTCTATGGTTTAGTGACCCGAATAATCAATAGTGTAGAAGCAGCGAAATAATAGGAGATATAATGATGAAAAAGAGATTACAATATATCAGTTTACTTCTCCTGTTGATTTCTATGACAGGTTGTTATGGCTATCGTCAGGTAGGCTTGTTGCAAGAGCGAGATGATTTGCCTCAATATGATTCTGCAGCATATGAACCATATCGCTTGCAGGTAAATGACGAAATTATCTATCGTGTGGTAACGATGGATGAAACGATTGCTAAGACCTTATCTGCTAATAACAATAGCGCAGGTCAATATGCCAATGCCTACCGTATTTACTCAGATGGAACTGTGGATATCCCATTTTTGTCACCAGTGAAATTAGAAGGATTGACGGAACTAGAGGCCCAGGATACCCTTAAAAAAGCGTTTCGTGAGATTATCCCAGATGCGGATGTTAAATTAGCTATGTACAATAAGCGATTTACGGTGTTGGGAGACGCGAACTCAGGTATATATAATATATATAAGGAGAGGATGACTATTTTCCAAGCATTAGCCATGTCGGGTGACTTAATGAACTCGGGTGATAGACGTCATGTGCGTATCATTCGTCCTCGTGGCAATGCAGAACCTGAAATACTAGAGTTTGATATTCGAACCAATAGTATCATTGATTCCAAATACTATTATGTCTATCCGAACGATTTGATATATGTCAGTCGTGATGCAGGTAGTTTCTACAAACAAAGTAGTTACAGTAGTTTCTTGGCTTTGATAACAAGTTCCGTTTCATTGTTAATAACTGTATTAAATTATATACCTGGAATATGGTGATTTATTAATCTTTTTGTTTTTTAGTGATTATGACACAAGATGAAATATTACAAAATAGCACAGTGCTATTAGAAGACGAGAAGTCTAATTTCGATATCATGGAGTGGGTAGTTCGTATCCTTCGTCATTGGTATTTGTTTGTTATTGCTGCGGTGGTGGCTTTTTCATTGGCATACCTAAAGAATAAGCGTGTGATTGAGCGTTACCTTACTACTGGTACGATGATTATTAAGGAATCATCGGGTGGAGGATATGGTTCTGCATCTATTATGCAAGGATTTGGAGTTGGAGCTGGATATACCAATGTGAATAACCAATTGATTATTCTGGGCAGTTATGACTTGATAGCTCGTACAGTGGATTCTCTGCCATTCATGAATGTGGAATATATTACTAAAGGACGTTTCAAAACCCGTAATATCTATCGTAATTCTCCTATTTCTGTGGAATATAGTCGTATTGATCCTATGGCATATATGCATTTGTTCCGTTGTACGGTACAAGAGGATGGATCTTTGTTGATTAATACCTTTGATGAAAATATTCCTTTCTCTTTTGTTACGCATTATGGTGAGGAACTTGAGACGCCTTTGTTTACTGCGCGTATATGGCCTACCAATATGCTTTTGAGCCCAGGTCAACATATCTATTTCCGTTTCCGTTCTCGTGAGAGTCTGACGGATGAATTCTCTGGTCGCTTGCAACTCAACTTTCTTAGCGAGCGTAGCACCGTTTTGGGTATTCAATTAGTAGGTGAAACACCAGAACGCGATCGTGAATTTATTGATAAACTATGCGATATTTATTTGCTTCAAAACGTGGAACGTAAGAATATGGTGGCAGAGAAGTCTATCGCATTCATCAATGACCAATTAGAAGTTCTCCAGCAGAGTTTGACACAGAGCGAAGGTGCTATGACCAATTTCCGTCAGGAAAATAAGTTTGTAGATGTCAATTCATATGCGGGAGGATTGATGTCCAAAGTCAATCAATACGACCAACAGCAAATGGCTTTACGCCTCAAAGAGACATATCTAGACTATCTTTCTAATTACTTGGATCAGAAGATAGATCAAGGGTCTGTCATTGCTCCTGCAACTTTAGGCTTGAACGAACCTATGCTAATGCAGTTGGTACAGCAACTCAATGACCTACATATTCAACGTGGAGAATTGAGCCAAAAAAATGTGTATTATGCCAAGTTTACCAGCGATATCAATAATGTCAAATCGGCTATTGCAGAGGTAGTTAAATCTATGCAAACATCGCTTGAAATCGAGAAAAAAGACTTGAATATTCGCATGAGGGAAGTGGAGCGTGAAATAAAGTCTCTCCCAGAAAAAGAGTTGCAAATGGTGGCTATTGAGCGCAATTATCGTATTGATGATAACTACTATACGTTCTTCTTACAGAAGCGTGCTGAAGCTGAGATACAAAAAGCAGGTAACACTCCTGATAGCGAGGTCATGGATCGTGCACGTACAACCTATGCTATGAATAGTAAGGAGAAACGTAAGAATACGATTAGTTATTTGGCTTTTGGATTGCTAATTCCGTTGCTGATTTTGATATTATCGGAGTTGTTAAATAACAAAATACGTTCGCCAAAGGAAGCAGAATCTATTAGTTCTTTTGATTTACTAGGTTCGTTGAGACATGTCAAATCACAAAATCCTATCTACGCACAAGATAAACCACGATCTAGTTATGCGGAGATGCTGCGAAATATTCGTATGCGAATTGAGTTTAAAGTACTTCGCAAAACAAACATCTCAATAGCTATTACCTCTACAGAATCTGGTGATGGTAAGACATTTATTAGCACCAACTTAGCTTCACTCTATTCTATGACAGGACACCCAACTGTACTGGTGGATCTGGATATTCGTAAGCCAAACGTGCATGATAAGCTTGGTATGGAAGCGAAAATGGGTGTAACTAATTATTTGATAGGTGATTGTATATTAGAGGATATTATTTTGCATAATGATCAATTAGGTTTTGATGTCATTCCTGCAGGTACTGTACCACCTAATCCTGGAGAGCTAATCCGTAGTGAGAAACTATCCGAAATGTTCGATATTCTGCGTCAACGTTATACTTACTTGATTGTTGACTCATCACCTGTTGGCATTGTACCTGATGCAATGGCATTGATAGAGCAGACTGATATTACATTGTATGTGCTACGTTGTATGGCAACAGATAAGCGTTTCGCAAAACAGACTTTGGAAACTCTGGCATTGCATCATAGAGATAAAATCAACTTAATATTATCTGATCTACCTACGCATAAGTCTAGCAAATATGGTTACGGATATGGCTATGGTTCAAGCTATGGTTATGGTTACGGCTATGGTTACGGGTATGGCTATGGTTATGGTCATGGTTACGGATATGGACAGAAAAACAAGAAAAAAAGATATGGTTTCGATTATATTCGTACCAAGATCTCTAAAAAATCAGAGTCTCCTTATCAGTATATAGATGACGAAGAGGAAGCTTAATCCAGCATAGTACAAATATGAAATTTATAGGTATCATCCCCGCACGGTACGCTAGTACACGTTTTCCTGGCAAACCTTTGGCTGATATGGGAGGTAAACCCATGATTCAGCGTGTATATGAACAAGCCACACAAGTACTTGAAGTGGTGATTGTGGCGACGGATGATCAACGTATCTACGATTGTGTGAAATCGTTTGGTGGTAAGGTGGTTATGACTTCGCCTGACCATACTTGCGGCACCGACCGCGTGTATGAAGCCTATCAGATCTACTCTGCTGAACTCCAGAACCACTCTGAACTCTTGAATCACCACGACACCGTCGTGATTAATATTCAGGGTGACGAACCATTTATCCAACCTGTTCAAATTCAGGCATTAATGGACTGCTTTCCGACAGAAATAGCCACTCTTGTTCATCCATTTACACCACATGATACTTGGCAGGACTTAGCAAACCCTAATTATGTTAAAGTTGCTATTGCACGTGAACAAAACGAATCTAATGATGCAGTGATAGGGCGTGCTATGTATTTCTCACGAAGCGTTATTCCCTACTTGCGTGGAGTTGAGCAAGAGAATTGGCTCAAACAAGGGCAGCATTTCCGACATATCGGAATGTATGCCTACCGAGCAGATATCCTACAGAAGATCACACAGATACCTCCCGCACCACTGGAGAAAGTAGAGTCCCTGGAACAACTCCGCTGGTTGGAGAATGGGCTTACCATACGCGTTGCACTCACCCACCATGCCTCTATTGGCATTGATACGCCCGAAGACTTACAACATGCTCTATCGTATCTCCAAACACTAAACTCTAAACACTAAACAAGAATACATGTCTATAGGAAAATGGATATTAGGTGGGTTAGGCTTTGCACTCGGTGGACCGATTGGTGCACTTCTTGGGGTACTTATTGCTTCAGCATTTGAAACGAACACTATCCCCTCTCAACCTAATGCTCACCCTTACAACTCCTCACGAGGAACTCAGCGTGCTACGCAGGGGGATATACGAGTATCTATCATTGTGCTAATTGCTTGTGTAATTAAGGCAGATGGACAAGTACTCAAATCTGAGATTAATTTCATCAAACCATTTCTGGTACGTACATTTGGCGAACAAGGTGCCAAACAGGCCCTTTTGCTGCTCAAGCAACTTCTCCAGAAGGATATTGACCCAGTATCTATTGCGCAGCAAATAGGACAGCATACCAATTATTCTACACGATTGGAGTTGGTCAATCTGCTCCTGCAGGTGGCTAATGCTGATGGCAATTTAGATCAACACGAACTCGATGTTATCCAACAGATTGTACTCAATATGGCTGTACAATATGCTGACTATCAATCGATGCTGGCGCTGTATCAACGACACCAAGATACCAATTGGGCATACATTGCACTTGAGATTCAGCCTTCTGCAACCGATGAGGAGGTCAAGAAAGCTTACCGACGTATGGCGATGAAGTACCATCCCGACAAAGTTGCGAATGCTGGTGAAGAGATACGTCTACAAGCTACGGAGAAATTTCGTGGAATCAATGAGGCTTATGAGTATATCAAACAGCAACGTGGTATATAATTCATAGTTCAAGGTTATGAAAATTACGCTATTAGTTGTAGGTAAAACTACGGATATGCATATTGAAACTTTGATACAGGAGTATCAAAAGCGTCTGTCGCATTATTTGCCTTTTGCCCTGCACATCATCCCTGAATTGAAGAATACCAAGGCGCTGACTCCTGATCAACAGAAGATTGCAGAAGGAGAACTCATATTACGTTCCCTTACTTCAGGTACGGATTTAATCCTCTTGGATGAGCATGGTAAAGAGTTCCGCTCTATTGAGTTTGCAGATTATATACAGAAGCGTATGTCATCGGGTAGGGATGTCGTATTTGCCGTGGGTGGTCCTTATGGCTTCTCCGAAGCAGTATATCAACGTGCTAATGGTAAAATCTCGTTGAGTAAGATGACTTTTTCACATCAAATGGTGCGTCTCTTTTTCGTTGAGCAACTCTATCGGGCTTTGACCATTTTGCGTGGCGAACCATATCATCACGAATAGTCTATTTTTTTAGGTATATGAAAAATTTTTTCTCATTAAAAGACGTCTTTTGTCCTAAGTTATTTACTACTCTTCGTTCTTATACTAAGGAACGTTTCCTTGAAGATGCGCTAGCGGGTTGGATAGTAGCTATTGTTGCTATACCGCTGGCTATCGCTTTTGGTATTTCTTCTGGCGTTGGACCCACTGAAGGTCTTGTTACTGCTATCATTGCTGGCTTCATCATTTCAGCTCTGGGTGGTAGTAGGGTGCAAATCGGGGGACCTACAGGTGCTTTCATTGTTATTGTATATGGCATTATACAGCAACATGGACTCACTGGACTGCTCATTGCTACTATTATGGCGGGTATCTTGCTTATTCTCATGGGATTGTTCAAACTGGGTAATGTAATCAAGTTTGTCCCATATCCAGTCATCATTGGTTTCACAGCAGGTATAGCAGTCACTATATTTTCTACCCAAATGAATGATCTTTTTGGCATGGGTATCAAGGATGCACCTGCTGATTTTATTCACAAATGGATTTGCTATTTCCAGCATATAGAGGACATTAATTGGTGGGCCTTTGCTGTAGGTATTCTATCACTACTCATTATTGTTTTCTCCAGCAAAATCAATAAAAAAATCCCTGGCTCTTTGGTGGCTATTGTGCTTATGACATTGGTAGTGTGGTTACTGCGTAAATATGGTGGTATTACCTCTATCACGACTATTGGTGATCTCTATACTTTGCCTAATGGTATGCCAGCTCCACAATTACCCGCGATTGATTTAGCAGATGGTCAAACGCTTATAAAACTGGTTCAAGACCTCTTCCCGTCTGCTTTCACCATTGCTATGTTGGGTGCTATTGAGTCATTGCTCTCTGCCATGGTGGCGGATGGTGTGATTGGTGATAAACACAACTCTAATACCGAACTGATTGCGCAAGGTGTAGCAAACGTGGTAACACCTTTCTTCGGAGGTATTCCTGCTACTGGAGCTATTGCACGCACAATGGCGAATATCAACAATGGTGGACGTACCCCTGTAGCTGGTATTGTACATGCTGCTATGTTGTTGCTTGTCTTGCTCTGTTTCGGACCATTAGTAGGGATGATCCCTATGGCATGCTTAGCGGGAGTGCTGATTGTAGTGAGTTATAATATGGCTGGTATACAATCTGTTATATCTTTATCTAAAGCTCCTAAATCCGATTTTATAGTGATGCTCGTTACTTTTATTCTTACTGTGATATTTGACCTTACTATAGCTATAGAGATAGGTTTGCTTTTGGCGGTTATTCTCTTTCTCAAGCGTACCAATGAGTCCACAGTTATTCGTACTTTCTCCGACGAGATTGACCCTACTTTGCAAACCGATATCCGCTTGCATGGCAACGATTTAGAGAAACTTCACATACCTCCATTCACCGAGGTATATGAGATTGATGGACCCTATTTCTTTGGTATTGCTAATAAGTTTGATGAGATTAGCCAGCGTATTGGAACGGATGGACAGAAAGTACGTATCTTACGAATGCGTAAAGTTTCTTTCATTGATTCCACGGGTATTCATAATCTCGAACAACTCTATCATCGCTCTCAACGTTGTGGAATGACCTTGGTGTTATCTGGTGTCAATGAACGTGTGTTTAAGGCATTAGATAAAGCGGGATTGGTCGATCTTATCGGACGAGACAATGTGCGCAACCATATCAATGGAGCACTCGCTCGGGCCGAGGAATTGGTAAAGTGATGGACATCATTCGGCATAATGTAATAACTAAATTCACATACCTATGAAAATCTCCACTCGGGCGCAGAATATGCCAGAATCGCCTATTCGAAAACTGGCTAAATATGCAGATGCCGCTAAGCGTAATGGTCTGCATATCTATCACCTAAATATTGGTCAACCCGACATTAAAACTCCTGTTTGTGCTATGGATGCCATGCGAACATTCCAAGATGACATCCTGGAATATAGCCCATCACAGGGCATCAAATCACTTCGCACAAAGATGGTTGGCTACTATGCCGAATATGGCATTGACCTCTCGCCTGATGAGATAATCATTACTACGGGGGGATCCGAAGCTATCATGTTTGCATATATGGCATGTCTCAACCCAGGTGATGAGATCATTGTGACTGACCCAAGCTATGCCAACTATATGGCATTTGCAATCTCCTGTGGAGCTGTGGTGAAATCTGTGAAAACGGATATTGAGGATGGCTTCAGATTGCCATCTGTAGAGGAGTTTGAGAAGCAGATAACCGACAAAACACGAGCTATCCTAATCTGCAATCCTAACAACCCTACGGGGTATCTCTATTCTAAGAAAGAGATGATGCAAATTCGCGACCTCGTGAAGAAGTACAATCTCTACCTCTTCTCTGATGAGGTGTATCGTGAGTTTATTTACACCAAGCGACCATATATATCTGCTTTTCACTTGGAGGATATTGAGCAGAATGTGGTACTGATTGATTCGGTGAGCAAACGCTATTCGGAGTGCGGTATTCGTATTGGTGCGCTGATTACCAAGAATAAAGAGGTACACAATGCGGTGATGAAGTTCTGTCAGGCGCGTCTTTCGCCTCCATTGATTGGGCAGGTCATAGCCGAGGCATCGCTTTCAACACCGCAAGAGTATATGGAGGAGGTCTATGATGAGTATTTGGCTCGTCGCAACTTCTTGATTGACCAATTGAATCAGATACCTGGAGTATTTGCTCCTACGCCGATGGGCGCGTTTTATGTGATGGTACAACTGCCTGTAGATGATACGGATAAGTTTTGCCAATGGTGCTTGACCGATTTTCAATACGAGGGACAAACGATCATGATGGCACCTGGTAGTGGATTCTATACCAATCCAGAGCAGGGCAAGAAACAGGTGCGTATGGCGTATATCCTCAACAAGGAGGATTTAGCCAAAGCTATGCTCGTCCTGCGCAAAGCATTGGAAGAGTACAATGCAGAGAAGTAAAACGTATATCTCGTACCACCCACTATGCGTCATCGTCAGAAAATAGCGATCGCTCGCCTTATCTCCGACCTTATCAAGGCGGATGATGTGATATGTCGACAAGAGATTGCAGCGTACAACAAGATTGTTCGCACGTTCGATATCTCGCCAGATGAACTACACGAAGCCCAACAAATCACTCTGGCTGATTCGCTGGCTATTGTCAAGCATATGTCTTGCGATGAGCAGAAAAAACTACTCGCAACCCTCTCCGACGCAGCCTATTCGGATAATACATGCGTGTCGCACGAGGCTTTATTGCTACTTACATTATCGCTTGTTATCAGTGATGATAGCGAAAAATATACGATTTTCTCGCGAGATATGAAGGGCTATCCACTTACGGATAAGTATGTGATTTATCTAGAGAGTGATTATATGCCCGCTATCAATGAGGAGATTGCCGAGCAATATGATACGATTGCTAATCTGCTACAACTCTGGAATTTCGAGTTTATTTATATCCCTCGACTATCCCAAGCATTTAGGGATATGGATATGAACTATCTCTTTGATATACTGCGATACATGAATCCTCGATTGTCTGAGGATATGCTCGAGGCTTTGTATCAGCGCTTGACTACTTTTACTACGGAGAATTACACCCGCGATTATTTAGCGACTACGTGTCAGCAAGATTTTTTCTACAATATTGAACCCACTTTGCTTGTTAATGTGGGTACATCTCTATTGCCTTCTGTCTCTTCGTCTCAGAAAGAGCGTTGTGTGATGAATATGCTCGCTATTCGACTGGATGATGAACCAAATTGTGTGTTGCAAGAGGTACGCCGTTTGGTAGATGAGTATGAGAATCTAATCACCGAACCCGAATACCATCGCCCAAAACGTGGCAAAGGACTTTTTCGTTATCATGGGTTTTACAAGCAGCTCTTTGATTTTTTGGCGCGTCATGGCAATAATGGAGCAGACAATAGCATTTTGGTTGATCTGCGAACGCATCGCATATGGATGCGCGGGGTGGAGATTCCGATGAGTGCTACTCATCTGGCTACATATGTTTTCATTCTGCATCAGTCTTTTTGTACGCACTATGGTGGATTGCTCAAGGCAGGACAACATCATCCCCTCTCCGAGAAGGATATTATGCGCCTCGGACGAACCTATCATGCGATAGGCAAATTGCTACGCGAAGGGCCTATGACTTCCGAACGATCCTATTTGGAGAATGTTCCTAATATTCGCGGCTATATTGCACGCATACGAACTATGATAGAACATTCTATTGATTCTCAAGATATTGACTACTATTTTCCAAAAGACTCTGCGGATAAAAGCATGTATCATATAGCCATCAATCCCGCCTGTGTGCGTGTGCGTGATGCTACAGGAGAATATCCGTTCATGGACTATCCATACTGGAAACAACTGAAAGGATAAAATCCATTTTTATTTCAACAATATTGCTATTTTTGAGCATCTCTATAGGTCTTTGAAAATAGCAATATTGTTGTTTTTTGTGCATATTTATACATCGCAGTACCTTTGCGCCGATTTTTTAACAACGGCTCGTGCCATTAAACCTAATTAACTTATTTCAACAAAACAATTATGACACACAACTACTATGGATTGACTGCTTTGCAAGTAGCAGAAAACCGCAACTATTTCGGTGCAAACAGCCTTTCTAATGCACCTGTCGAGTACGACACCACAGACCACTCGCAACAACTTATCTCTTCCCTCTTTGTGCGAGGTGTGCTGATTGCCGTATTGGTAATGCTCTTTGTTATTCCTCTTCTGGACTTGTTCACAGGAGAGGTCCCATATGAACTCTGGATAGCATTTGTGGCATGTGTTGTGTTGTTAACCTCTGTCGCTGGAGTAGTGTTGTTGATTACAATTTTTCGCCTACTGGTGCAACGCAACAAGGAGCGTCAAACCAATCTTATAAATACGATTCGTGATAAGACATTAGTGCGAGTTGTACGCGATGGAGAAGTACTGCAAGTTCTTCGCATGGATATCGTGGTCGGCGATGTGATTCTTCTTGGGGTAGGGGACGAGGTCCCTGCAGATGCCGTTTTGCTGGAATCTACCGATTTGCTTGTGAGTGAGTATGGTGTCAATGGCAAGTTTGAATGTACAAAGACTACCAAGCACATTGAATCGGACTCTAACGAGTTGTCGGAATCCAACTATGTAATACGCGGAAGCATTGTTTTGCAAGGCGAAGCAGTAGCTCAAGTGTTTGCCGTAGGCAACCGAGTTACTCATGAAAATATCAATTTATAAACTATTAACACCTTTACAACTATGAAAAAAATCTTTCTTTGGGTCATCTTTATGACCGCTTCTGTGGGCTTGCAACCTGCTCATGCTTGCACGGGAATCACCCTGCAAACCCTCGACAGTTCCATCATCACCGCGCGTACCATCGAATGGGCAGCTGAGCCGCTCAATGCGATGTATGTCGTCGTGCCTCGTGGACAGAAACAGCGTTCTTGGCTACCGGATGGTACGCGGCATGGCAAATCTTTTCTTGCAGAGTATGGCTATGTAGGGATAGCGGTGGAGAACGATGCCTTTATCATGGAAGGTATCAACGAAGTAGGTTTGGCAGCAGGACTCTTCTATTTTCCAGAATATGGCGAGTATATGCCATATAAGGAAGCAGATAAATCGCTCTGTGTGAGTGATATGCAGTTTGTCGCATGGGTACTTAGCACCTGCGCTACGATTGACGAGATGATTGCCTTATTGCCTACTATCCGTATTGTAGGAACGGATCCACGCGCTTCTACCGTACATTGGCGTATTACCGAGCCATCGGGTAGGCAAGTAGTATTGGAGATTGTCAATCAGCAAGTTATGATTCACGAGAATCCTCTGGGAGTGCTGACCAATTCGCCCGAGTTTACTTGGCATCTTACCAATCTCAACAACTATGTGAACCTCATGTCTGGCTCTATCAATAATCGTCAAGTGGGTTCATTGGATCTAAAGGCTTTTGGCGGAGGAAGTGGTTTGCATGGTTTGCCAGGCGATATGACTCCACCTTCTCGCTTCGTGCGTGCGGCGTTTTTCCAGAGCACAGCACCACGATTAGGGACAACTGACCAAACGGTAGTGCAAGCTTTCCATCTGCTTAATAATTTTGATATACCAGTCGGTATTCAATTCTTGGATCCTGAACTCATACCCGATATGCCGAGTGCTACGCAAATCACGATTGCCACTGATCTGCAACATCAGCGTTTGTTCTATCGAACAATGTATAATGCAGCTATTCGTTGTATTGACTTGCGCAAGATTGATTTCGATCGTGTGAACTTCCAAGCAGAACCTTTAGAGATTAGTCGCGAACAGCCAATAGAGATGATAGAGGTCTATTAGTATATCGTTCATCTATATACAAAATTAGTTTCGCCATTTATGTTTGTATCACAAGCATAAATGGCGAATTTTCTTTTGCTCGTTCAGCTTATTTGTAATTGTTTCCGACAAGCAGTAGAATTTGTATGAGTAATTTCGCGACCACTAGAGGACATCTAGAGGACATCTCTAGGACTTCTCTGGGCTTGTTGATAGATACTTTCCAGTTAACCGTGGACATTTCTACCCGTACCTCAAAAGTTATAACTAACAACTGTATCTACTCGCGCATCTTTAAGTACTACGCGCTTTTGACTGTTTAAGAGATATAAGGTAGGTAGTGCTTTAATGTCGTATAGGTCTTGTTTGTCTATCTCTGGGGCATATACGCTGAGCCATGCAGAGGGATAGTGTGCCTTTCGCCAGGCTTCTACCTCATTGTCGATATACACTGCTACAACTTGTATGCCTTTCTGTGCAAAATAGGCGTGTTGGTTCTCCAATTGTTTTTTCACATATTGGCACTCATCGCAGTCAGGATCGTGGAAGAATAGTAGAATATATTTGCTTTGCAGCTGGTACAATCGCCCTTTCTCGCCTGCTTGGGTAGTGTATGGGAAATCTGTTGCCTTATGCCCTACGCGATTCTTCTGCACCATTGTGTAATGTTTTGGGTAGCGTGGATTGGTGGTGTAATCCGCTAACTGATGTGTGGCAGCATACTGCAAAAATAGCAAATAGCGTTCATCATTGCGATAGGGAGAGTTAGGGTCATGTAGATATTTATCTGCCAACAACAGGAAACGCGCAGTAGCATTGTTTTGTTCTGCTTTGGCGAGCAATGCGCCAATCTGCTCGGCTTGTTGAGTGGGAGTCTGTTGCTCCAAACTCAATAAGAACCGCGCAAACCGCTCCTCCGCTTCGCGGGATTCTACTGTTTGTTTATCATCAAACGCAAATCCCTCCCACACGGAATACTGTGGCAGCAATACTTGTGCGCAAAGTGGGTTATTTGTAATCCACAATCCACAGAAGAGTAATAATACGATATGTAAAAGATATGTTTTCAAGATAACTCTTATTTCGCTATTAATACATCAGCGGGTAGGAAAACGGAATGCCCCTCTGCATGTGTTGGTGGATTTTTCATAAAATAGACAATGTGCAGATGTTGTCCCTTTTTGACAAAAGGTAAATACGGTGCAATAGATTGTAATTCAGCATGCAATCGTGATACATCTTCTTGCGTGGTCCATTTGCATTCACCTATCAATATATGTTTTTTATCTAACGACTCTGCTACCACATCCAACTCTACTTGTTTTATTTCTCCAATGATTATAGTTTTGAAATATAATAGTTCTACCCTATAATGTGTAACTATTTGAAAATCCGCTGAAAAGGTACAAAAAAATCCGCTATCCCGCAAATTTATTTTGCAAAAAAACACTCTGACACCGAAATTTATTTCGCCCAAATACCCTCTGACCCCAAAATCTGGAATCTACAAATTACCGAATTGATGCAAATTTTTATGATTTTACAGAAACAAATTGCTCGCAAATCGCAAAATGTAGGTTGTTCGTTATATAGAAGTGGGCTGACAAACAGCCCACTTCTGTAAATTTTCGCCTATGCGGTAATAGTTAAATTGTTAATTTTCTTTCCTGATACAACGCACACTTATCTTGCTTGTTTTAGTCGAATAACTTTGGTTGAAATTGTGTACATAATATGCGGATGTTGCACTATATTCCGTTGAGGACCAATAAGATGAAGAATTATTTAATTTCCGATACATAAATATGGCTTCCTCGATTGTTGGAAGATACCAATCTGTATGTCCTCGTTCTGATAAAGAGGCACAAGTGGAAAGAGCCTTATTCCAATCCATTACTCCCATGTCAGAAGATATTCGGTAATTTTGACCTCCGTATGAAAAAGTAGGTAATTCAGCATATTTTGATGTCATCAAGATATTTGTATAATCAAATTCAGTTTTTCCAAATCCTTTTAATTTGCCTTTTAATGAATTATATTCTGCACTTTCACATAAAAACAAATAATAATCTTGGTCGATTTTATCAGTTTCTATTGTCAAAGACCAACTCCCATCAGCTCGTGTAATTGTTTGAGCATATACAATGGCACCATTTGTAATTTGTACTGTGATATTAGCGATGGGATCAAATGAAGTTCTATCTACCACGCATCCTCTAACTGTAGTACATAAACTTATCCCTTCTTCTTCAAGTGACTTTACGCAACTCGAAAATACTAATGCTACTATTACAAATAAAATTATCTGTTTCATATATTTAAATGATTAAAAATCCCAATCGGGGTTAGACTTATTAGATTCATTATTGGATTGCTTACTAGTGATTCTTATATTTTGTAATAGTGATGTGCAAGCTTCACTACCGTAATGATCTCCACAATAAACAACTTTAATAATACAACCTTTTTTTATCGATGGTATAGATATAGGAGTAACTAATCCATTTCTACTAGCAGAAATATATTCCCCAATCATATTGTCATTTGCATATATCCTAAAACCTGCGATATTCCAAGGTTCTCCCTCATCCCACCAAGCATTGTTGTAGTACTCAAATTCTAAAGTTCCATTTATTTGAGATTTAAAACTAATTTCTGAATACCTTATTAAGGAAACTATTCCATTGTTCCAAGATGCTGAGCATTCTATACAATCTCCAGGACCTTGTATGTGTTGTATGCCATCTATAATATTTTTTTCACAAGAAGTAAATGCTATAAAATAGCTAATACTGCAAAAAAATAACAAAAATCTTTTCATATAAATTTAATTTAAAAGTTAACAGACATTCCCATACCTAATGCTAATTGCTGATTATCAACGGAAATAATAGTCGGATAGAAGGAATAATTTCGATGTTTGTAGGAAGGGGCACAATATGCACGATATAAGTTAAAAGCATACAATGCACCTGCACTAACATACATTATATAACTGCCAGCACGTAATCCATTATATTTTTTTGTTAAGTGGTTAAATGAAGCATAATCTAAATCTTCTGCTTTCAAAAGTTCTAGTTTATTCTTTGCGACTGCATATGTGGCTATTCCGCCACTTAATAAACCGACCTCACCAATTAATGTGAAAGTGCCTTCTGCTACATGTCCTTTCATAATTTGTCCTAATCCTGGCACAAATGCTGATTCAATGAGCGAGATTGTATTTTCTCTATTTTTAGCTTTACGTGCATTTGTTTCTTGTTGTGCTAATTGGTCATTATAATGCTTCATGTTCTTATCAAATATTGTATGTGCATTACACAGATCGCATTCCTCAAATTCTGGAGTGATATTGCCCGCTTTGGCTACCTGACATAAAACATATACAGTCCAGCTATAGTCTGTTTGGTCTTGTTTTGCAAATTCGCATACTTTATTTACAGGTACTTTCATGTTGCGACCAATGACATCGTAATTAGTACCTGCTTGTACAGCACGATTGATTTCATCTGTAGAAACAAATTGCCCGATACGATTAGCTGTACTTTGGAAGACGCGAGCAATCGCCTGATTAAGTGCTTCGCGTTTAGTTGCACCTTCGCCATGTTCTACTACATACAAATAGGTGGCATTCCCAGGATGTGGCGTGTTATAGATCCAATCAGGACGATATTCGGGTTTACGTGGTTGTTGCGCATAGGCCAAAGAGATGCACGCCAATGACACCACGAAGAATAGTATTTTTTTCATTTCTTTTAAGTTATATGGGAGGGGGCGTATGTAACACACCCTCCCTGTTTGATTGTTTTACCTAACGATTACAGCATCTGTTTGCGAAGCTCATCCAATTCTGCTTTTTCGGCAGCCTTCTCTGCTGCTTGCTTGTTCAGCTCTTGGTTCATCCAGTTGCGGAATTGTTCGCGATCGTAGTCGTTTTGCAAAACGCCCAACTCATCAATCGTCTCATCCACTACAGTTGCTAAAGGAACATGAATAGCCACATAGCATACATATCCTTCGTCGTTTTGACCGAACTCCATACATACTTGCTCCGCATATTTGTCAATCACTTTTTGACCTACAGTCTCAGCCAGACCTTCGAGTGAGTTTTCTTTCACTTTGTCACCTGTACGAGTGATATTGTTCTTAGAGTATTGGCTAAGTCCGTTCTTAATGGTACCAATATAACGTGTAGCAATATCAGAAATAGCCATACGGTTTGCATTCAATTTAGCATAACCTTGATCTGCTTCACCCTCAGAGATTCCCAAACCAGCCATATATACGCCTGTCTTGTCATAACTCTCATCTACACAAGGGATAAACAATTTTTGAGCTAAACGTTTAGCCATACTATTGCGCGCATTCTCTGCTTTGAATTTTGCCATTTCGAGTTCTGCTTGCATTTGCGCCTCTTCTGCTTGCATTTGCAACTCAATACGACGAATCTCTTGAGCGCGCTTGAGACTATCGAGTCTTGCTTGTTGTGGATCTACAGTTACAACCTCTGTTTTGCCTTTCTTTGGTTTTGCAGCGAATGAACTGCTTGCAAGTGTTACGCATAACACCAATAAGAAGATTTTTTTCATTGTTTTGTTGATTTAATTAGTTAAACATATATGTTTGCGTTCATGCGAGTCTTCTAAACCACTTGGTACAAAAATAAAAGCGTGAAACTTGCTATTTGCCAGTTCCACGACTTGAGGCTCTCGCATTGCCTTGATATCGAAACCGACAACGCGAAGCCCACGCCGAATATAAATATTCTCCGTGCTACATAGTTAAGGTACGCGTGTGCGCATACGTATATACGCAAAAGCCGTACCAAAATAGGCACAAGAGGGATAATCTATATCCCGTAGGACATTCATCGTTGCAATGCTCCTGATATCAATTTTTGAAATTTGCGAGATTTCAAGTCATCAGAACATAGCGCCAACAAACGCCTTTTAATATGTCTGCAAAACCCCAATCCATAGTTCAGCATCGTTCAACATTATTAATGTTGTTTTGAACGCAGACATCCCTTCGTTGGGTTTCGCGCCGCAAAGGTACAATAAATTTTGCAGATCTGCAAGTCTTGTGTGGAAAAAGTTTGTTTTTAGGAATGAAATCAACCGTTTAGGTGTAGTTAGCGTAATATACAAGAGAAATACAATAAGAAAATCGCCATCTATGCTTGGGCATAAATGGCGATAATAAAACTTACGTTGATTTTGTATTCTTTGCGCTATAACACATTCAGCACTTGTTCTTTGATTTGTTCAAGGATGTCTTTCATCTTCACAACGATGATTTGCATCTCGCTTTGGTTGCTCTTGCTGCCGAGAGTGTTGATTTCACGTCCCATCTCTTGGGCGATGAAGCCGAGTTTTTTGCCAACTCCTCCTATCGCCAATTGCCCATCGCCAATTGCCTTACCACTCTCCATGGTTTCGCGGAAATACTTCAGGTGGTTGGTCAGACGCACTTTCTCCTCATTAATGTCCAGTTTCT
>JAEIGA010005471.1_pt1 | contig 19403 bp, 14 predicted proteins | sample 9270691 | NCBI WGS metagenome assembly JAEIGA01 (sample SAMN17057246, study PRJNA624740) | gut metagenome | biome: biome; isolation source: fecal sample | host: Bos grunniens | place: China: Xizang | collected 2019 | reverse complement strand
CAGCTTCTTTGAATACATCGAAGAATGGTTTTCCATATCCGTCAGCTGCGGAAGATGGTAATTGAGCTGCTACGTTTGCAATGTCATCTCCTTCTTCAGATTCGACATAGTAATAAGTTCTTCCACCGAACAATACTGCATCGTTGGTTTTACCCATAGCTTTGAGTCCGTCTGGGTCAACAGGTGCGATTGGTGCAATACCTGCAGCATGTTTTACTTTGGTTACATCAAACTTAATGAATTCTAACATTTTGTAAGTTCCGTTTTCAACTACTCTACCAGAGATTTGAATAGATCCAACGAGAGAAGAAGTAGGAGCTACAAGTAAGTATACATCCTTAGTATCAACGTTACATTCTTCAGCGATGTATGCTGCAACATCTTCACCAGGCAATACATCAGCTTCCAAAGTCAAGATAGCTAAATCAGCATCTTTATCTTCATATCCGATTTCTTCATAGGTTTCTGCAGGTTTTAAAGCGATTGCTCTTGCAGGTCCTGAACCTAATGCAAAGAAGTCGCCTACTGATACAGACCATCCTGCTTTTTGGGAACCTAAGGTTGAAATGGAAGGTGAGTCTGTTTTAATCTTTACTGAAGGGAGTGCGAATTTTTCAGATAAATCTCCTGGAATTGAAATTCCAACATCTGCAAGTCCACCAAGACAAACTTTAGTATAAAGTTCTCCTGCCTTAAAACTTCCGTCTACATTAACACCACAGTCAATAACAGTAGCACCATTGCCTAAAGTTTCTACAGCGATGTTTAATTCATCTGCTTTTTCAATCATTACATCTACGGTTTTTTTAGCTTCTACGTTTACACTTACCATAGTTTAACCTCTATAATTTTAACTTATAACTTTTAAGTTATTGAGTAAAAATTTATATTTATTCTTATTTATATTTGCCTAAATGAATTGGAAAAAATCTCCTTACATAGATAGGAATGAAATTTTTAATTTATTACATTATTTTTTATTTTTAAAATTTTTTGCTTTAAATTTGTTTAAAAAAAGCATCATCGATTAGCTCAACTAAATACTCTAAAAAGTAGTATATCAATTAAAAATACTAAAAAAATTATCTCAATAGCATTTCAAATTTTTTAATGAATTTGTCATCAGTAATTTTTGAAAGGGCTTTTTTTCGAATTTCTGTGCTAAAACCCTCATCATTAACAATAGCTTTCAGTTTTTCCTGATTGGATTCGTTTTCAATCTCGTCCAAGCGAATATGAAACAGTATCTTTTCCAGTTTGCCTTCGGCTTCGCTTCTGACAAAATAATTAAAATCATTTTGTGAAATATCTTTTAAAGTGTTGATGTCAGTGATTTCATTAATTTTAGATATTCGAGATCTCCAAGAGCCCAAATCATCCAAAGTAGCTTGAGCCATAGCCGACACATTACTATCTGAGCAATTGATTAAATCTTTCAAAATAAATTCCTTATCAATTCGTTTTATATCTTCATAAAGCGAATCTAATCTATTTTGAGCATCTATACTATTTACATCTCCACCGGAAGCAATTTCATATAGTTTTCTCTCATCATTAATTTTAGTTGTTGCAATCTTTCTTATATCCTCATCGCTGTCATTTATGGCCATTTTTTCCAAAGCAAATTCAAATGGTAAATCCCTTAAGGAATTTCGAAATATTGAACCTGTAAAATTATCCAGTAATCTTTTTGCCTTTATTTGATTAAGTGCCGTGATTCTAATATTCTTTTCTTTGCGTTTATCTGCAACTTCAATCAAGTCATTTCTAATTTTCATTGCATTAACGGCAATCAGACAGATATCCTCTTCACTTTCAGACAATGCACTGTCTTTTAAAAGTTCATCTGCTTTTTTGAATTTAGAAATTCTGTTAACAGCTTCAAGACGTATTCTTGAGTCAGGATGGGAAGACAGATCTCTTAATAAATCCTTATTTCTAACTTTGGAAATGGCTTTAACAATAACGTCGTTGTATTCCAGATTATTTTTAATAAATTCCACTAATAAATCCTGATTTTCAAGTTTGGATACTGTCTCCAAAAGTATTTTGGGATTCGATTCTGTAGCAATCAATTCTTCCAAAATCATTTGATTGGTGAAACTATTATTTTTTATTGCGTCTGCACGAATATCCTCAATAGCTTCATTTAAAACAATATCCTCCAAAATTTCCGAATCATTTATGAAATTTACCGCAACAATCCTTTCATATTCATCATTTCCATTTTTTATAATATCTAAAAAGTAATCATTCAAAGAAAAGTTAGTGTTTTGTGCTATTTCAGCCAGATGATGATGCAATGGTTTTTTATAAATGATTTCAAGCAATGACTCTTCATCAGGGATTTTATAAATCGCCATAATTCTATTGAATTCATCACTGTCCAATCTTATAATGTCAAAAATAACATCCAAATTATTTAAATTCGGATTTGAAATAGCTTCACGACGAATATAGACATTCGAATCATTTATAGCAAAATTAGTCAAGATGTTTTCATCAGTAATTTTCTTAATCGCTAGTCTTTTTAGCGTTTCATCACTGCATGAATCCGCAAATTCAATCAATACTTTTTGATTAGTCAAATTTGGATTTTCACATACTGCTTTTAATATGTATGAATCCTGATCGTTCAATAAAATTTCTTCTAAAAGTGAAGACAATTCATCCTTTGCAAGTAGGGATTCATCAGAAATGCGATTTATACATGCTAGGCGAAGGTAGGAATCTGGATGATTTAGACAAGTATCTTTTAAAAATTCTTTATCGTTAATGTTTTCCATAGCTTTTATGGCCACAGCAGAAGTTAATTCATTATTGACAATATCTTTTAGAATATTTTCATCGTTAATGTTTTCTACTGCGGTTAATCGAACATGCCAATCCGAGTCGTTTTTAGCTATATCAATGATTTTTTCCTGATTATATGACCTTTTAATAAGTTCTATTTTGACATTTTTTGAATTAGTCATTATTCATCCTTAATATGCAAAGCGGATAATCTTTCTAAAGCTGCTTTTTTTACTTCATCATCGGAGTCTTTTTGAACAATTTTTAGTAAAACATCATCATCGTATATTTTACCGATTGCTGCTATCCTTACATGACTTTCCAAATGATTTAAGGCTAAATTTACTAATTCATCTTCATCAAATCTGGTTTCAACTTTAATTTTTGGTTTATCTTTTTCTTTTTTAAATTGCCAATTTGAGTTTTCAAGGGTCAAAATATCAAAAAGAGCTTCGCCAGAATCATATTCATAATTTTCAGGCCTAGTCATATGAATTTTATTTTCTAAACAGTCAGAAACAATTTCCTGACCAGTTTCAGTATTTTTAATAGTCATTTTTACTAAATCAGCACGTCTTATATCAAAATCCATTTTTTCACCTATATTATAATATAAGCTCCTTTAAATTAAAAAAATTTACGAAAATTTGTAAAAAAATGTAATGAAACCATTAAGAAAAAAAAGAAAAAAATGATTTTTAAAAATTAATTTAAAAATCATAACATTTTAATTAGTTCTGAATCTCAGTAACACTATTGATTATATTTTCTATTTCTGGTGTGTATAAACTAGCGTTCGGATTGTCAGTGAATATTGTTAAATAATTGACTTTATCTCCTTTTATGAATGATACTACTCTGTAGTGATCAACATTTAAAGATGTAGCACCTTCATATGGGAAATTAGGACTATAAGTGGTCCAGGTATATGAACCATCTGAACTGTAGTCTCTGTCAGATGAAACGTTTTTAAGCTTATCTGGATGAGCTGCAAATTCAAAAACTTCAAATCCGTTAATGGTTTTGTTTGTTATATTTTCATAACCTGCATCTTTTCCATTAGCTTTAATGGTTTTATATACATTTTTTTCATTGTCAGCAGATACACCAACAACCGGAGACATCATAACATTAATATCTTCAAAAACAGCAACACCCTTATCATCAATTGTGTAATCGCTTGGTAATGTTACTTGTGCACTGTCAGTGCCTAAAGTTACATCCATATTGCCTACAATAAATAGGCCTGCAATAATCAGTACAATTATAGCTAACACAACACCAATTAGAATTTTTCCTTTTTTCTCCATTTTGTTTTCACCTTATTTTTTAGGATTTCATCCTATGTATATAATTTATAGCTTTTATTATTAATAAGTAATTTAAATAAAATGCTTTCAGTGAAATAAAACAATAGTTATAATTCTTTTAGCCATTTGCAAAAATCCTCATAGTTTGGCAAAACTATATCAAAAAATCTTATGTTGTATTGATTTAAATCTTTAGAATTATCTTTTTTTGGGAAATCTCGTCTCATTATTCTTAAATTAGGATCCATCCATTGTTTAATATTATCAATTACTTCCAAATCAATGCCATCATAAGGATTTTTCTTATAACTAGCGATTAAGGTGTTTATGTCATTTCTGATATTATCATCCAGATTCACTTGATTTAATAAATCAAAAATATTTATTGGAGGATTTCCACCTTCATCAATTATATTCCAAGTAAGAACACAACGGCAGTTATATAGAAACATTTTAACTATCCTTTTTGTTAGTTCCAAATTATCCTGACCTAATTTTTTCCAATTGTTGGTAGCGATGTTTGTGTAGTGATATTTTAAGGTTGCCCTATCAAAATCAGGCAAGCCGTTGAAAATATTTTCCTGCCAATCAATATATCTTATTGGGCTTAACAGCCATTCCCTTAAATTGGGATTGTTTGAATAATGTAGATTAAGTGCTTTTTTAACATCCCATCCGACAAAATCCATTTTATCATCCATATATTCAATAACTTCACTAACATCAGATAACGATAAATAATCCGGAATATTATTTCTCTTATAGATGAATCTGACATCCCAATCACTTTCAGCATTATCAAAACCCCATGCCCTTGACCCTGACTCGCAAGCATACAGTATAGTAATGTTATTTTCCTTTTCTATTTCACCTAATCTTTTAATAATTTCATCAAACACTTAAATCACGTCGAAAAAACTTGTTCTGTAAATATAATCACCATCACTAACGCTATTCTCTAGGAATATTGAACCGTCGAAGTCAAACGATATATTATGGCCAAGTGCAATTATACCTTTAAATTGTGTGGAATTATCCTTAAAACAGCTGCATTTAAATTTTAAATTACCTAAAAAATCACATATAACGGCACCCGCCTGCTTTGATGAATTATCCTTGAAGATGCAATTGATGAAATCCAAATCCCCGGAATTATTAAAGATAACTCCTGCCGGACCATCCGAACGATTCTTATCAAAAATACATTCAAAAAAGCTCATTGTACCAGTATAATTGTAGATTGCACCCCCCGAAAATGAAACATGATTATTTAAAAATTCACAAAATTCGAATTTACAATTCCCCTCATTATAAATGGCTCCTCCACCATCATATTCATAATGATTGCCATCCATTTTAGGGAAATAAGCATTTTTAAAGGAAATATCTCTAAATGTAACAGTTGCATTCTTATTCAATACAATAAAAATGCGTGCCAATCCTTTAGCATCGATACTGTGTCCCTTACCATCAATAACCAAATCATTATCTAAAACTACCCAAGATTCATCTTCTGTGAAATCCGAATCTGCAAATGTAATGCCTTTCTTCAAGAATTCATCTTCCTGACTAAACACAACATCACAATCAAGAAAGACCTCATCATTTTGCGATAGGAGATTTTTCAGCTCACTGAAAGACATTGTTTCGTTTGTACTTTTATTATCCTTATTCTGTTCTCTAGATTTCCCGATTTCTTTAACAACTTCATTATAAGTTACAAATGAATCCATAGATTCCCTAATAAAATCATTGACACTATCAATAAAATCGGGAGATTGATCTTCAACATTATTGTCAAAATCACTGAATTCAACACGGTTATTAACAATTATATGATGAGATTCAAAGTTACAATTCTCATTTACAACATCCTTTAAATTAAAAATGATGTTTTTGTTTGGATTTTCAAAACTACACTCTCTTAAAACTATTGTATCCCAGTTATAAATATCTTGGCAATTTTTAGAGTAATTGTGTTTAAAACTGCAATTTGTAGCCTTAAGAAACGCGTGATTGTAAATTGCCCCGCCCTCATTTGCAGTATTATTTTCAAAAGTGCAATATCCGAGTGTTAAAAACTTTGAAAAATTACAGATTGCGCCTCCGCCTTCGGCATGCAAACCATTTTTAAAAGTGATATTTGTAATTATGACCTGTAGACGTGCACGGACATTAAAAATACGTGCTTTACCACGAGCATCAATAGTATGGCTGTCACCATCGATAATTAAACCATCTAAATCAATTTCAATACCGTTTTTATAGATCAATTCTTCCCCATCTTCCAGAACAACATCGGATGTTAATGTTATTCTTTTTATTTTTGAGTGAATTAACCTATCAAGTTCTTTAAAATTCATTTAAATGCACCCATAATTTAAAATTTATATTAAAAATAAATAAAATTTTTGAAAAAAAATAAATTGAGACAATCTATCAAAAGATAGATTATCTACTTATTCTAAGTTAAGATAAATTTCTCTAAGTTCATCGATGGATTTTTCAGATAATTCTTGATTTTCCTTATCTTCGATGATAGCTAAGATCTTATCTTTTTGAGCTTTGTTAGCTAATGCTCTTTCAGCTCTTGCAATTTCTGCTTTTTTCATATCAAAAATTGCTTTAACAATTTCGATTTTCACTTCAACTTCCCTTACTTTAGGATTTTCATCATTGTCAAGTAAGGAGTCACCTTGAAGGTCTTTTTCTTCTTTCTTAAGGTTTTTATAGATTACGTCTAAATCAGCTAAATTTAAATCAAAAAGGTCTTCGACACTGATTAAACCTTTAAATTCAAATCTGAATTTGTTTTTTAAACATTCAACCCACTTATCGGTCATGTAATACCTCCTTATTTTATTCATTGAATATTCCTCCTAGATTACAACGTTGATTATTCTTTCGATATTTTCTGTTTTAACTTTTAAGGTGACCTTATTTCTTTGAGTTAAGGAAAATCCAATTCCACTTAATTGATTTGGAGATTCTTCAACTTTTGCAATGGAAGCAAGAGCTTCCATAACTCTTTTATGATCCATTAGTTCTTCAATTAAAAATTCATTAAACCATGGATTTACCCTATCTTCATTTACGCAGTCTTTTAACATGAAAAATACATGTTTGTTTCCAACTTCATTGTCAGCCCAGTAATTTGGACTGTAACAGATTAAAGAAACTGGAACAAATGTGTTGTATGAAAGATTCCATTCTTTAATGTTGGAAGTTTGATTGTCTAAATGGCTTTTCATTGTGAAATTGCCGTCTTCATCTAAAGTTACTGTTGCAACATCGACATATTCATTTTGTCTTAATTTGTAAGGATATTCAAAGTTGTAAATTCTTCCATTAAATTCAATTTCAGCCTTAAATCCTCTATCACCACCACGGTAGGTGTACTGATGTACACGGAATAAGTAATCACCAGGAATCATACGATTTTTGTCTTTGTATCTGATGTTTTCAACAGCAGGTTCATCTCTGTTAGGATTGATAATGTCCACATCTAACCAACCGTCTGTTTTTTTGCTTCTCATTTGAGAGAAATAAATTTCAAAACCGTTTGGTTCTGTACAATGTGCATCCAAATCGTTTTTGTCCCATTCACCGTGATCATTCCATTGAATGGAGAATCTTAAATCCACTTCAACATCTCCACCCATTGCTTTTACTCTTTGTTTTAATAAACTATCAGCAATGTTGTTTTTATATGCCCAACTGAATAAGTTATCCCATTTGAACATGCTTGGAGCTTCTTTATTGATAGGAGCGATTAAAGACATGAAATTATTTCCTAAATCATAATCTAAGTATAATTCCACTTCTTGAGCATTAGGTAAGATATTTTCAATGAAATCATTGATTGGAATATCTTGAACTTTATCGAAGTTTTTAACTTTGTTAGTTGCAAATCCTCTTAAACGATCAAATAAACTTTCACTTTCTTGAAGTTGAGGAGTTATATCCCTGTTTGCAAATAATACATCTCTAACACTTAAATCTTCCATTACTGCAAATCTACGTGGGATAGAATCCTTGAAACCTAATTCATCGATTTTTTCTTCAGCTCTTTTAAGCATGGATTTTGTGAAAATTGCTTTAGGTCTTTTATAGTTGGTTGGAGCTACAATTCTTTCATAGTTGGAAACTGCTTCATCTAATGGCACTCCAAAACTGATTTCAACTAATAGTGTACCGATACTTTTGTTCTTAAGTCTAGAGATAAGTGGACCAAGTTCCACACTTTTAATCCAATAGAATCTATTTAAATCTTTTTCTTCAACTTTTTCTACTTCAACTAAATGATTTCTGAATTTTTCAAGGACGTTTATCCATTCATTTCCTCTGTATAGGCTGTTGGTAGCGATAAGTTCTAATACTGTATCAACAGAATCAAGAGAAATTTCCTCGGTTGTAGATTCTAATACTTCCCTATTAGTTCTAGCATCAGCGACATCACTTCTATAACCAATATGTTTTCTTGGAATGTCTAAGTAAAAGTGATTGTATCTAATTACATTACCATCTTCTAACTGTTCACGATCAGATTTATGACCGACAGTTTTGCTACTTTCTTTAAATACATCTACAATTTCATGATTTTTAATAAATTCATCTAAGGCTTTAAAAACACCTACATAATCTTCGTGAGGCACACAATCAAATAATGTAGTTAATTCATATGTATCTTCATCAATTGCAACTACATTTGCAGCATGTCTGAAAAAACTATGACAAGTACTGCAATCATGCACTTTTCTTTCACGGTAGAGTGGATTGATTTTTTCTGGAAGACTATTCATATATAATTGCCATAAGTCTTCAGGATCGCAATCAACTCTAAATAACATTTTGTTTACCATATTTTTTTCAAAATGTTCGTATAAACTATCTCTTGTTACTTCAAAATTGATTTTATCACCACCTGTTTGTTTTAGTAAATAGTTTACACTCATATCTTTAAATCAGAACATATATAAGTAGAATAAAGCTTTTGCTTTCATTAACTTATTTGAATTGATAATCGAACATCAGCTATGAATATAAAAAAAGATATGTTCAAGTTAATGATTCTAAAAAGATATGGATTTGAGATTAAAAAAAAACATGTGAAATCCATTAGAGTGCTCTATACTCAGGCATTATGATAAATTGCTTTTTTCATCGATATTGGTAAAAATATAGCTCAATATTAAAATAATAACAAGGATTATTCCATAAACAATTAATTCAAAATTATTTGCATTTAAAAGTAAATGATATACACCATTAGCCCACATGAAGAATAAGAATATAGGCAATATATATTTAAGTACAAATAACCAGGTTTTTCCAACTTTAACCCTGTCATTTTCATTCAATATAGAAATAACTCCTTCAACATCATAGAACCATGTAAATATTATACATTGAACTGCAATTAAAATAAGAATACAAAATTCTGTAATAAATCCATCAACAATACCAACCAGATAACTGCTAATTCCTGTTGTGAATAATAATGAAAGTATGCAACCTACTATTGACCATACGGTTACTGTTTTTTTACGAGACCAATTTAACTTATGGCATGAGGAATTTACCATTGGTTCAAATACTGCAACAGCTGATGATAATCCGGCAAATAATATTGCTATGAATAATAATGGAGCAATTATATGGCCAATAGGACCCATAATATTAAAAATCATTGGAAAAACAACAAATACCAATCCGGTACCCTCACTTACCAGTTCAACCATTGGTGTTCCGGAAGTATAAGACATATATCCAAGAATGGAAAATATTCCAAAAGCGGTAAATACTTCAAATGCACAATTTGCAAAAACAACAACCAAAACATTATCAGTTAATTTTGATCCTTCAGGCAGATAACTGGCGTATGTTAGAGAAATTGACTCACCCATACTTAATGAGAAAATAATTTGTGAAAATGCAGCTAACCAAATATTTACATTCCAAAGCATTTGCCAATCAGGAATCAATAATGCACTTATACCTATGCCGGCGCCAGGAAGTGATAGTGCAAAAATAATAATAAAAGCCATTATAACAAAAAGTAAAGGGATTAAAATTTTTGAAGCTCTGCCTATTCCTTCATTTAAATCTTTATGTGAAATATACCAAACAAAAATCCATACAATCACCATGGAAATAGTTGTTGGAATTATGAAACTTGCCATATTAGATAAATTTGAGCTTCCTCCAACATTTTTAACAAAATAAAGTGCAGAATCAGTTCCCCAGCTAAAATTTAAACTAGAGCCCAAATATACTAAATCCCAACTTACTATAACTAAATAATAAATTAAAACAAAATACATTATTAAAACTAATGCCCAGGACATGTATTCCAATTTAGGATTAATGCTCTTTAAAATATTTGAAAATGAATCTTTATGCCTAAATCCAATACCATATTCCAATATAAGAAATGGTATACCCATAATTATAATTGCAATTAAATATGGTATAAAAAAAGTTCCTCCACCATTAGAATAAACCACATAGCTGTAACGCCAAATATTTCCTAATCCAACAGCGGCACCAATCATTGATAAAATAAAGGCGAATCGTGAATTCCATTGATTTTGATTATTCATTAATTCTACACCAAATACATCTTTCTTTAAAAAGTAATATAAACATTTTGATTTATGTCAAAATTAAAAAAAAAAGTGTTTTGAATGAAAGTGACCAGCACTTTCATCCAATGTAGTGTTCAGCACTGAAAGGTTCTTCTGAAAGACCTTTTCTTTGACGAATTTCCCTAACAATATTGCCCTGTAAATTACGAGGCAAAGTATTGAATCCTTTCATTTCTGTAGAGAATAGAGCTCTACCTGCAGTAACAGATCTTATATCTCCAGCAAATCCAAACATTTCAGCTATTGGAACTTCAAATTCCATTTGACTTACATCTCCAAATATTTCCTGACCAGTCATGGCTCCACGTCTGTTTTGGATGTCATTACTGCAAGCACCAATATATTCAATTGGAGTGGAAATGTAAACTTTTTGGATTGGTTCAAGTAAACATGGATCTGCAAGCATTATTGCACCATAAATAGCTCCTTTAATAGCAGGCAATACCTGTGAAGGACCTCTGTGAACGGCATCCTCGTGAAGTTTTGCATCGACCAATTTGAATTTCAAACCGGATACTTCTTCTGAAGATAATGGTCCTTCTTTAAGTGCATTTTCAAATCCTTCAAGTAATAATTCTTTTACTTCATCCAAGTATTGAATACCTCTAGTCATGTTTAAGAACATGGATTTGTTATATATGGTCCAAACACGTCTTGCCTCTTCTTTATCCATACCAAACTTGATGAATTCTTGAGCAATTTCCTTGGATTTGATTCTGCCTTCCTTTAAATCCCTATTGTTTAATGCTTTTAGAATGCCTTCATCCAATGGTTCTACTTCAATGTAGAATCTGTTGTGTTTGTTAGGAGATTTACCTTCAACAGGACCTGCTCTACCTAAAACACTTTCCCTGTAAACAACAATAGGTTCTGAAGTGACAATGTCTAATTTTTTATCATTTATTATCCTATTGGTCATTACTTCTAAATGAAGTTCTCCCATACCTGAAATTAACTGCTCACCTGTTTTTTCGTTAATGTTAACCTTAATTGTAGGATCCTGTTTACCAACGCTTCTTAAAACATTGATTAATTTAGGCAAATCCTTTGTATTTTTAGGTTCAACCGCAATGGTAACTACAGGTTCTGAAATATGGTCAATCGGTTCAAATTCAGGTATCCTATTAGAATCTAAACATAATGTCTCACCGGCAGTTGCATCCTTAATTCCGGTAATGTATGCAATGTTACCTGCTGGAACTTTTTCAGTATCAATGGTTTTGGAACCATTAAATACACCCGCTTGCTGAATACGGGCTTTAACTTTAGATCCTACAAGATAAACTTCATCTCCTTTCTTGAGTGCACCACCATATACGCGGCATGTTGAAACCATACCTGCAAAATCATCTTCAGCAACGTTTGTAATCATTGCTGCAAGAGGACCGTCTGCAGAAGCGTTCAACATTGTCTGACCTTCAACAGATTCAATGTCTCCGTTCCAGATTTTTGGAACCCTGTAAACCTGTGCAACATCAGGGGAAGGTAAATGTTCGATAACCATGTTAAGTAAAACATCATATAAAGGTAAACGTTCAGCTAACTCTGTAGTTTTGCCCTGACGGGAATATTCAATAATGTCTCCAAATTTAATGCCGGTTTCTTTCATTGTTGGAACATTAATAGCCCAGTTTTGGTAAGCTGAACCAAATGCAACACTGCCGTCGGCAAAATCAAGCTGCCAATTCTTATCTTCAGGCGCCATGTCTTTGATTAATTTATTTACATCCATGAAGATTTTAAGGAAACTTTCCTGAAGCTGTTCTTCAGAAAATTGAAGCTCATTAATTAGCCTGTCAACCTTGTTAATGAATAGTACCGGTTTTACATTTTCCCTCAAAGCCTGTCTTAATACAGTTTCTGTCTGTGGCTTAATACCGTCAACTGCACATACAACAACAACCGCACCATCAACAGCTCTCATAGCACGGGTAACATCTCCACCAAAGTCAACGTGTCCTGGAGTGTCAATTAAGTTAATCAAATATTCTTCATCTTGATATTTTTGTACCATAGAAGCATTTGCAGCATCAATTGTAATTCCACGTTGTTGTTCATCCTCTTTAGTGTCCATTACTAACTGATCACCTGCCAAATCTTTAGAGATTAATCCTGCTCCAGCCATCAAGTTATCTGACAATGTTGTTTTTCCATGGTCAATATGAGCACATATCCCAATATTTCTAATCTTTTGAGGTTCATACATTAATTCTTTTATTTTTAAAATCATTTTTTCTTGTCTTGACATACAATAACTCCTTAAAATTGTTTTATGTATGAAAGCCGTTGAAAATAAAATAAAAAAATTAAGTATAAATATTGTTTTTTCTAAAAAAAAAGCTATTTTGCGCTAATCACAAGGCTTTCGCTAGAATCGACTTTCATACGATTGAAATCTAATTCTGCATCTTCGAGCCCCATGATTAACACCTCCTTAATAATTCTATACATTAGTTTATTTTCAATAGCATATAAATCATATAAATGAAAAGCTTTAGTCAAGAAGTAATCTGATAGTACTTTCAGCCACTTCCGAATAATTTTATTATCATTCCGAAATTTCTTTAAAAAATTGATTGTACTCTTTTACATTAGTAAATTACTTCTCTATACCTATTACTATTTTCAATATTAGTTTATATTAAGTTAACTGTTAAGAAATTAAAAAAAAAATAATTTGAAGCTAGTAAAAACTAGCTCCAATTTCATTAGTTGCACTGTTTAATTCTTTTGTTTTTACAGTGATTTGAACAACATCTTCCATTGCAACTGCCTGTTTTAACTCACCAATCAAAGTTTCAACTCTTTCAATGTCTGATGGAGCAATTTGGTCTCTGAATTCAGGATCAAAGATGAATTTTTCAGCAGCATAAATAGCGGAATCTGCTTCATTTCTAAGTTGAGCTAATCTGTATTTTCTCTCATCCGCTTCTGCATATTCGTTTGCCTCTTCAATTGCCCTTTCGATTTCAGAATCTGACATTTTCATGGTTGCATTAATGATAATTGACTGGTTTATTCCAGTTGAAAGTTCTTTTGCTGTTACATTTAAAATACCATCTGCATCAATTTCATAAGTAATTTCAATTTGTGGAACACCTCTTGGTGCTGGTGGAATTCCATTTAATAGAAAGGAACCTAATTGTGCATTGTCATCAGCCATTTTACGTTCACCCTGAACAACACTTACATTAACACCAGTTTGGTTGTCATGAACTGTTGAGTATGTTTCGCTTCTTTTAACAGGAATGGCTGTATTTCTTGGAATAATTACAGAAGTTGAACCGTCTGCAACTTCAGTACCTAAGGATAATGGAGTTACATCAACAAGGATTAAATCTCCAATAACACCATCAATAACACCTGCTTGGATTGCTGCACCTTGTGCAACACATTCCATTGGATCAATTCCTCTTTCCACTTCTTTATCCAAGTATAATTCAACGTATTCCTGAACCATTGGCATTCTTGTAGGTCCGCCGACAAGGATAACCTTGTCAATGTCTTCTGCTGTCATCACTGCATCATCTAATGCCCTTTGAATTGTTTCACCACATCTTTTTACGATTTCTTCTACAAGTGATTCCAGTTTGGAACGGTTGATTGTTGTAATAAGATTTAATGGCTGTCCATCTTCATCCATTGCAATAAACGGCAAGTTAATTTCTGTTTCAACAGTATTGGATAACTCGATTTTTGCTCTTTCAGCTGCTTCTTCCAATCTCATGTCAGATTGGGAATCCACTAACAAGTTTATACCATGTTCATTTTCAAATTCATCAGCCAAATATTTTTTTAAGGCGAAATCCATATCCTTTCCACCAAGTTGGGTGTTTCCGCTGGTTGCGTGAACTTCAAAGATTTCATCTCCGAATTCCATGATTGTTACATCTAATGTTCCACCACCCATATCGAATACCAGAATGTTAATGTGCTCATCTGATGTTTTATTTAAACCATAAGCTAAGCTTGCTGCGGTTGGTTCGTTTAAAAGCCTTAATACATCAAGACCTGCGATTCTACCTGCATCCTTGGTAGCTGTTCTTTGGTTATCATCAAAGTATGCCGGTACTGTGATAACTGCTTTTGTAATTTCTTCACCTAAAAACGCTTCAGTGTCTCTTTTAATTTTTTGTAAGATAAATGCTGAGATTTGTTGAGGAGTGTAGTCTTTACCTTGAATTTCAACAGTATAATCTGATCCCATTTTCCTTTTGATTGCTTTAATTGTATTTTCAGGATTTGTAATAGCTTGTTTTTTTGCTGGTTCTCCTACAAGCAAATCACCATCTTCACTAAAAGCAACATAACTTGGGAATGCCTTTCCATATACTGTTGCTCCTTCTGCACTAGGAACAATTGTTGGTTTTCCATCGATGAAAACACATGCTGCAGAGTTACTTGTTCCCAAATCGATACCGATAATTCTTTCATTTTCACTCATTAAATCAACTCCGTCTTTATTTCAATTTTCTCATATGAAGACTATTTAACAAATATTGTATGTCTTCGTTTTTTCCATTGTATTCTAAATATTTATTAAAACAATAAATTGCTTCATCTATAAAGTTTAAATAGTAAAAACTTAAATCATAAGCTATACATGCTTTATTTAATAAGTAAACCTCCTTATTTTTAAAGTATCTAAATTTATCTTCAATATCCTTGCAATATCTGTATGCTAAAAGCTTATAATCCCTGGATTTGAATTTGGACAATAATATTGCATAATAGAATTTGATATTATAAATGTTGTAATAATCAGCAGGGCAGTTTTTCAATGCATTATCCAAAAAAACAAATGCATCCACATAGTTTTTGCGAACAATAGCTTTCTTTGCCAGATTGAAGTTTTCATTTGCAACATTTATGCTGTTTGATACATTGATTTGAAATTGACTGTTTTGACTAGCATAATTCAAATTCCTATGTTGAAATCTCGGCATGTTTTTAGCTTCCATTATATCCACAAAACGATTAAAACCACTTATTCCACGAATTAAAGAATTATTATCAGTTTTATGATTATCAATGTATTTAAACAAACCTGTCTTTTCATATAATGGTATATTAACTTCTCCATCTAGTTCCTTAAATGGATCATAACCCAAAATTGAAATTACGCTTTTTTTGATTTTTTCTTCATCTTCAAGCTCAAACATCCTTATAATGTCAATATCAGACAGTCCTAAACTTTCCTTAATGATTTCTTTTGTAATATTATCCTTATGCAAATCCTTTAAACAATACATGTGGAAGAGCAATTCTTCATAAGGCATTGTTCTAAGTAGACCTTCCACTTCTTCAAGACTTAGACCATATGTTAGAAGTTCTTTTCTGAATCCATCAATGTTCAAGGTCTTTTTGCGTCTTAACAATTCCATTTCTCTTTGCTTGAAAATCAATCCAAATTCATAATTGCTACGAATTTTAGAAAATTCCTCATTATCCCTCTCGTTAAAGTATTTGAAATATTTTTTAGCATTTTCATCTTTGCCATATTCTTTTAAGATAATGGCCAGGTAATACCAGTAATTAGCATTTGCATTATCAAGGTTAACTGCATCAACAAGTGAGTTAAAAGCATCAACCCATCTATTAAGACCAATTAATGATATTGCACGGCCAAACAATGATTCAAGATGATTTTCATCCATTGTCAATACTAAATCAAAACAATTCAACGCTTCTGAGTAATCACTCATCTTATTTAATGTACGGCCTATATAACATCTAATGTCAAATGGACATCCTTTCTCATCAATTGCCATTTCATAGTAGTTTAAAGCATCATCCAATTTGCCTTGCTGTTCCAAATCTTTTGCATAATCAAATAATTTTGACATTTTTAACCTCTACTATTTGCAAATATTTTCTTAAATTGATTCAATTCACCATAAGAGAAATTAATCTTAATATAAATTAGAGTCTCTTTTAAAACTGAATTAATCATATTAAATTTTTCAACATCACTTAATTCCACTTCACTTTTAAAAACACAGCCTTTTTTTAAAAGGATTATACGATCTGATAAAAACTGCATTTTAATTTCTTCAACTAATTTCGGTGTGAAAAATTCATCCAGCATATAAACAATATCCTTAGCCAGACTATTTCCAAGTTCAACTGCTTTTTTAACCTTTTCTTCATCTAAATTCTCACTAATCGTTAAGATATTATTGAATGACTCGTAATTGTTCAAGGACATATAATGACATTCAACCGTATGAGCACAGTATTCATTCATTAAAAGCCAATAAACGTTCTTTGTAAGCGCATAATATGCAAAAGCTTCAATCGTGTCGGTATTTTGAGATTGATAAACATACATTATATTGTTTTTAAAAATTTCAAAAATCAAATGATGAGACAACTCATGAATCATTGCAGCAATCTGGAGTGTTTTTGATAAATTTAAATCAATACCTGCTCTTTTAAAACCATATGTTCCAATAACCTTTCTTATTGTGTTATTGTTTGAATTGGCAATGAATTCTAGATCTATGAAGTTTTCGGTAAAACTCTTAACTTTAGTATAAATTTCCTCATCACAAGACGAATTTTTTTCAACATCTCCCTTGATATCATCTAAAATTCTTTTATATACAATAGGGTTTAATTTTCTATCAGACAACAACCTGATATTTTTATTAGCTGTAAAAACCGCCATATTATCCATTTTATTAGGATAATCGACTGTCAAATCATCTTCATCAAGATTGATGAAATTTTCAATCTTGTTTTTTAACTCGACATACTCGTTTTTTGGATTTAATGTAATTGCCTTTTTTGATGCACTTAATGCTTTTTTGTAATTTAAAAGTCCTAGACATACTTTAGCTTTTAAATACCATGCATACGGTGAATCTTCGTTGATTTGAATAGCATTTGAAATTGCATCGTCCGCTTTTTTAAATGATTTAGATGCAATGAATTCTTCACATCTTTGAACTTCTGTGTTAAAATTTCTGCTATTCATAAACCTATTTAACTATTTGGAAGTACTTAAATAACCTAAAGCATTTACTTTCATTAGCCTTTAACTGAATCTGCCTTATTTGTCAGATTATAATAAAACTCTTCATCAGCACAATCAGGATCAAGTTTTAGTGCTTCATCATATTTTTTAAGTGCAAGAACATAATAGCCCAAGTAATACAAGCAATATGCATTACCGATTATTGGATTTACATCTTTTGAATCAAGTTTAGAAGCTTTATTAAAGCAAATCTTTGCTTCCTTAATTTTATAATTTTTAATATTTCTAAAACCTTCATCACATAAATCCACTACTTCAGGAAGGCTTTCATGAGGCTTTAAACATACACCGCAAACATGGCATATTTCATCACACTCATCAATGATTCTTCCACAATTTTTACATAATTTAAATGCAGGCAATTCCCTAATGTCAAAGTCACAAAAAGGGCATATCACAAAGAATGAATTAATATTATGGCCGCAATTTGGGCACATTTTTGTTTTATCACCATCCAAATACATGTAATCTTTATGACGTGAGTATGAGGATGTATCCCTTCTCGTATAATCCATTATTTGACCCCTTTAGCTTTTGATTTGACTTTTCTATAAAATATCCTATCAATTGAATCAATGTCCATATTGATTGCCTTTTTACATTCCTTAAATGACAATACGTAATAACCTAAATAATACAAGCAATAAGCATTACCCACTACCGGATTTACATCCTTTGAATCAATCTTCAATGCCTTATTGAAACATACTTTTGCATCCTTAATCTTAAAATCCTCAATGTAGTTAAATCCCCTGTCACATAAATCAGTTACTTCCTTTAAAGATTCATGAGTATAAACCGCATCCTCCACATCAATGCCCATTAATTCATCAAAATACCTTAAAAACTTAGGATCGATTTCGAATCTGTCAACATCATCAATCAATTCATTAGCATGAGTTTTCATACCCAAACTATAAAAACAATAAGCCTGACCCACTAAAGATTCGATATTATCACTTTGGATGCTTAATGCCCTGTCAAAAAATAATTTGGCTTTATTGAACTCACCTTGATTAATTAAATTTATACCTGAGTTTAGAATTGAAGGTAGTTTACTTTCTTCAGATACTTTAGGAATTCTTTTAACAAAATTTTTTGCTTTAAATGAAACTGAATTGTAAAATTCATCCGGAACAATATCACTATCAATATTTCTGGCTTTTTCAGCCATATCTAATGCCTCTTGGAAATCTCCCATCGCATCTAGACATAATGCTTTTGCAAAAATAATTGAAGCATTGTCAGGATTTTGCTCTAGCATTTCATCAACAACTTCATTTGCCCCTTCAAAATCCTTTTTTTCAATGAGTTCATTCACTTTAAACAATAAAATTAAATCGTTTAAGTCCATTACTTCACCTCACTACTTGAAAATATTTTTAAGATATTATATAAGTCAAGTAAAGCATTTAATTTAGTTAAAAAAAAAAGTAATTTGAACTTGTTGATTTTAAAATTAATGTATATATTCCAAGATATTTATCGTATCAAAAATATTAAGAAATGATTCATTATTTTTAATAGCAACCATAAGAAATAGTAAATATTAATAGCTCACTAACATTAACGGCAACTATATTAGATTTAGAAGATAATTGAAAACCGACATAT
>JAEIGA010005470.1_pt1 | contig 19405 bp, 9 predicted proteins | sample 9270691 | NCBI WGS metagenome assembly JAEIGA01 (sample SAMN17057246, study PRJNA624740) | gut metagenome | biome: biome; isolation source: fecal sample | host: Bos grunniens | place: China: Xizang | collected 2019 | reverse complement strand
GGAATGAAGAACTTCATCATGATCACCCTCGGTACAGGAGTAGGTTCAGGTATCGTGATCAACGGTGAGGTGGTTTACGGCCATGACGGTTTTGCAGGTGAGCTCGGACATACTTCAGCAGTCCACAATAACGGCCGTACATGCGGTTGCGGTAAGACAGGATGTCTCGAGACCTATGCATCAGCTACAGGTGTTGCACGTACAGCACGCGAGTGGCTTGAGCTTTCTGATGAGCCTTCGCTCCTGAGAAACCTTGATACAATCGCTTCAAAGGACGTTTATGAGGCTGCGAAGGAGGGTGATAAGCTCGCTCTCAAGATCTTCGAGTTCACAGGAAAGATCCTCGGCCGCTCATTCGCAGACTTTATAGCATTCAGCGCACCTGAGGCAATCGTCCTCTTCGGCGGTCTCGCTCGCGCTAAGGAGTTCCTTACAGCTCCTATCGAGGAGGCAATGAACGCAAACGTGCTTCCATTGTGGAGAAACAAGGTAAAGGTAGTCTACTCAGAGCTTAAGGAGTCTGACGCAGCCATCCTCGGCGCATCAGCCCTCGCATGGGAACTCTAACCAAATACACACACAACGAAAAAAGGACTGTCAGATCGACAGTCCTTTTTTCGTTGTCAGAATCTCATGATGCGCATTTCGGGGGCGACTCGGTATGGTGTGGCGCGGATGAATAGGAGCCACTGGGCCAGGAAGTATGGAACGAGTACCAGATACTGGCGGTAAGGAACCGGCTCCACGAACTTGTTCCAGGCGAGGATGAAATCGGAGAAGACGAAGATCACGGCGCCGAGAGCGAAGAGGCTGCTTCTCTGCAACAGTGCCAGAAGCATCATCGTGCTGATCAGACATGCGTATACAGTGACACCGGTGCGGATTATTCCGGGCTCCGCAGCTGGAACGATGCGACTGAAAACGACCGCCATGAGCGCCAGAGTGCAGAATACGACCATGGCCAGGTATCCTTTCATCTTCGGTGTGAGCTTCCTGTCGCGTTCGACTTTCGTGAAGTACCGGCCAGTGAAATATACGATGTACATCACATGCGCGAGCGCGAAGCTTCCCATCTGGGCCAGGAAGTTTCCGCATGAGCCGAAGTAGTCTCCAACGGCAGAGAAAAGAAGTGCCAGCGTGATCTGCCATGGACATAGCCAAAGTGATGCGAGAGCCAGTATTGCGACAGGGAAAGTTACTTTATGAGGGATATCGAAAGGTAGAAAGAAGACAAAAGATGCCGCGATAAACAATCCTGTGCTTGTCCAGGTGAGTGCGGTGAGGCGGTTTTCTTGCAGTTTGAAAGTACTCATGACAATTGATATTTGTGTCGCTAAGTTATTAAAAAATCTCAGATGCTGCTTATGAATTGTAATCAAAGCAAACATAGCGGTTATATTTGTTAAATATTTAGTGCTGGATTTTAAGGCCAAAAACCTCCTTTTCGCGCCTGAAAACTTTGGATTTGTAAAAGAAATTCATCATCTTTGTAATTCGGGTAATTTTACATTGCTCGTATGCGACGCGATTAGTGTGTAGTGTAGCATGCTAAAATGTCAAAATGAAATAATCAATATTAATGTTTAACAACTAAAAGTAACTACTATGAGAAAAATCAAACTATTTCTCACAGCGTTAGCAGTGATGGTCGCTTCTACTGCCTTTGCGCAGAAGCTGACAGTTACTGGAATTGTGACTGACGCCTCTAATGGCGAGCCGGTACCTTTCGTTTCAGTACACGAGAAGGGTACAATGAACGGCGTCAACACTGACCTTGACGGAAAGTACTCTATTTCGGTTGCTAAGAATTCGATCCTCGTGTTCTCATCAATCGGATATCAGACTGTTGAGGTTGCTGTTGAGGGTAAAGCTCAGGTAAACTGCGAGCTCCCAACTGACTCTGAACTTCTCGAAAGTGCTGTGGCTGTCGGCTACGGTTCTGCAAAGAAGGTCGGAACAACAGTAGGTTCGGTGACTACAGTGAAGTCTGAAGCGCTTGCAAACGCTCCGTCATCATCAGCTCTCGATGCTCTCCAGGGTCAGGTGGCAGGTCTTGCCGTTATGACAACTGGTGGTGTTGCCGGTGATAACAACGTGTCAATGACACTCCACGGTGTAGGATCACTCGGTTCAAGCTCTACACCTCTCTACATCATCGACGGTGTACAGGCTTCAAGTGGTGCCATCATGTCTATGAACCCTAACGATATCGCATCGATCTCTATCCTCAAGGATGCGTCAGCGACTTCAATCTACGGTTCACGTGCAGCGAACGGTGTCGTATTCGTGACAACTAAGGCAGGTGCATACAACAACAGAGCTTCTGTTACAGTAAGAAGCCAGGCTGGTATCTCAACTCTTGCTGACTTCACTTTCTATGAGAACATGATGTCAGGTCCAGAGCTTAAGGACTTCTGGGTAAGATCAGGTCTCATGACTCCTCAGCAGATCTATGATAAGTTCACTAGCAAGGGCTATGATGCAGATACGCAGTGGTACAAGTACTTCCAGCAGTTCAATAACCCTCAGTTCCAGAACGATATCGCAGTTGAGGGTGGTGGAGAGAAGGTAGCATACATGATCGGTGCATCACAGTTCCACCAGAGAGGTACAGCTTTCGGTAACTTCTATGACCGTTACACTGTACGTTCAAACGTTCAGGGTCGTCCAAAGGATTGGCTTAAGATCGGTATGAACCTTGCTTTCTCGCTCGAGCAGACTCAGGGTGCAGGTTTCTGGGGTGCCTCAGGCAGTACTTCAACAAACGGATACGGTGGTCTTTCTTACACTCGTAACCCTCTCATCCCAGCTCTTGACGAGAATGGTGAAGTTCCTGAGATCTTCTGGCCAGACGGTGAATACAATACTAAGTATCTCATCGAGCAGCAGCCACAGCAGCAGGACAGCTATAATCTCCTCGGTTCATTCAACGTTGAGATCGAGCCATTCAAGAACTTCAAGATTGCTTCACGCGCCGGTATCGATGGATATGTGACTCAGTATGGTTATACTCTCATTCCTTCAGCTCAGTTCTCAGGTGGAGAGGGTGACAGACAGCGCCAGTTCGGTATGAGCTATGCTGCGACTATCACCAATACAGTCGAGTACTCTTTCAACATCGCAAATGCACATCATGTAACAGTTCTCGCAGGTCACGAGGGTGTAGCAAACTATTCTACATCTATGACCGGTAGTGCATCGGGACAGACTGATGACCGTCTTACTAACCTCCAGGACGGTAAGCAGGAGAAGTTCTCTATTTCAGAGTCAATGAGCGCAAGCCGCTTCCTTTCATTCTTCGGAAGATTGGACTACTCTCTCCTCGACAAATACTTCTTCGATGCTTCAGTTCGTAACGACGCATGTTCACGTTTCGGTATGGATAACAGAAACGCAACATTCTGGGCTGTCGGTGGTATGTGGAAGCTTAAGGCAGAGGATTTCCTCTATGCAGTTTCTGCTGTGAATGACCTTAACTTCAAGGTCAGCTATGGTACACAGGGTAATGCATCTATCGGTGACTATCAGCACCTTGGTCTCGTATCAAGCTCTGGTAAGTACATGGATACAAACGTAAAGTTCCTTGCCCAGCCACAGAACCCAGGTCTTACTTGGGAGCAGCAGGCACTCTTCACAGTAGGAGTAAACGGACGTCTCCTCAATATGATTGATTTCAATGTTGAGTTCTACAACAGAACAACAACAAACATGTTGATGTCAGTTCCATATAACTACACAACTGGTATCAGCTCATTGATGGATAACGTAGGTAGCCTTTCAAATATGGGTGTTGATATCATGCTCGGCGTTGATATCCTCCGTGGTAGAGACTACTGGCTCCGTGCAAGCACAACTTTCAACTACAATGATGAGAAGGTAACAGGCCTGTTCAACAACATGGAAAGATGGGAGATCACAAATACAGGTCTCGCATATGTGCTCGATGAGCCAGTAATGTTCTACGCTCCTATTTTCGCAGGTATCGATCCAACTGATGGTGCTCCAACATGGTATCTCCCAGGTGAGAACATCGACGAGACAACTATGGATCCTGAAAGAATTACAAAGGATTTTGACGAGGCAACCCTCACTCAGAATACAGGTAAGAGATATCACGCTCCTATTTACGGTGGTTTCAGCATCGGTGGAGGTTGGAGAGGCTTCTCACTCCAGGCTGACTTCTCATACGTTTTGGGCAAGACCCTTATCAATAACGATAAGTACTTCTATGCAAACCCTAACGTATTCCCTGAGCAGAACTACCATAAGGAAATCGCTGACTTCTGGACTCCTTACAACACAGATGCTAAGTATCCAGACTGGTCACAGGGCCACGAGATGCAGTTCGATACAAGCATGTATGAGAATGCAAACTTCCTCCGTCTGAAGAACCTCCAGGTTGCATACGCGCTTCCTAAGAAGCTTCTTGCAGGACAGAATGTTCTCAACGGTCTTAAGGTGACATTCACAGGACGTAACCTCCTTACAGCTACTAAGTACTCAGGTATTGACCCAGAGGTTGCAGGTAACCTTTCAGTAGGTCGTCTTGGTAACTCTAAGCAGTACCTCTTCGGTCTTGAGCTTACTTTCTAACGAATGGGTTAAACTTTAACAGGAAATGAATATGAAAAAAATATTTAGAAATATACTTTTGGGTGGAGTAGCAGCGTCAATGCTTGCATCATGCAACCTTGACCTTTTCCCTAGCACAGCTATTCCATACGAGGATGGAGATCTCCTTATTCTCAATAGTATTGATGTGGCTGAGTTCCAGAATGGTGTTCTCGCATCATATAGAGGACTCCACTATGGTGGCCATTATCAGATCCCTGAAGTTATGACTGAGTGCTTCAATGCGACAGTTGACTTCGGTAACAACTATGGTTTCGTACACCGCCTTGGTGACGGATTCATCGCTACAAATGGTGATGTAGAAGGCATCTGGGGTGCACACTATTCTGCTATCAAGAACTATAACATTGCTATCGAACAGGCTGAAAAGGTTGAGGATGAATCTCTCATCTTCGGTGCTGAGGTACTTAAAGGTATGGCTCTTTACTGCCGTGCATCATCATATCTGACTCTTGCACGTGCGTTCTCAGCAGACTACGATCCTTCAACAGCAGAGACTGAACTTTCTGTACCGCTTATTACAAAGTACGATCAGTTCTACAAGCCGGTACGTAACACTCTCAAGGAGGTTTACGATCAGATTATCGACGACCTCGATGTGGCAGAAGCTATCTTTGAGGATGCCGCTGAGGCAACAGGTGGCAAATTTAATATGAATGGTACACCGCTCAACCTTAATGGTGAGCTGAATGCCATCGCTCCTACTGTAGACGCTGTCAAGGCTCTGAAGGCACGTTACTATCTCGATATTCATGAGTATGAAGATGCTGTTGATATGGCTGAGGAAGTAATGGAGTCTACAGCTGGTTATGCTTTGGCTTCAAACATGGACCAGATGGAAAAAGAGTTCATGCTTGATGAAGGTACTGAGGCTATCATCCGTATGTTTGCGTCAAAGTCAGAGGGAACAGTAGGCTGTTCAATCTACACTAGTGTAGGTGACACTTCAGATGAGGGCAAGTTCTTCCAGCCGCTCTTCATTCCTTCAAAGGCTATCCTTAATGCATATGATAGCAATGACCTTCGTTTCCAGCTTTGGTTCCCACTCGATTACTATCCAGTAAAGATCCAGGGTACACTCTATAAGGGTCTCCGTATGTTTACTAAGTATATCGGTAACCCTACATGGCAGACAGGTAAGAATGAGAATGCTGCTCACAACTGTAAGCCTCTCATGCTTGCAGAGATGTATCTTATCGCAGCTGAGGCTTATGCTCAGAACGGTGATGAGGCTAATGCCAAGAAGGTCCTCAATGCTCTTCAGGCAGCTCGTAGAGCAAGTCTTTCTGACGGTAGCCTTGAGAGCGTAAAGAAGGAGTGGTTGAGAGAGACCATTGGTGACGGTCAGAGAATCAACTGCATCAAGCGTTGGGGTGACGGTCTTCCTGCAAGACCATCTCAGGATGCTGCGTTGAATATCGTACAGAATACTCCAGCATCAGACTATACAGAGCGCGAGGTTGAGGCAGGTCACTATACATTGGTATGGCCAATCCCAAGCTACGAGCTTAAGATCGCTCCAGGTCTTGTTCAGAACCCAGGTTATGCAGCTGAGTAATTTTTAAAATCACTAAGGAAATGAAAAGAAATCTTATATATTTGGTAGTAGCGGCTTGCGCTCTTCTTGCTGTATCCTGCAACAGGAAGGTCGATTTCGAGTACGTGAAGTATGCGACTTTGTGCACTACGTCATATAATGTCGCTGAAGATGCAGGTGAGTTTACAATTCCTGTAGTCCTGATGAACGGTGCAGGCGGTGAGGCTCAGATTTCAGTCAGCCTGGAAGCTCTTACAGCAGAGGAAGGCGCTGATTACGAGTTGGTTACTCCTGTAAACGGTATCCTTAACTTCACAGGTGATGCTGATACGCTTAACGTTGTCGTGGCTGTTACCTCACACGTAGGTGTCAATACAGGTAACAAGGCTTTCAATGTAAAGCTTTCAAGCTTGACAGATGGTGTTCAGTGCGGTAACATCAACACTGCAAGGGTAACAATTGCCGACCTTGACCACCCTCTCGCAGGATTCGTTGGAGATTGGGACGGTGCTCCTGTATTCGCTTCAGATCCACCAGAGGCTATCCCTACAACTCTCTCAATCTCGATTGATGATGAGGACGAGACAAATACTCGTATGTACATCATCGGACTCGAGGCGGCTTACGCTCAGTACGCAGTTCCTGTTGTTGGTGTATATGATGCTGATAGGGCGATTGTAACCGTTCAGGCTGGACAGCAGGCAATGTACGTAAGCTCAGCATACAACTTCATCTTCATCGGTCTCGACGAGTCATGGGCTAACATCATCAACCTTGAGATGAAGTACGATGCTGCAGCCGGTACATTGACTACCCTTAATACATACGGAGTTGTTGATAACAACACAGGCGATTTGTATACGGCTTATGAACCAGGTGCTGTATTTACTAAAAAGTAATCTGTAGCTTATATTTCTATACGAGGTGAGCGGTCTTTTGACCGCCCACCTTTTAATTGTTTTTAAACTTATTATATGAAGTACTCACTTGCTGCTCTTATGACAGCAGCTCTTCTTCTCTCTTGTACTAGAGAGGAAATCACACCGGCCCAGCCGGAGTCTCCAGCAGATACTACAATTGAGTCTGCAAGCAAATATGTGCTTGGTGAGGCTCGTGTCTATCTGAGCGAAGAGATGGCAGCTATTATTGAAGAGGCTGCCGAGTCTGGATCTTTGGAAACAAAGTCTTCAGGAATGAATGATCTCATGCATGAATTAGGGGTGTCGCAGATGTACCGTCTGTTCCCGCATGCCGGAGAATACGAGGAACGTACTCGTAGGGAAGGATTGCATAGATGGTATGTTGTCAAGTACTCGGAGGATGTCCCAATGACCAAGGCTCAGACCTCTTTCAGCAGCTTGCCAGGAGTTGAAATCTTTGAGCATGTTCAGGAAATAAAGATCACTGATTTTAATGATCTTTCATCTGACCTGTGGGGACTGAATAACACTGTGTATCCAGAGTATGACATCAATGTAAAACCAGTCTGGACAGATTATACAACCGGTAATCCGGATGTGATTGTTTCTGTCGTTGACAATGGTGTGGACCTCAATCATGAGGATCTTAAGGCGAACTGTCTTACATCGGGTCATTTTAACGCTGTTACCAACACGTCGCATATTAAGGCTGGTGTTCATGGAACGCACGTTGCCGGTACAATTGCGGCTGTAAACAACAACGGTAGAGGTGTTGCTGGTGTTGCAGGTGGAGATTGGGCAAAGGGACAGTCTGGTGTCAAGATCATGTCGTGCCAGATTTTCCAGGATAATGCCGATGGAACTACAACTAATAAAGGAAGTGCTACTGCAATTAAATATGGTGCAGATAATGGCGCTGTCATTTCTCAGAACAGTTGGGGATATAATTATGACTTCGACGGTGATGGTGAAATTACCGGCGATGAGTATACCATGGCAATGAAAGCCACAATTCAGGCTTCCGATAAGTCAGCAGTTGATTACTTCATCAAGTACGCAGGTTGTGACAACCAGGGAAATCAGCAGCCGGATTCTCCTATGAAGGGAGGAGTCGTTATCTTCGCAGCTGGAAACGATGCGATAGGCAACGGTGCGCCGGGCTCATACGAACCGATCATAGCCGTAGGCTCGATTGCATCAGATGGAACAAGATCATCTTTCTCTAATTTTGGTAGTTGGGTAGATGTCTGTGCTCCAGGTTCAGGAATCCTCAGTACTACACCGAATAATCGTTATGATAAACTGAATGGTACTTCCATGGCATGTCCTCATGTGTCTGGTGTGGCCGCGCTTCTGGTCTCATACTTCGGCGGTCCGGGCTTTACTAATGAGATGCTTAAGGAAAAGCTTGTTAATAGCGCAAATACCGAAATTATCCCTAAGTCATATCAGGTAGGTGGTCTCGTGGATGCTTACGGCGCGTTTGTTTATGGAAATGACAAGGCACCGTCTGAAGTTACCGATCTTGAGGCTTCTGGTAGAGGTAATAATATCGACCTGAAGTGGACAGTTACCGCTGACGAGGATGGCAAGGCTGCATACGGATTCCTTGTAATCTATGGAAAAGATAAGGCTACGGTAGAGGCTGCAACTCCTAGTAATCTTGGTGGAGCAGAATGCAAGGCTTGTGTGCCTGATATTCCAGCAGGTGAACGCGCAGAGTTCTCTGTCTCACGTGTTGACTTTACTTCGAAGTATTATGTGAAGATGCTGGCTTACTCATACGGACGTAGTTATTCTGAGGCGACAGAGGTACTCTCTGCAACAACAACAGAGAACCATGCTCCGGAGATTATCGTTGAACATGACGGACCTATCTTCCTTATGCCGTCTCAGACTCTTAATATCAGGGTGGTTGTAAATGAACCTGACAGCCATGATTTCGAACTTGAACATGTAAAGGGATCAGATGCGGAAAAGCTGAGCAAGTCCACAGATGGTTCATGGAATCTTACACTCAAGGGTAAGGATGCGGATACCGGAACCTACACGATGAAGTTCACCGCGACTGATGAGTATGGAATGGCGACAACTCTTCCTGTTTCTTATGAGATCAGGGAGAATAGTGCACCAGAGAAGATCAAGGAAATAGAGGATATTCTTCTTACGGCAAAGGGCAGAGAGTTCATCATCGACATGACAGAATATGTGTCGGATCGTGATGCTGAACAGCTTAAATATGATATCACTGTTCTTGATGCAAAGGTCGCATACCTTACATCCAAGGGTGACAAAATTATCGGTACTGCACTTGGATATGGCTCTACAGACGTGACTGTAGTAGCAAAGGACGCCCGCGGTGAGAAGGTTACATTTACCTTCAAGGTGACTGTGAAGGACCCGTCTGATCCGTTGTCACTCTATCCTAATCCGGTCAGGGATTACCTGAATGTGGCTACATTGGATCTTGCCGATACTGAGATTGTCATTTCAAGCTCGACTGGTAAGGTAATGTTCCACGAGGTGATGAAGGTAAGCGCTCAGGATCCTGCAAGAATCGATATGACTTCGTATGTGCCTGGAACTTATTCCGTTCATGTGAAGTTTGGAGGTAAGGTGTATAAGAAGAACGTTGTAAAACTCTAGTGTCATGAAGAAGATCATTTATATAGCTGGAGCGCTCATGCTCCTTTTCCCTGCTCTTGCAGGGGCTCAGGCTCTTCCGTTTACAGCTGCCGAAACTGATGCGGCAAGCCTTGGAACTGCAGGTGCAAACCTCACTCAGACCGGTTCTATCGCTAATGCGTCATTCTCAAATGCCGCTGCGATTCCTTTTTCTGATGCTAAGATGGATGTTGCCGCTGGTTACACTATGTGGCAGCCTTCTGCTGTAGGAACCAACATGATCAATGTTGGAGCCGCTTTTAACATGAACAAGAAGTTCGGTGTTGCAGTAGGTTTCCTTTATGGAATGAACCCTGCGTATGATATTACCGGTGAGTCTGGAGCAGTTAAGGGTCAGTTCACTCCTTCTGACATCCACGCAAATGTCGGCCTTGCTTACAGGTTCCTTCCGTTCCTTTCACTCGGTGCAAACGTGGGTTATGCTACCAGCACGCTTGCTGAGGATCACTCGTATGGTGCTCTTGCAGCAGACGTGTTTGCAATGGCTAAGTTCGGTGGTCTCAAGGTTACTGCCGGTGTTGCCAATGTAGGTACAAACGTGACTTCTGTAAGCGGCGTGAAGTTCTGCATCCCTGGTTCTGTAGCAGTTGGAGCAGGTTATGAGACTGCTTTTGGCAAGCATGCGGTCGAGGCACTTCTCGATGCTGACTACTATTTCAGCGGATGGTTCGCTGCAGCAGCTGGTGCTGCGTATACTTACGGCGACCTCGTTACTGTCAGGGCTGGTTATCGCTATGGCGGTGAGTCCCCAATCCCATCTTATGCTTCAGTGGGAGCTGGTGTGAAGTTCATCGGCCTTAAGCTTGACCTTGCATACCTGATAGGTTCAGGTGCAGCAAAGAACACTCTCGCTCTCTCTCTTGGATATACTTTCTAAGACTTTTACTTCATATAATGACGTAAACGGCGGTTCGAAAATTTCGGACCGCCGTTTTTCGTTTGGCAGATTTTTTGGGTTGCGGAAAACCAACGTCTGAAAATTGAAATATTAAATCGTTGGTTATGATCAGGAAAATCGTAATTACGCTGGCCGCAACGATCGCTTTTGCAGCGGGAGCGGCAGCGCAGAACCTGACAGTTACAGGTTCAGTCACCGATCAGGAGGGTTACCCTCTTGAGGGTGCGACAGTTCTAGTCAAGGGCACGACACAGGGTGTCACATCCGATCCGGAGGGACGGTATGAGATAGTTGTCCCTGGGAATGCAGTACTCGAGGCATCGTATCTTGGTTATGTGTCTCAGGAGAAACCGGTAGGGGGAGAGCATACCATTAATTTTATCTTGCAGGAGGATACCGAGTATCTGGATGATGTGATTGTCGTGGCATACGGTTCAATGTCCAAGTCCGATTTCACAGGATCTGCGTCTCAGGTTGCCGGAGAGGCTATCGCGAATTCATCCCACGAGTCTATCGACAAGGGAATGATAGGCAAGGTGTCAGGAGTGCGTATAGCTTCTGATAACGGTGATCCGGGCTCAGCAGGAAATGTTCAGATACGAGGTGTCGGATCCATATCAGCGGATACGGCGCCTCTGTACGTTATCGACGGCGTGGTCATGTCATCATCGACTGCCAGCGACCTGCAGGTGGGCTACAAGAGCATGGGTATCCTCAATACAATCAATCCGGAAGACATCGAGTCCATGACTGTTCTCAAGGATGCAGCTGCGGCTTCTCTCTATGGCTCCCGCGCCGCGAACGGAGTCATAATCATTACAACCAAGAAAGGTAAGCAAGGAAAGACAACGGTCTCATATAACGGCGAGATCGGTGTCAGTAACAAGGCTAACAGGAAGGCGCTGCGCATGCTTGACGGCCCGCAGTTCCTTCAGTATCTGAAAGATGCCGGCGACAATGCCTATGCTCTCAATCCTGCGTATTCATATGGATATACCGGTGATGAGATCGCAGCGATGGCAGCCGATCCAAGCGGAAAGACCAGCACAGATTGGACGGATCAGGTGTTTACCAATGCTATTCTTACCAACCATCAGGTGAGTCTTACCGCTGGTAACGATAAGACTCAGGTCTATGCAGGTCTGGGCTATGACAAGACCGACGGAATCGTCGTGGGCTCCTATTTTGAAAGATATTCAGGAAGGGTAAATGTAGACCACAGGGTGAATCCATGGCTGAAGGTCGGAATACGTCAGATGATTTCATTCACGGGAACCAAGGGTCATAGCGACCAGAGTACTCAAGAGCAGGGAATGGGCTATGCTACTCCTATTGGAGTGCTGACCCAGAGCGACCCGACAGCGAAGCCGAAGAACCCGGACGGAAGCTGGAACGAATATGTCAGCTGGAGCGGCCAGACCGGCAATCCACATCTGGTCTTCGACAGTGATACTCAGTATAATAAGACGCATACCATGCGCAGCTTGTCAAGTCTTGATCTCGTGGTTGACTTCACGAAGTTCCTCAGCCTGACAAACACCTTCGGCTATGACTACATAGACAACAAGCAGTATCTCTGGTGGGCTCCATCTTCAATCGACGGAGCTGCTCTCAACGGCCTGAGTGCAGCATACATCTTCCAGACAGCAGACTTGACAAATTCTTCGGTACTGAAGTATAACGACAGTTTCGGAGGCAACAACATATCGGCTTTGGCTGGATTCGAGCTTGCGGATCATAGGGTTTCGTATACTTATTCCGGTGCGAACAACTATCCTAACGACAAGCTTAACGCGTTGTCAGTTGGACAGATGCATGGTGTAGGTGGCGCTTCATACAGGGGCTTTATGGTCTCAGTGCTGGGTAATGTGAACTATGATTATGAGAACCGATATTATGCTTCCGCATCGTTCCGCCGCGACGGCTCGTCGCGACTGGGACCGGATAGCCGCTGGGCTAATTTCTGGTCGGTTTCTGCGGCCTGGAGACTCAGCAAGGAACCGTTCATGGCCGATGTTTCAAGACTCTTCCATGACTTCAAGATCAAGGCCTCATACGGCACCAATGGTAATCTGCCTGCTGAGTATTATGCCTATAAGGGCCTGTATTCTGCAAGCGGAGGATATGGAACAGGTTCGGGAATATTCTGGAGCAATCCGGAGAATAATGCTCTCGGCTGGGAGAAGTCGCGCAACTTCAATGTAGGCTTTGACTGGAATATGTATCAGCGCATCGATATTGCATTGGAGTATTACAACAAATATACAAGTTCATTGATCTTCAACATGCCTGCTTCGGCCGTTACAGGCTTCAGCAGTTATACTTCAAATATCGGAAACCTGCTCAATCAAGGCATTGAGTTCGAACTCAGTTCTCTCAATATCGGCCTGCTGAATTTCACGTGGAAAACTGACTTTAACTTCACATGGCAGAGGTCTACAGTCGAGAGTTTACCTAACGGCGGAAGCGACATAATCTATGGTGACGGAGGCATGTATATCCATAGGGAAGGTGAGCCGATGTACTCGTTCTATCTTCCTGTATGGAAGGGAGTTAATCCTGATAATGGACTTGGAGAATTCTGGGTCGATCCGGAAGATCATTCCAAGGGTGTGACCAATTATTATACTGAGGCGGGAAGCACGATAGTAGGCAAAGCTTTGCCGGATTTCGTCGGAGGAATCACCAACACGATGACTTTTATGGACAACATGTTCGACATCTCCTTCCTGATTTCATATCAGTTCGGAGGCTCGCTGTTCGACTATCCGGGATACTTCACCCATTCGGACGGATTCAGAGCCGCTTCGATGAATGCAGCAGACGATGCTGCTGACTACTGGACTCCACAGAATACAGATGCGAAGTTCCCAAAACCGATAATGAACAACCCTTATCGCTGGGATAGATTCTCAAGCAGACTGATCAAGTCGACAGACAATATAAGGATGAGGGAAATCACTGTCGGATTCAATGCTCCGGTAAAGAAGGTTGTCAGTGGTCTGAGGCTTTATTTCAGGGCAAACAACCCGTTTATGATCTGGTCTGCAACTCCTGATATCGATCCGGATGTAGCCATCAACGGATATCGTACGGCTGACGTCCCTGTGACCAGGTCCTTTGTCTTCGGTGTGAACGTTACATTATAAAACTGTTTGAAAATGAAAAAGTTAATATACATATTGCCGGTCGTGATAATGACGGCGGCCTGCGATGCTTTAAATCAGGATCCATCTACTGCGGTTACAGTGGATACGGCGATCACAAGCGTCGATGACCTTGCAAATGCCGTCAATGGTGCTTACTATGTGGCGACATATGGCACCATGCTGACCGTGGCCTCAGAGATGGCCATTTACGCAGACCTGATAGGTCCGGACTCATACCAGCCGGCATCGTCGGGACAGAATGCCTCGCGTTTGGCGCAGTTCTCCATGACAGCGAACGATACTTACAATGCTTATTACTATCTGTATGCTGCGATTGCAAGCATCAATAATGCGCTTGAAAAAGCGGCCTTGCTTGAAGATCAGGATGAGGTAGCGCCGTATGTTGCTGAACTCTATGCCATGCGCGGACTCTTCCACTTCCACCTTGCGACATTCTTCGCTCCGATCCCTACCTCGGAAAGCCCTAATCAGATGGGTATAGTCCTGGCAGACAAGGTTTTCGATATCAATCATATTGGCGAGAGGGCCAGTCTTGATGATACATATAGTTTCATCATCAGCGACTTTACCAAGGCAATAGAAAGTGGTCAGAATATGGAGAGGAATACCGGCCATATGAACTATTGGGCAGCTTTGGCTATGCGTTCGCGTGCTAATCTTTATGCGGGTAACTGGCAGGCGGCGCTTGATGATGCCCAGGAGCTGATAAATGAATCTCCATACAGGTTGTACACCATTGACAACTACATGAAATCATGGTCGCAGGAGGGTGCGGATGAGGTTGTGATGGAGTATCTCCAGACGGATACATACAATCCGCAGCGTTATGCCCCCGGATATTATGCGTCTCCGAGAGGATATTCCGAATATGGGGTTTCGCCGCAGTTTTATGCATGGCTGCTTGAAGACCCTGCCGATGTGAGGTGCCAGGCTGTAGCCGATTATAGCGTGGCTCCGTCAGGAGATCCCGATTACAATACAGGCTATTATCCTCTGAAGTATCCGGGCAACGCAGGTGCCTCTGTGCCGGCCTATACGACAAATGTCAAGGTGTTCCGTCTTTCGGAAGCCGTTCTGATTGCGGCTGAGGCGGCCTATAAGACCGGCGCAGATGCGACAGCTTATATCAACATGCTGCGTCAGAACAGGATACAGGGATATGAGGGGGTCGCTTCTGTTACCATGGACGACATTTTGAATGAGCGAAGAAAGGAGCTGTTTGGTGAAGGTCAGATAGCTTTTGACTATTGGAGGAATGGTCTGACGATAGTCAGGGAGGGATTTACTGTAGGCCCGCAGGACGGAAAGACGGTGCTTCAGATACCTAAGGAAGAAATCGATTTGGCAAAAGGGAAGTTAAAACAGAATCCTTTGTAAGATAATGCTTCTATTTTGTTGCAGAATGTGTGGAATGTCACAATAAAAATGTATATTTGTTAGTTGATTCGAATATTAACGATTACTAACATATTGACATTCTACACTCATGACAAAGCTAAGGTGTTTTCTTACAGTCCTGCTGATGATGGTCGGTGTTCTTGCAAGTGCGCAGGACATCACCGTGACAGGTACTGTAAAGGACTCTTCCACAGGTGAGTCTGTTCCTTTCGCTGCTATCCAGCTTAAGGGAACCATGACCGGCGGCATGACTGATGCCGACGGTCTTTATTCCATTACAGTCCCGGCTGACGGAGTACTTATCTTCTCGTCAGTAGGATACAAGGACGTCGAGGTGCAAGTCGCTTCCAAGGCTGTCCATGATGTCCTTCTTCCGCCAGACACTGAGATGATCGAAGAGACTATCGTCGTTGCCTTCGGTACAGCGACCAAGGAGTCTTTTACAGGTTCCGCTACAGTGGTCAAGTCGGAAGATCTCCAGAAGACCCAGTCTTCGGACGTTACACGTGCGCTGGAAGGTATGGTAGCCGGTGTCCAGATGACAACATCATCAGGAGCGTTGGGTAGTTCTCCGTCCATCATGATCCGAGGAGTCAGCTCCATCAATGCGGGTACAGCTCCTCTTTATGTGGTTGACGGTGTGCCGTACAGCGGTGATATGAATAACCTTAACTCGGCAGATATCGAGTCGATGACAGTCCTCAAGGACGCTGCGTCGAATGCCCTTTACGGAGCCCGCGGTGCCAACGGTGTGATCATGATCACCACCAAGAAGGCAAAGCTTGGCGAGGCTAAGATTTCGGTTGATGCCAAGTGGGGACTCAACACCAAGGCGCTGAAGAGCTATGATTATATCACAGACGCAGGCCAGTACTATGAGACTCATTACAATGCCCTCTACAACTATTACCGTCTGGAGAAGGGTATGACAAATGAGGAGGCTAACGTTCTGGCTGCGAAGAATGTGACCGGTGCTGCTGCAGATGGTGGTCTCGGTTACCTCACATTCACAGTTCCTGAAGGCCAGAGGCTTATCGGAAGCAACGGAAAGCTTAATCCATATGCGACTCCGGGCCGCCTCGTGAACTATATGGGTGAGCAGTTCTGGCTTCAGCCTGACGACTGGATGGACGCCACTTACAAGACTTCGCTCAGACAGGAGTACAACATCAATGTAGCCGGAACTACCGGAAATGCACAGATCTTCGCTTCGTTCGGTTACCTGAACAACCAGGCTATCGTTGATGGTTCTGACATGCAGCGTTATACAGCCCGTATCAGGACTGACTACCAGGCAAAGGAGTGGTTGAAGATCGGTATGAACATGGGTTATACCAACTTCAACTGGAACAACGGTAACTCAGATGAGGGTTCTGCAGGTTCTGTCGGAAACATCTTCGGCTTCGCTACTATGGTGGCTCCTATCTATCCTGTATTCCTCAGAAACGCAGACAAGAGCATCAAATATGACCAGTATGGCAACAAGAGATATGACTTCGGTGACGGAAGCAACGCAGGTCTGTCGCGTCCTATCTCAGGTAATGCCAATGCTCTCCAGACAGTTACTCTCGATACGAACAACAGCGAGGGTAATGCTGTCAATGGAACAGGATACGTGGAGATCGACTTCCTCAAGGATTTCAAGTTCACTTTCAATGCCGGAGTCGGAGTGGATGAGACCAGAAGCACAAGCATCAACAATATGTACTATGGTCAGTTCGCTGCCAACGGCGGTATCATCTCGAAGTCTCACGGACGTTCGTTCTATCTGAACCTCCAGCAGCTCCTGAACTGGGACAAGACTTTTGCCGGAGTGCACCATGTGACTGTCCTCCTCGGACATGAGTGGTATAAGTCAACAGGCGTAAGCCTCGGAGCATCCAAGAGCAAGCTCTTCTCTCTTAATAACACTGAGCTCGGTGGAGCTGTAATCGACGGTCAGTCAGCATCTTCAGGACGTTCGGACTACAACAATGAGGGATACTTCCTGCGAGCACAGTACGACTACATGAACAAGATTTTCGCCAGCGCCTCATTCCGTCGTGACGCGTCATCACGCTTCCATCCGGATCACCGCTGGGGTAACTTCTGGTCACTCGGAGGAGGATGGCTGATCAACCAGGAGTCATGGTTCAATGTACGTTGGGTCGATATGCTCAAGATCAAGGCATCTATCGGTTCTCAGGGTAACGATAACATCGCTGACTACCTCTACACTGACATGTACTCAATCACTAACAGTGATGGTGAGATCGGTGTCAAGAGAGGTTCGATCGGTAACCCAGACATCACTTGGGAGACAAATACAAACTTCAACGCCGGTTTCGACTTTGACCTCTTCCGCGGAAGACTCTCCGGAACATTGGAGTACTTCTACCGTCTGACTTCGGATATGCTCTATTTCGTGTCCATCCCGATTTCTTACGGTTTCAGCGGATACTATGACAACATCGGTGACATGAGAAACCAGGGTATCGAGTTCGCTGTGAACGGAACCATCATGGACAGAAAGAACTTCCGTTGGGACGCTTACATGAACTTCACACACTATACCAACAAGATCATCATGCTTCCTGATACCCACAAGAACCGTGAGATCGACGGTTATTTCGGATACGCGTCAGGTAACAAATTCGTGGCGGAAGGCCTTCCTTTGAATACCTTCCTTATGCCTAAGTACGCAGGAGTAGACAAGAGCAACGGTCTTCCTATGTGGTACAAGGACATTCTTGATGCTAACGGACATGTGATCGGAACAACCATGACATCTGAATACTCAGAGGCAACAGAGTACCTCTGTGACGATCCTACTCCAAAGCTTTACGGAGGATTCGGAACATCGTTCAGTTTCTATAACTTTGACATTTCTGCAGCATTCACATACTCTCTTGGAGGTCTTACATACGACTCGGGATATGCAAGCTACATGTCGCCTCCAGGTGGCTCGGTCGGATCTAACATCCACAAGGATGCCCTCAAGGCATGGACTCCTGAAAACAGGAACTCTGACATTCCGAGATTTGTTTATCAGGACCAGAACATCAACGCTTCATCAGACCGCTTCCTCGTGCCTGCAAGTTACCTTAACTTCCAGAATGCACAGATCGGATATACAATCCCTTCTAATGTGACCAACCGTATCAAGGTTGACAGAATCAGAGTGTATGTCGCATGTGACAACATCTGGTACACTTCATACAGACAGGGTCTCGATCCTCGAGGCAGCTTCTCAGGAGGAACCAACTATGCAAGCAACTCGCCGGTAAGGACAATTACAGGCGGTATCAACCTTACATTCTAATCAGGGGAGACAAAAGATATGAAGAATACAATACTTAAGGTTTCTGCAATTCTTGCTGCTGCCGTGTTCTCGGCTTCCTGCATACAGGAGAGTGTTCCTGTGGGTGGCTCAGTGACACAGGAGCAGGTGTCGGCATCTGATTTCGCGCTGATGTCGATGATCAACGCCATGCCTGCCAGCATGTCGACTTCCGGAACGGGAGGATATGCAGGCTCATACGGCGACCATACTGACTTCGGTATCCCCGGCATCCATCTCCGTCTGGAGCACATGCTCGAGGATATAGCCACAATGGCTGACAACCCATATTACAACCGCTTCTACGCGTATTCACTCAACCAGGCACAGGGTCACCAGTATACATACTGCGCTTACTTCTGGGACATGTACTACACATGGATCAGACTTGCCAATGATGTGATCGCGTCTATGGTTCCTGCTATCGAGGACGGTGCCGACGAGGAGACAATGGTACAGCTCAAGCATAACCTCGGTCAGGCATACGCCTACAGGGCATGGTGCTACCTTGACCTTGCAAGGCTTTATGAGCCTAAGGACAACGTCGAGGCTCCGGTTCCTTCTAATATTGTCGAGCTTACCGTCCCTATCGTAGATGAGAAAACTACGATCGATGACTGTAAGAAGAATCCGCGTGCAACCCGTTCGGAGATCTATCAGTTCATTCTTGATGACCTCAAGAGGGCAGAGGAGAACCTCAATCCTGCGGTCACTACATTCTCTCAGCCTACCATGATGATGGTGTACGGACTTTATGCCCGCACATATCTTGAACTCGGCTATGAGAGGACTGGATACGACAAGGATATGTTCGCGAAGGCGTCTGAGTATGCACGCAAGGTCATC
>JAEIGA010005469.1_pt1 | contig 19405 bp, 17 predicted proteins | sample 9270691 | NCBI WGS metagenome assembly JAEIGA01 (sample SAMN17057246, study PRJNA624740) | gut metagenome | biome: biome; isolation source: fecal sample | host: Bos grunniens | place: China: Xizang | collected 2019 | reverse complement strand
CATGCTGAACACCCTTATGGACTCTCAGACCTATGAATTCGTCACAACCCTAGCTGCTCCACCAATGCTGCTGAGCCTCATGCTCAAACAGTCGTGGTTCATCTATTTCAACACGCTCTTCCGTTCCAACAAGATCGGTTACACCATCCTGGTGTTGATCGGCATCTCCATCGCATCCAGCACCTTATCGGGTCTGTTTGCCTTTGCTTCCTTGAATGCAATGGATATCGAACTCATGGAAGGCACCGTGACCATGGAAACTATTTTCAGCAACCTGACCCCTTATATCTGGGTTGCCAGCCTGCTGACCTACGTTGTCCCGGTGATTTTCTGGGTCCTGACGTATTTCCGAATCAAAAAAATCCAATACTAACCATGGACTTCAAAGAGCACAAACCCATATACTTACAGATTGCTGACACCATCAGCAACCTCGTCCTGAGCGGCACGTGGAAAGAAGGAGACCGCATCCCTTCGGTCCGGGAACTGGGCACCAACTACGGCGTCAACCCAAACACCGTTGCCCGTGCCTACGATGCCCTGCAAGACCAGGGCATCATCCAGAACAAACGGGGCATCGGCTTTTTCATCTGCCCGGATGCAAGCCAAAAATTGGCCGAACGCGAACGCAAAGCCTTTATCGAAGAAGAACTCGTTGAAATCTTCAAGAAAATTGAACAGTTGCGTATCTCCGACGAAGACTTGCACGCAGAGTGGAAAAAATGGAAAAACAGACAGAACTTCTGAAAAAACTAGTACATTTGTAGTTAGTTTGCTTGAAAATAGGACTATTAAAAAATACAACTTAATTACACACACAATGAAAAGATTCTTTAAATGTTTCACTTGGGTAGGTGTGCTGTTCTTTGGCATCGGCCAATTGCTTATGGCGCAACCGGCAGACCCCAACCTCCCGTTGAAAAATGATGAATCAGTTCGTTACGGAAAATTGCCCAACGGACTGACTTACTACATTCAACACAATGCAAAACCTGAACAACGTGCTGAATTCTACTTTGTAGCAGACGTGGGAGCCATCCAAGAAACTCCGGCTCAAGACGGTTTGGCTCACTTCCTGGAACACATGGCTTTGAACGGTTCCAAAAACCTTCCTGGCAAAATGATGTTGGACTACTTCCGCACCATCGGTGTTGAATTCGGTCGTAACATCAACGCGGGTACCGGTGTTGAACAAACTTCTTACATGTTCAACAACATTCCGGTTCACCGCCAAGGCATCATCGACACCGCAATGTTGGCTTTGCACGACTACTGCGCATTCGTAACCAACGACTTTGAAGAAATCAACAAAGAACGTGGTATCATCGTGGAAGAATGGCGTACCCGCCGTTCTGCTGACTGGCGTATGCACGAACAAGAACTCAACTACTTGTACAAAGATTCCAAATATGCGACTTGTACATTGATTGGTTCCAAAGAAAACTTGGAAACTTTCAACCCCCAAGAATTGGTTGACTTCTATGAAAAATGGTACCGTCCGGACTTGCAAGCTGTCATCATCGTGGGTGACATTGATGTGGATGCCATCGAAGCTCAAATCAAAGAAATGTTTGCAGACCTCCCGGTTCCCACCACCCCCAACCCGAAAGTATTGTATCCGGTGCCGGGCAACGAAGAACCCATTGTCGCTATCCTGACCGACCCCGAAGCTCGCAACACCCAAGCCACCATCTACTTCAAGAGCGAACCGCTCCCGAAAGAATTCAACAACTTGGGCGCAGCATACTTGAACAGCTTGGTTGAATACATCATTTCATCAGTATTGAACGAACGTTTGAGTGAAATTTCACAACAACCCGATGCACCCTTCTTGGGCGGCGGTGCCGGTTTCGGAGCAATCTGCAACACTTGTGATGCATTCCACGGCCGTATTTCTACCCGCGACGGTGAAATCCTTCCTGGTTTCGAAGCGTTGATGGTAGAATTCGAAAAAATGAAACGTTTCGGTATGACCGATGCAGAAGTGGAACGTGCAAAAACCAACTTGATCAACTACTTGGATCGCGCAAGACAACGTGCAGAAGGCCGTACCAACGCAGAATTGGTTGACCCGTTGATGAACCACTTCCTCTCCAACGAGCCCTACATGACTCCGGAATACGAATACGAAGTAGCTTCCGGTTACTCTCAAATGTTGAACGCGATGGTGTTGAACCAAGTTGTAGCTCAAATGGACTTGGAACACAACGCAGTCATCATCTACAACGCTCCCCAACGCGAAGGTTTGGTTCACCCGACCGAAGCTGATTTCGTAGCAGTTATGGAAAAAGTCCGCAACTCAGAAATCACTGCGAACGAAGAACAAGACATCCCGACTGAATTTATGAACGCGGATGGTTTGAAAGGCTCAAAAGTGAAGAAGACCCAAGACGGTATCTTTGGAACCACCGTATGGACCTTGAAAAACGGCATCAAAGTTTATTTGAAACACACCGACTTCAACAAACAACAAGTAATGTTCAACTTGTCAACTCCGGGTGGTCGCTCTTTGATCGAAACCGCTGACTTGGCAAACTTTGAAGGCAACATCTACAGCACCATCATTGGCTCTGCCGGTGTATCTGACTTCAACGTGAACGTATTGGGCAAAATGATGACCGGTAAGAGCGTAAACGTACACGCCTCCATCGGCAATTACACCCAAAGCTTGAGCGGTTCCTTTGCACCCCAAGATATGGAAGATGCCTTCCAAATGCTCTATTTGATGGCAACCGAACCCCGTTTTGAAGAAAGCGAAATCCAATCTGGCTTGAACCAATTGGCTTCCATCCTTCCGAACTTGCTGGGCCAACCGAACTTCGTTTACCAACGCGAACAAATCGATGCTCTCTATGGTGGCAACGAACGCCGTCAATTCATCAGCGAAGAAATGTTGAGCCAAGTGGACCTCAAACGCATGAAAGAAGTGTACTCTTACCTGTTCTCTAACTTCAAAGGTGCAGAACTCGTAATCGTAGGTAACTTTGACGAAGCTGCTTTGAAACCGATGGTTGAAAAATACATTGGTTCACTCCCCGTAGCTCGCAAACCCTTCTCTGTAATTGAACGCAACGACAGTTTCGTACGTGGCACCGTAGAACGTCACTTCACTACCCCGATGACCACTCCGAAAACCACCGTTGGCTTCATCCTCAGCGCTGATATGCCTTACACCTTGAAAAACGAATTGACCATTTCGGCCATGAACTACATCTTGGATGTACTCTACACCGAAACCATCCGTGAAGAAGAAGGTGGCACCTATGGTGTACAAGCATTCGGTTACTTGAACCCGAAACCCGAGCCCATGGCATTGTTGCAAATCCAATTCGATACCAACGAAGAAAAAGCTCAGATCTTGGCGCAAATGGCAAAAGACGGTTTGAGAAGCATTGCTGAAAACGGCGTTACCGCAGCAGAGTTGAGCAAAGCTACCGAAAACATGTTGAAAAACATTCCGGAAGAACGCATCAACAACCATTACTGGTTCAATTTGATTACTACCTATTTGAACCACGATGCAGATATGGACTCCAACAAGGAAGAAATCATCAAGAGCATCACTCCGGAAGATGTACAAGCAATGGCAGCTGCCTTGTTGAACTCAGGCAACTTCATTGAAGTCATCATGAACCCTGCTAAATAATCCTGTCCATCAGGTTTTATACAAAAGCGGCCTTGTGCAGACAAGGTCGCTTTTTTGTATGCAGGTCGGGCGGAACCGTACAAACCCGTCGCTATCAAAAAAAACGAGACCGGAATCCGGTCTCGTTTGTCTTTCAGGCGGTCTTCAGACTACCATCCGAGGATGTATGCGAAGATCAACGGAGCCACAATGGTTGCGTCAGATTCTACGATGAATTTCGGAGTATCTACGTCCAATTTACCCCAAGTAATCTTTTCATTCGGAACAGCTCCTGAGTAAGAACCGTAAGAGGTAGTAGAGTCAGAAATTTGGCAGAAGTATTTCCAGAGCGGAACATCGTGCCATTCCAAGTCTTGAGCCATCATCGGCACTACGCAGATCGGGAAGTCACCAGCAGTACCACCACCGATTTGGAAGAAGCCTACGCCTTCGCCACCTGCATTTTCACGATACCATTCGGTCAGGAAAATCATGGTTTCGATACCGTTTTTCACCAAGTCGGGTTTGAATTCGCCACGGATTACGTGAGCGGTGAAGATGTTGGCAGTGGTGCAGTCTTCCCAAGCGGGAACCACGATCGGAATGTTCTTTTCGCATGCAGCCAATACCCAGCTGTCTTTCGGATCAATTTCGTAGTATTGTTCCAGAACACCACTACGGATCAATTTGTACATGAATTCGTAAGGCAGGAGGCGTTCTCCTTTCTTCGCAGAATCTTCCCATACTTCCAACAAGTGACGTTCCAGACGACGGAAAGCTTCCTCTTCCGGAATGCAGGTGTCGGTTACACGGTTCAAGTGTTGGTCCAACAACTCTTTTTCTTGTTCGGGGGTCAGGTCACGGTAGTTCGGTACACGTTTGTAGTGGGAGTGAGCCACCAAGTTCATGATGTCTTCTTCCAAGTTGTTTGCCGAGCAAGAAACGATGTGAATCTTGTCTTGACGGATCATTTCTGCCAAAGAAATACCCAACTCAGCAGTACTCATTGCACCGGCCATAGCCAACATCATTTTACCTCCGCGTTGGATGTGCGCATCGTAAGCTTTTGCAGCATCTACCAACGAAGCAGAGTTGAAGTGACGGTAATGGTGCGTGATAAATTGAGAAATAGGTCCTCTGTTTTCCATACGATTTATCTTTTTGATTAGACAATAACTATTAATGCGCGAATTTATTAAATTTTCTTAAATTTGCGGGAATTTTAACGCAATATTCGGCGATTTATGTTGAGAAAAGAAAACATCCCTTCGTTAGCAATCTGGGAAACGCCATTCTACTACTACAACCTGGATTTGTTGGACCGAACCCTGACGGCTTGTCGCCAAGGCTTGGACCGCTACGGATACAGCGCCCATTTTGCGTTGAAAGCCAATGCAGAACCTCGGATATTGGAACGCATCTGCCAAGCCGGTTTTGGTGCGGACTGCGTGAGTGGCAACGAAGTGGCCCTGGCTGTCCGTTCAGGATTTGCGCCGGATCAAATTGTTTTTGCCGGCGTTGGCAAGTCCGACCGCGAAATCAACATCGCCTTGGAGGCCGGGATCTTCTCGTTCAACTGCGAATCCATTCCGGAAATCGAAGTCATTGGTGCTTTGGCGGCAGCTCAAGGCAAGACCGCCCGAATTGCATTGCGCATCAACCCGGACGTCGATGCCCACACCCACCACTACATCAGCACAGGCAAAAAGGAAAACAAGTTCGGCATCTCTCCGTGGATGTTTGAACAAGCCTTGACCGTCATCCGCAACACCCCGTCGGTAGAGCTCATCGGTCTGCATTTCCACGTCGGTTCACAAATCACCGACTTGTCCGTCTTTGCCACCTTGTGCAAACGGGTCAATGAGATCCAACAATGGTTCGTGGATCGGGGTGTAAAGTTGCCTCACCTGAATCTGGGAGGAGGCCTGGGAATCAACTACAAACATCCGACCGAAGATCCGATTCCGAATTTCGAAGGATGGTTTGAACAGGTTTACCGTCACCTGACTCCCCTGCCCGGCCAACAAATCCATTTCGAACCCGGCCGGTCCTTGGTGGGACAATGTGGTCACTTGATTTCCCGAGTCCTGTATATCAAAGAGGGATTGGAAAAACGGTTCCTGATTTTGGATGCCGGCATGAACGACTTGATTCGTCCTGCCTTGTATCAGGCTCATCACCGAATTGAGAACCTCTCGGCAAGCAACCGCACCGATTGGAACCCGGATGCAGAAACACTTCGCTACGAAGTGGTCGGCCCCGTCTGCGAATCGTCAGACCTCTGGGCACCCGAAGTGGACCTGCCGATTTCCCAACGTGGCGATTTGGTTGCCCTGCACAGTTCCGGAGCCTACGGCCAGGTAATGGGAATGCGCTACAACCAACGCGACTTGGCCCCGGCACATTACTCCGATGAATTGGCATAACCGATAGAACAAATAGAAATAAAACGATATAAACGAAGAGAAAGATATGTTTGAGAACCTGATTGACAAACTGGAGCACTCGTTCAAGCTCATCAAAGGACAAGGCAAGATCACCGAAATCAACATTGCGGAAACCCTCAAAGAGGTTCGCCGTGCTTTGTTGGATGCCGACGTAAGCTATAAAATTGCAAAATCGTTCTGCGACGATGTGAAGCAAAAAGCCTTGGGACAAGACGTCTTGAAAGCGGTCCGTCCGGACCAAATGATGATCAAGATCGTCCACGATGAACTCACCTCATTGATGGGTAGCGAAGCCTCAGACATCAACATCAAAGGCAACCCCGGCGTTGTTTTGGTTTCGGGTTTGCAAGGTTCCGGTAAAACCACCTTCTCCGGAAAACTGGCTTTGAACTGCAAAACCAAACGCGGTTTGAAAGTCATGTTGGTAGCCGGTGACGTGTATCGCCCTGCGGCAATCGACCAATTGAAAGTGTTGGGAGAACAAGTGGGTGTATTCGTTTATAGCGAAGATGGCGTAAAAGACCCGGTTGCCATTGCACAAAACGCAATTGCGTTGGCAAAACGGGAAGGCTACTCTCTGGTCATCGTCGATACCGCCGGTCGTCTGGCCATCGACGAAGAAATGATGCGTGAAATCGAAAATGTCAAAGAAGCCGTTCGACCGACCGAAACCTTGTTCGTCGTGGATGCGATGACCGGTCAGGATGCTGTGGAAACTGCCCGCGTCTTCAACGAACGCCTGGACTTTGACGGCGTTGTATTGACCAAGATGGACGGTGATACCCGCGGGGGTGCGGCCCTCTCCATCAAAGCCGTGGTTCACAAACCCATCAAATTCATCTCTGCCGGTGAAAAGATGGAAGCCTTGGATGTATTCCACCCGAAACGGATTGCTGACCGGATCTTGGGCATGGGTGACATCGTTTCCTTGGTAGAAAAGGCACAAGAACAATTCGACGAAGAAGAAGCTCGCAAACTCCAAAAGAAATTGGTGAAAGACCAATTTACCTTGTGGGACTTCTACGAACAAATCCAATCCATCAAGAAGATGGGTAACATCAAGGACCTGGCCTCCATGATCCCGGGTGTGGGCAAAGCCCTCAAAGACGTGGACATCGACAACAACTCATTCAAAGGCATCGAAGCCATCATCTTATCCATGACCCCGTACGAACGCGAAAACCCCCAAATCATCAACGGAAGCCGTCGTCGTCGGATTGCTGACGGTAGCGGTACCAGCATCAACGAAGTGAACCGCCTGCTCAAACAATTCGAAGACACCCGAAAAGTAATGAAGACGGTAGCCGGAGGTGGCATGCGCAAAGCGATGCAAATGGCCCGCACAGCCAAACACAGAAGATAATTGATCACTCAAAGCATAAGACCGAACGAACTATGATTCTGATTAACGGAAAAGAAACTGCCGCGAACCTCAAAAAAGAGATCGCGAAAAAGGTGGAAGACCGCCTGGCAGCAGGCAAACGCGCACCCCACTTGGTTGCCATTTTGGTCGGCAACAATGGAGCGAGCATGACCTATGTCGCCAACAAAGAAAAGGCCTGTCAACAAGTAGGTTTCAAATCCTCCGTGTTGACCTATCCGGACACCATCACCCAAGACGAGTTGATTGCTGAGATCCAAAAACTCAACAACGACCCGACCGTTGACGGTTTCATTGTCCAACTTCCGTTGCCCAAACACATCGACGAACAAAGTGTGATCGAATCCATCGATCCCAGCAAAGATGTGGACGGTTTCCACTCCGTAAACGTAGGTAACATGACCTTGGGTCTCCCCTGCTTTGTCTCTGCAACGCCGCACGGAATCATGGAGTTGCTCAAAGCCTACAACATCGAAACCAAAGGCAAACACTGTGTCATCTTGGGCCGCAGCAATATCGTAGGCCGTCCGATGGCCAACTTGCTCTCGCAAAAAACTTATCCGGGCAACTGCACCGTGACCGTTTGCCATAGCTTGACCCCGAACATCAAGGATTTGACCCTGCAAGCAGACATCATCATTGCTGCCATCGGTGTTCCGGAATTCTTGAAAGGAGACATGGTGAAAGAGGGTGCTACCGTGATTGACGTAGGCATCACCCGCATCCCGGCAGACAACGAAAAAGGCTACCGCATTGTCGGTGACGTGGCCTTCGACGAAGTGGCTCCCAAATGTTCCCACATCACCCCCGTTCCTGGTGGTGTCGGCCCGATGACCATCATCTCGTTGATGGAAAACACCTTGCGTGCTGCAGAAATTAACGAAAAATAACCTCTATTTCAGAAAAAAGGGGGATGACCGCAAAACTCGGCCATCCCCTTTTCTGTTTTCATACTGTTCCTCTACACGGTCATCCAAAAGAGGGACTCCAAGTAAATGAGAACGACTCCTGCAAGATAGCCCAGCAAAGCCAACAAACTTACATGCTTGAAATACCAACCAAAGTCGATCCTCTCAAGACCCATTGCAATAACCCCAGCTGCAGAACCGATGATCAGGATACTTCCCCCTACACCCGCACAATAAGTCAACAGCAACCAGAACAATCCATCTTGAGCAAATGCTTGCAGATAAGCGGGGTCGGCACTGGCCGCAATCACCTCCGGCGAAGCGATGGGATACATACCCATACAGCCTGCCACCAAAGGCACGTTATCCACCACCGAAGACAGCATACCCACCGCTGTGGAAATGGTAAACACCTCATGCACATTCTGGTCCAAATAATTGGCTACTGATCCAAGAATCCCGGCACTCTGCAGGCCTGCAACCGACATCAAAATACCCAAGAAAAAGAGAATCGTAGGCATATCGATGTGTTTCAATACTTTCGAAACCCGGTTCTTGATGCTCTCCTCAATCTCCCGCTTCCGACCGTACACAATCTCGGTAATCACCCACAATCCACCCAGCACAAACATCACACCCACATACGGCGGCAATCCCGTCAAAGTTTTGAAGACGGGAACCGAAAGCAGGCCCAAAACACCGGCAAAAAAGATTCCCCGGCTGAAACGTTTGCCGACACCTTGGGGCAAACGGAGTTCCAGGGGCTGCGACGAAAGGTTGTCTCCATGACTTTTCCGGAACTGGAACGAGGTAATGAAGAGGGGAACAAACAAAGAAACCAGACAAGGCAAAACCAAATATGCCATCAAAGGCACCGTGGTCACATGGCCCCGCATCCAGAGCATGATGGTCGTGACATCGCCAATCGGTGACCAGGCGCCCCCACTGTTGGCAGCAATGATGATAATACCCGAAAAAATCCAGCGGTCCTGGGGTTTGGCAATGATTTTTCGAAGCATCATAATCATGACAATGGTGGTTGTCATATTGTCGAGCACGGCGGACATAAAAAATGTAATGCCTGCCATCAGCCAAAGGAGCCGGAATTTATTGCGGGTCGTGATGTACTGGGTAATGATGTAAAATCCTCCATGCATATCAATGAGGTCAACGATTGTCATCGCACCGATGAGAAACAGCAGTGTCTCACAGGTACTACCCAAGTGTTCCATCAATTGGGCCCCGGTATCTGCCTGCGGGCCCATCAGGGCATAGACCGACCAAATCAGCCCGAACATCACGAGCGAAGAAGCGGCCTTATCAATTTTAAGTTTGTGCTCAAGCGCAATGCACGCATAACCGAGCACAAAGATTACAATTATCCATGTTATCATTTGTGATCCGTTTTAAGTTAAGAAATGTGTTCAGAAAATAGTTCGCAAGAACCGCAATCAGCAAACGGTTACGGACCTAAATGATAATTCGCTCCAACGCATAGACATATTTGTCCACGCTTCTGGACGCAAGAATGAAAAGGTGGCTACGGTATTTATAATAGAGAAGGGGCTTTGCAAAACAAGCCCCTTGTTTTTCTTTACGGGCAGCGCCGTGAGACGAAAAGGAATGCGACTTCCCTCCCTTCGTTCTTGAAACAGGATCCAAAACCGGACTCGGAAGGATTGCAGAAACGACGGCATCACCAGGGGTAAAGACACCCAACAAGTTATCGTCCGCAGATGAGACCACGTTCTCCTGCCAACATGAAACACTGGATTCTACAGACGCAGAGCGCTCGGAGACTACCGAACCCAGAACCAGGATTGCTAACAGGAATACCAACTTTTTCACGGCACAAATTCTACTCTGCAGCGTGTTCTTTGCGCAGCAGGTCAAGAACAGTTTTTACCGGATTGAAGGTCAACAGCGGCACTTCCACAAAAACGGTGTTCCAGTTGCTCATGGAACCGTTCCACAAACCCGGCAATTCTTGGGCCTTCAGGATGCGACCCTCGAAACTTTTCTCACTGATGAAGCCAGACTTCGGATCCACAAAGGCCTCCAAATCATATTTGGTTCCATCGTAACGACGCAAAGAGCAAACCAAATCCACCGGGTTGAAGTGAGTTGAAGCGGCTTTAGCGGCTTGTACGCGTTCATCGGCAGGATTCAACTGCGCCCCTTCGAGAATTTGCAACGACGTCGTACCATCTTCCTCGCGGATCACAAACGGGCCACCACCCGGTTCCCCTTCGTTCTTGACCATTCCACAGACACGGATCGGACGGTCCAACTTTTTGCGAAGCAGGGCAACCAGTTCATCACCCTCAACCTCCGGCAACTGAATCAGGAAGGAATCAGCCAGGTAAGCACGCACCTCGCAGCAGAATGCTGCATCCCGTTCCCCGGCTTCCAGACGACGCAGGTAATCAAAGGCTTTTTCACGCAGGCGCAGGAGTTCTCCGACCAGAATTCGTTTCCAATGGACGGTTGCCGGCAACAATTCTTCTCGAACGACGTTATCAATGTTTTTGATGATGGCAATGTCCGAATCCAAAGCATTCAGGTTGCGAAGCAAAGCACCGTGTCCACCCGGTCGGAACAACATCGTACCATCCTCTTTCAGGAACGGTGTATTGTCCTCATTGGCCGCAACGATATCGGTTTCGGGATCTTGGGTCGAGAAGGAAACGTGGTAACGGCAACCAAAACGGGCTTCGTAAATCGGCAACACACGGGACAACAATTCACGGAAGCCTTCCAGGTGCTCCGGTGAAGCCGTAAAATGCAAATAGGCATTGCCTGCTTGGTCGCAAGCATACTCCGCCGCCTCTACCAGGTGTTCTTCAAAGGCTGTACGAACCTGATCATCATACAAGTGGAAAAGAATCTGACCCTTCGGACGGGTTCCGTAGTTGTAACCCCGGCCATCCGCCTCTCCCAAGACAGTATTCAAGGCAGCCAAACAACCGGCCGTGGTTTGCAAGTCATCTGCTCCGAAGAGATCGTCTGTATAGAAAGGGAATTTTTTCAAATTTTGGAGAAAACGTTGCGCTGCGGGCTTCAAGTCTGCGGGTTGAGCGCCTCCTTCAAGGGCCTCCTTGGCTTCAAACAAATCTTTGAACATCCGGGAAGCTGCTCCGGATGCCGGAACAAATTTCACCAGGGAGCCTGCAAAAGCAGCACGAATTTCCAAGGCCTGGGCCTGTTCTGCTTCAGACAAGCAACGGATTCCTGCTCCAGGTACGGCCGCTGCCAACACGTTCAAATAAGGAAAACCACTGCGGTAGTTTGCCAATTGTTTTTCGATTCTTTCGTTTTGCATATCGATAAGATTAAGAGTTTGAGCAAATTATTAAAAACGTAAAGTTACGATTCTTTTTGGGGAAGACAATCTTTTTCATCAAAGTCAAAGTCGAACTCCCGGCGGAAATGGAAAGACGAACGAAATTCCTCAAAGTCTTCCGGTGAGGCCTTCAGGCGGGCACTGATGCCCGGCAAGTCAAAAATCCCTTCAAAACGATGCGCCAACTGCGCATGGGTTTCTGTCCGCAATGCCTTCATTGACCAGCGAGGAACCGCTTCCACGGCAACCTCCGGCATAAAGTCCACGAGGGACGTCCAGCCAAAATGCTGCGCCATCGCGCGCACCACCCCGACGGTTCCGTTGACCTTGCCTTCGTGGGAGTACCCAGCAATGTGCGGGGACGCCACATCGGCACACGCCAACAACTCCAAATCCAATTCCGGCTCTCCGGGCCACACATCCAACACCAAAGCGCCGAGCTGTCCGCTCCTACGAGCACGAATTAAGGCAGCCCCCCGGGCCACCGGACCACGGGAACTGTTGATCAAAATGGAACCCCGCTTCATCCGGGACAAAAAATCTTCGTTGATCATCCCCCGTGTTGTCGCATCCAAGGGAACGTGTACGGTTACGATGTCGGAAGCAGCCAACAAGCAGTCCAGATCCACAAAGGGCGATGCCTGCGGTTCCTGAGCAAACTCAGCGGCATGCCGCGGCGGGTCACAAGCCAGTACCCGAAATCCCAAGGCTTGAGCGACTCGCACAACCTGCGAACCAACGTGCCCCACGCCAATGACCCCCAGGGTCCGTCCCTGCGCCCCAACGGCATCGGGTTCCGGCGCCAGGACGTCGGTCCCCCGGGAAAGCAGACCGTACAAGGCCGTAAACACATATTGCATCACTCCTCCGGCATTACAACCCGGGACATTCGCAAAAGCTATGCCCATCTGCTGCAGAGCAGGCAAATCCACATGGTCCGCGCCAATGGTGGCCGATCCGACAAACGAAACCGACGAACCGCGCATCAAGGCCTCGTCGCACCGGGTCCGGGTTCGAACCAGCACCGCATCTGCCGAACGTACCAGCGCAGCATCAATGTCGCTGCCTTTGCTGTACACGACCTCCGCATAGGGTTCCAACACTCCCTGCAAAAACGGGATGTCCCGATCCACGACTACCTTCATCGAAGTACGATTTTCTTGATGGTTCCCAGACCAACAATCTGGTTGATTTTTTTACAATAGTAATCCAACGAACCTTGAATCATAAAACGCAAGGCCGAGGAAGAAATATGACAATACAAAATGTGGTTCTTCACATATTTCCGCACAGTCGCCAAACGGACCGCCTCGTCCACAACCCGATCCCAGGCATCCAGAATATCGGCATGCAACAGACCGGTCTGCCAACCCGATTCTTGAATCAGTTGGGGCAACAGGTCCTTCAACAGTTTGGGCTCTTGACGTTCCATACTATCCGATGACTTCTCCGTTGCTAACTTGCAGGAAACGAGATTCCTGCGTTACTGCATTGACCACTTTTTCCAAACGGACCTTGTTGCTGTCCGTGATAAAAATCTGACCAAAATCCTCGCGGGATACCAACTCCACCAAAAACTCTACCCGACTCATATCCAGCTTGTCAAAGACATCGTCCAGCAACAGGATCGGACTGAAGCCATACTGCTCACGCATCATCGCAAACTGAGCCAACTTCAAGGCGGTCAAAAACGTCTTTTGCTGCCCCTGTGAACCACTTTTACGCAGCGGATGGCCGTTCAAAGAAAAAACAAAATCATCGCGCTGCACCCCGGCAGAGGTATAACGCAGTACCCGGTCCCGCTGGAGCGTTTCCCGGAAGACATCGGCCAACGACCCGCGCAATGCATCGGACTCATAGGCAATTGAAACCGTTTCCTTGCCCCCACTGAGCTGGTGGTAATAGTCCGCCGTCCACCGGTTCAGCGACTCGGCCAATTCCGCCCGACGACGGGCTACCGGTTCTCCATATTGGACCAGCATTTGGGTAAAGGCATCCAACAGTCCCTCGTCCAACCGGTCTTCTTTCAACATCTTGTTACGTTGCTGCAACGTCCTGTTGTACAACTTAATGGCCCGCAAATAGGCCGGATCCGTCTGGGATAGAATCAGGTTCATCAGCCGTCGACGTTCTTCTCCGGAATCCTGGATCAGGGAGGTATCCGTCGGAGAAACGGCTACTATCGGCAGGAAGCCGATGTGGTCAGACAGCCGGGACATCGTCTTGTCGTTACGACGCAAGACCTTGTCCCCGTCCGGACGCACAGAAATGGCCACTTTTTCCGGCACGCCTCCTTTCGTATACTCCCCGTGCAACGCGCATTCCGACTCCCCGTAACGACAGATGTAACGGTCCTGCAATGGCAAAAAACTCTTGGTCATCGAAAGGTAATGAATGGCCTCCAGCAAGTTCGTTTTGCCAGCCCCATTTTCCCCCGTGATGCAGTTCAATTTCGGAGAAAAACGGACCTCTGCCTGTGCCAGGTTCTTAAAATTGCTAAGTATTATCCGGTTCAAGTACATACGTAAAGATTTGTGCCGATTGTGTAAGCAAAGATATGAATAAATAGCAAAATAATAATTGGGGTTTTCACTTTTTGTTTTAATTTTGCGCAAATATGTAAAAACCATAAATAGAGATGGCACAGAACACGAAAAATCAATCGAATGAGGCCAATGAGGCCGTAGGACAGGTGGTTTCCAAAGCGGAACTTTTCCTGGAAGCAAACAAAAAGAAAATCACGATCATCACCTTGGCTATCGTGGCAGTCGTGGCAATCGTTTTACTCTTCAACCAATTCTACACCAAACCGTTGAAGGCTGAAGCCGAAGCACAAACTTTTGTTGCTGAACAGTACTTCCGCGCTGACAATTTCGAAGCAGCTTTGAAAGGTGACGGCAACGCACTCGGATTCGAACAAATCATTGACGAATACGGTAACAAAGCTGGTGCTGCTGTTTATTTCTACGCTGGTATCTGCGAATTGCAATTGGGCAACTATGCAGCGGCTGTGGATTATTTGTCTGCTTACAAAGGAACAGACCCGATCTTGAAAGCACGTGCACTCTGCTGCATCGGTGATGCTTACGTAGGATTGGAACAATTCGAGAAAGCAGTTCGCTACTTCTTGGATGCAGCCAACGTAATTGACAATGAATTCGTTGCTGGATACTTGTTGAAAGCCGGTATCATCTACGAAGAAATGGGCAAACCGATGGAAGCTTTGAAGCAGTACGAAATCATCAAAGAACAATACGGCAACACCTACGAAGGCCGCGAAATCAACAAATACATCACCCGTATTAAAGTGGCTGAATAATCATGGGAAGAGCTTTTGAATTCCGTAAAGAACGTAAGTTCAAACGCTGGGGCAACATGGCCCGCGTATTTACCCGTTTGGGCAAAGAAATCACCATTGCTGCCAAATCCGGTGGTCCGGATCCCGACAACAACCCTCGTCTGCGTACCTTGATTCAAACTGCACGCAGCGAAAACATGCCGAAAGACAACATCGAACGCGCAATCAAACGTGCGTCCGAAAAAGACAAAGGCGATTACAAAGAAGTAGTATACGAAGGTTACGGTCCTCACGGCATCGCATTCTTGATTGAAACCGCAACCGACAACCCGACCCGTACCGTGGCCAACATCCGTAGCTACTTGAACAAAGCCGGCGGATCCCTCGGCACCTCAGGCAGCGTGGATTTCATGTTTGAGCACAAATGCGTATTCAAAATGAAGAGCGAAAACCCCGTTGATATGGAAGAGCTCGAACTCGAACTCATCGACTACGGTGGAGAAGAAGTTTTCCAAGAAGAAGACGAAAACATCAACATCTACGCTCCCTTTGAATCGTTCGGACAAATCCAAAAATTCATCGAAGACAACGGTTATACCTTGGTATCCGGTGGATTTGAACGCATCCCGACCGTAGAACTCAAACGTTTGGGCGCTGACGAACGCGCAGGTTTGGAAAAACTCATCGAAAAACTCGAGAACGACGAAGACGTACAAAACGTTTACCACACCATGTCTCTCGCAGAATAATACTGAAACATAAACCTTTTTATCAATAGAGTTATGGAATTAACACACATTGAGCACATTGGAATCGCTGTAAAATCATTGGAAGAAGCTATTCCTTACTACGAAAACATTCTCGGCTTGAAATGTTATGCCATCGAAGAAGTGGCTGATCAAAAAGTTAAAACCGCTTTCTTCAAAATTGGCCAAACCAAAATCGAATTGTTGGAAAGTACCTCTCCGGACGGAACTATCGCAGGTTTCATTGAAAAACGTGGCGAAGGTATTCACCACATTGCATTTGCAACCAACGATGTAACCGCAGCTTTGGCTGACGCAGAAGCAAAAGGCGTTCGTTTGATTGACAAAGCACCCCGCAAAGGTGCAGAAGGTTTGAACATTGCTTTCTTGCATCCGAAGTCAACCATCGGCGTATTGACCGAATTGTGTGAAGATCCGAACAACAAATAATCATTATCTAAAATACAAATTATGAGCCAACAGCTTGAACAAGTAAAGGCTTTGATTAGCCTCCGCGAAAAAGCGCGTTTGGGTGGTGGTCAAAAGAGAATTGACTCCCAACACCAAAAAGGAAAATTCACTGCTCGTGAAAGAATCAACATGCTCCTCGATGAAGGTAGCTTTGAAGAATTTGATATGTTCGTTACACACCGTTGTACGAACTTCGGTATGCAAGCAACCACCTTCCTCGGTGACGGTGTTGTAACCGGTTACGGTACTGTAGCAGGTCGCTTGGTATATGTATTTGCTCAAGACTTCACCGTATTCGGTGGTTCATTGTCTGAAACTTTGGCAATGAAGATCTGCAAAATCATGGATCAAGCCATGAAAATGGGTGCTCCGGTGATCGGTTTGAACGACTCTGGTGGAGCTCGTATCCAAGAAGGTGTAAACGCTTTGGCTGGTTATGCTGAAATCTTCCAACGCAACATCTTGGCTTCTGGTGTTGTTCCGCAAATTTCTGCAATCCTCGGCCCTTGCGCTGGTGGTGCCGTTTACTCACCGGCTTTGACCGACTTCAACATCATGACCAAAGGTACCAGCTACATGTTCTTGACTGGTCCGACCGTTGTAAAATCAGTAACTGGTGAAGACGTTACTCAAGAACAATTGGGTGGTGCTAGCGTTCACGCAACCAAGAGTGGTGTGGCTCACTTCGCAGTTGATACCGAAGAAGAAGCCATTGCGACCATCCGTGAATTGTTGAGCTTCTTGCCTCAGAACAACATGGAAGAACCGCCGTACTTGCCGACCGAAGATGCCATCGACCGTTTGGAAGACTCTTTGAACGAAATCATCCCGGACAGCCCGAACAAACCGTACGACATGTACGAAGTAATCGGCGCTATCGTGGACGACGGCCGTTTCCTCGAAGTTCACCGCGACTACGCTAAGAACATCATCGTAGGTTTCGCACGCTTTGGTGGTACAGCTGTAGGTATCGTTGCCAACCAACCGAAAGTATTGGCCGGTGTATTGGACAACAACTCTTCTCGCAAAGCTGCTCGTTTCATCCGTTTCTGCGACGCATTCAACATTCCGTTGGTTACCCTCGTTGACGTTCCCGGCTTCTTGCCTGGTACCCAACAAGAATACGGTGGAATCATCCTCCACGGTGCTAAATTGTTGTATGCATACGGTGAAGCAACTGTTCCGAAAGTTACCGTTACCTTGCGTAAATCTTACGGTGGAGCTTACTGTGTGATGAGTAGTAAACACCTCCGTGGTGATATCAACTACGCATGGCCGACCGCTGAAATCGCAGTTATGGGTCCCTCAGGCGCTATCGGAATCCTCTATGGTAAAGAAGTGGCTGCTGCTGAAGATCCCGTTGCATTCGCAGCTGAAAAAGAAAAAGAATACAGAGATGCATTTGCAAACCCGTACAACGCAGCGAAATACGGCTATATTGATGACGTGATCGAACCGAGAAACACCCGTTTCCGCGTGATCCGCGCCCTCGAACAACTTTCAACCAAGAAATTGGCCAACCCGGCTAAGAAACACGACAACCTCCCGTTGTAGTCAAAACCATTTAACCAATTGAAAATGAAACACATCAAATCATTGTTCATTGCAGGTTTTGCCTTGATGGGACTCAGCTTGAGCGCACAAAACCAAAGCGACATGCGTTTGAACGAATACTTGGTCATCAACACCGATGATTTCCAAGATGACTTCGGACAACAAAATGCTTGGTTTGAGTTGTTCAACACCTCCTATGGCACTGTAAATATCGGCGGATGCTACTTGTCCAACGATATCAACAACCTGCGAAAATACATCATCCCCAAAGGCGACGTACTGACCCAAATCAAACCGCGTCAACACGTACTCTTCTGGGCGGATAACCAACCGTTCCGTGGTACCTTCCACGTGAACTTCACACTGGCAGAATCCGATACCTTGTACTTTGTCAGCAGCGACGGACGTACCATCATTGACCGTATCGCTATCAACAAGACATTGCAACCGAACGAATCTGCAGGTCGTATCCAAGACGGCGTCGGTAGCCAAGACGGAAAAGGTGAAGGTTGGCAAATCATGGAAAAGACCTCTCCCAGCACCAACAATGCCGGTGTAGATGCCAAAAGTAAAAGTGCCATCATGGCGGAACAGGACCCGTACGGTGTCCTGATTGCAATCACAGCGATGTCTGTGGTATTCCTTGCCTTGATTATCCTCTACTTTGTCTTCAAGTTCATCGGTCGCTTGGCTGTTCGCAACCAACAAACCAAATCTGACATTGCTACTGAAGGTAAGATCACTACGGTAAAAGCGGAAGACAACACAGGAGAAGCTATCGCAGCTATTTCAACTGCGTTGTACCTGTATGCAGTTGACAACGAAGCTCACGATGAAGAAAGCTTCCAAATCACCATGCGTCACACTGACCGCAGCTACTCTCCTTGGAGCTCGAAGATTTACACCTTGAGACAAAATCCCCAAGTTAAAAAGAATTAACGGATAACCAGAAAACGATTATGAAAGAATATCAATTGAAAATCAATGGTAATGATTACAATGTCATTATCAAAGAGGTAGAGGACAGTACCGCAGATGTTGAAGTGAACGGTACTCCCTATCGCGTAGAATACGAAAAACCGATTACCAAACAAGCGAAGAAAACCATCAAGAGCGTTACTCCAGTTGCCAGACCGGCTGCTGCCGCTCCGACCGCAGCACCTGCTGCCAAGCCCGCTGCCGCTCCGGCTGCCGGTGGTGCTGGTGCTACCGTAACTTCACCCCTCCCGGGTATCATCTTGGACATCGCTGTGAAAGAAGGTGATGTAGTGAAGAAAGGTCAAAAGATCGTTGTACTCGAAGCAATGAAGATGGAAAACGTAATCGAAGCTACTGCTGACGGTACCGTAACTAGTATCAAAGTTAACAAAGGAGACTCTGTATTGGAAGGTGCTCCGCTCGTAATCATTGGCTAATATGGAACAAACTCAAACAGGTTTCTTGAGTAACCTCGTACAGTTCTGGGAATACACCGGATTTGCGAACTGCAATTTCCAGTATCTCCTCATGATCTGCATCGGATTGATCTTCATCTACCTGGCCATTAAAAAGGACTGGGAACCGATGTTGCTCGTTCCGATCGGATTTGGTATCATTATCGGTAACATTCCTTTGTTCCCTGGCTTGAGTGTT
>JAEIGA010005468.1_pt1 | contig 19406 bp, 19 predicted proteins | sample 9270691 | NCBI WGS metagenome assembly JAEIGA01 (sample SAMN17057246, study PRJNA624740) | gut metagenome | biome: biome; isolation source: fecal sample | host: Bos grunniens | place: China: Xizang | collected 2019 | reverse complement strand
CAACATCGGTCAACCTCTCTGCATCAAAGCCTATGGGCAACGAGGGAATATCGCCCACATCACACAACAAACCATCAACAAACAACTCTATCATAACACCACCCTCCTACTCTCTACACGCAAATCCAACTCAACAAAGTCGGGCTCTCCAAAGAGGTTGTAGCACTCCTCCGAAGTGACCACATCCACCTTGTGCCAACGCACATCGTACTCAAACCACACCTTTGGCGAGGCGATAATCTCGGAGAGAGCTGCAACCACATTGCGAGGCTCATAGTTTGACATCGCGCGTACAATTTTGGAGCGTGTAATCGCCACAGCATTGAGGTTGTTGCCATCTCCGACGCGCTGCTTCGTAACCTCGTTGCGGAGGGCGTAAGTCATCGGGAAGATGTAACGCTCCACAGAGCCACACTCCGACTCCCACGCCACGCACAACGAACGACCACGACGCTGCAACACCTCGTACTCCACACAGCACAACTCCTGCGCGTTGAGCTTGATTTGTACATAGATTCTCTTCGCATCTTGCCCAAACTCCGAAGGCGTAAGGAGAAGGCGCATAACGCCCGAAGCGGCCTTATATGTGAGGCTTTTAACCGCCCCGATATTTGGCGTTATTATCACCTCAACATCGGTGTTATCCTGCACGGCAAAGAGCAACTCATCGCAACCGTCACAGAAGATTTTACGGCGCATAGGCATCGTTGTAAGGAGCGCAGGGGCAGAGAAGCCACATCGGATAGGCGATACCGCAACGCTCTCGGACTCCACCTCTCCAACACGAATTTTGTATCGCACCGACTCCAACTGCGAGAGAGCAGAGCCTCCCTCTCCCACCTGCTGTGGCGCACGCTCCGAGAATCGCTCCACATACGGGGCTATATTGACCTCGCCCGAGACCACCTGCCGCAAAAGTTTGACGGCCACGACCTCTTCGGTATCGGCATTGACAACCTCAACCTCAACATCTGTCGGCTCTTCGCTCTCGGTGGAGAAGCCGAAGCACAACCCCTCCTCAACGGGGGTGTAATCATTTGGGGAATACTCTATCTTCATCGCTCATTCTCTTCAAAAAGTGTTGTTACCTGTGCCGTCGCCACCATAGCGATTGCTCCGTGATGGTCAATCGTTGAGGTGTGAGGCGTTATCGTAAGAGCCTCCACATAGGCTATCTGTGGAAGGCGGCTCAATTTGACGAACATCTCCACGAGTTCGCTCTCCATATCGGCATATCGCTCGTTGCGCTCCGCCGGTGACAGCTTTGCACCCTGACGCATCAAGGTTAGCGAAATGTCGTAAGTTATCTTTCCAAATCGGCGTCCCTCTTGTTTATTGAACTTTTGGGGAGCCATAAAGGCTGCCGGATAGGCGGTGATGTGGAATGGCGCACGCTCTTGACTCTCCACCAAAAAGGTGTATCCATAGGCAGACGCCAACCCCTCAACCGCACCTTGCAATAAAGCACGATTCATAGTTAAATTTTTTAATAAGTTTGTTAATTGTTTGTGAAAGAGTGTTGATAATAGATTAAAATAACCAATCTATCAGACACTTCTGTTTTTAATAAAGTTTTCAACACCGATATCGTTTATGTTGATAACTCTATGCCGAATAGCGCTAACGACAGTGCAAATATATAACACGAAAATAGGGCTTGTCAAGAGGTTGCGACCATTTTTTTTGCGACCATTTTCACCAAAATCTCACAACTTTTTGAAAGTTAAATAATTGAACTTGTAAGAAAAATTTAATTTTTTCTATTTTTTTTACCCAAAGTTGACTCACTCTGTACAAAAATTGTTTATCTTTGCGGAAGTATTGCGCGCGATATGCGCGTGAAATAGTTGAATTGAGAGTCTAAAAAAGCGAGCAAATGGACGATGGCAATAAACGCAAAAATAGCTGTAATATCGTATCTGAATGCGATACCATTTGTCTATGGACTGCGACACCACGCTAATCTTGGTGCCGAGTTGCTGCTTGCTACCCCTGCCGACTGCTACAAAAACCTCGTTGAGGGTAAGGTTGACATCGCACTGATACCGACTGCGATGGCCAACTCTATTCCCGATGTAGAGATTATCACCGACTACTGCATCGGCGCATCGGGCAAGGTTCGCACGGTGGTTGTGGTTAGCAACACCCCGATAAAGCAGGTGAAGCGCGTTCTGCTTGACCCTCACTCCAAGACATCGATTCAACTCTGCGGCTACCTTGCAAAGCACAAGTGGCACATTGAGCCAGAGTGGGTAGTGTTGGAGGAGTACCAACAGTTAGACCACCTTGCCGAGGGCGAGGCCGCCCTCATCATTGGCGATAAGGTCTTTGACCACGAGGGTAAATTTGCCTACACATACGACTTGGCCGAGGAGTGGATATCGCTTACGGGTATGCCATTCGCATTTGCCGTATGGGTGGCACGCAAGGGTCTTGACTACGCAATTCACGACGAGTTGCAGGCGGCTCTGACCTATGGTATGGAGCATATCTACGAGGCTATTCTTGAAAGCGAGTATGCCGAGAAGGAGTACGCCTACGAGTACCTCACAACCAACATTGACCACCTGTTTGACATACAGAAACATAATGCTCTTAAAAAGTTTTGGGACTTCGGGCTGAAAATCAAGCCCAAAGTCAACCCGGGTTGAAGGTAACGGGGATATAGCCCCTATCACTACGATTGGTAAACAGACAATGAAAGTGAAACCCGTACAAAGAGAGAATTATGATTACTATCTACTTAAAGCAATACAACAAAATCATTCGCAACGCCGACACCGAACTCTTCGACGAGCTCGGCTTTGACGATATTCTTTGGATTGATATGGTGCAACCCTCCATCAAGGAGCAGAAGGCCGTAGAGAACTTTATGGAGATAAGCCTGCAAACCAAGCAGCAGGTTGAGGAGATTGAGTCCACCTCAAAATACTCCGAGAGCGAGAATGCCATAATCTCCAACTCCAACTTCTTCGTTCCGACGGGAGATAGTTTTGAGGTTGAGCCTGTGTCGTTCATACTCTCAAATGAGGGTGTACTCGTGTCGGTACGACAAGCCGATATGCGCACCTTCCGCGAGGCAGAGAAGCGTTTGCAGATGAACTACCGCAGTTTTTCAACGGGCTACCATATCCTCATCTCGCTCCTTGAAGTCCGCATTGACTTTGATGCCGACCTTGTGGAGATGGTCGGAAAGCAGGTATCCTCACTCTCAAAGGATATCACCAAGGAGGACTCCATTGACAAGGCGATTCTCTTGCGCATCAGCACCCTCCAAGAGCGTACGATGGTGCTTCGCGAGAATATCTTTGACCGCCAGCGAGTCTTGTCGGGCATCTTGCGTAGCGAGCGTTTCCCGAACGATATCTATCCGCGCTTGCAGTTGATGATTAAGGATGTCAACTCGTTGATTTCGCACACCGACTTCTCGTTCCAGCGTCTTGACTATATCCAGGACTCGGCACTCGGTCTTATCAACATTGAGCAGAACGAAGTGATGAAGATCTTCTCGGTGGCAGCGGTAATCTTTATGCCCGCTACGCTCGTGGCAAGTATCTATGGTATGAACTTCAAGCTTCTTCCGAAACAAGAGTGGGCTTTAACTTTGTCCAATGGCTGGGAAATCCCTCTCGGCTTCATCTTCGCCCTCTGCTTGATGATGTTGGCATCGGGACTTACCATCGGCTACTTCCGCTACAAGAAGTGGCTCTAAACACCGAACCCAAATTAGATTAATTAAGAAAACAAAAATAGTAAAAATATGTTCTTGGAAAATAGTACACAGAAGGGTTGGATTGAGGTCGTTTGCGGCTCAATGTTCTCGGGCAAGACCGAGGAGTTGATTCGCCGTCTGCGTCGCGCAGAGTTTGCTCACCAGAGAGTCGAGATCTTCAAGCCACAGATTGATGTTCGCTACTCGGAAGACGAGGTCGTGTCGCACAACCACTCAACCATTCGCTCTACACCCGTAGAGTCGCCACAGCAGATTTTGTTGATGTCGTCGGAGGTTGATGTTGTAGGCATTGACGAGGCGCAGTTCTTTGACGAGAGTATCGTGGAGGTTTGTCGCGAGTTGGCAAATCGTGGCGTGCGCGTAATCGTTGCGGGCTTGGATATGGACTTCCTCGGCAAGCCGTTTGGCCCAATGCCTGCGTTGATGGCTATTGCCGAGTATGTAGATAAGGTACACGCCATCTGCGTACACTGTGGCAACCCTGCACAGCACTCGCACCGCTTGGCAAAGAGCGAGAAGTTGGTGATGCTCGGCGAGAAGGACACCTACGAGCCTGTATGTCGCCACTGCTTCCTCCGTCTGCGCAAAGAGCAGGAGGAGAATGCACAATAAAAGAGAGAACATTGCGTTAAATTAGGCGAAAGAGTTTCAAAACAAAAAAGCTAATGGCCAAAAGCTAATGGCCAATGGCAAAAAACTAACATAGATATATGAGTGATATTATCAACATCAAAGAGTTGAATGAGCGCATTGAGCGCGAGAGCCTCTTCGTGGATACCTTGCGTACAGAGATGGGCAAGGTCATCGTAGGACAACAGCACCTCGTTGACACATTGCTGATTGGACTCCTCTCAAATGGACATATCCTCTTGGAGGGTGTTCCAGGCTTGGCAAAGACCTTGGCGATTACCACTTTGGCAAAGGCTATCAACGCCGACTTCTCGCGTATTCAGTTTACACCAGACTTGCTCCCTGCCGACATTGTGGGTACTTTGATATACTCGCAGAAGACAGAGGACTTCACCGTAAAGAAGGGACCTGTCTTTGCAAACTTCGTCTTGGCCGATGAGATTAACCGCTCCCCTGCAAAGGTGCAGTCGGCTCTCTTGGAGGCGATGCAGGAGCGTCAGGTAACCATTGGCGACAACACCTTCAAACTCCCAGAGCCATTCCTCGTGTTGGCTACCCAAAACCCGTTGGAGCAGGAGGGTACATACCCACTCCCAGAGGCACAGGTAGACCGTTTTATGTTGAAGGCGAAGATTACCTACCCTCGCAAGGAGGAGGAGCGCGATATCGTGCGTATGAACCTCTCGGGCGCAGGTATGCCACAACCAAATCAGGTTATCTCGCCAGAGGATATCATCAAGGCGCGTAAGGTGGTTGAGGATGTCTATATGGACGAGAAGATTGAGAAGTACATCATAGATATCATCTTCGCTACCCGCGAGCCAGCGTCGTACAACCTTGAAAAGTTGCAACCGCTCATCTCCTACGGAGGCTCTCCTCGTGCCAGCATCTCGTTGGCGAAGGCTGCGCGTGCATACGCCTTTATTCGCCGTAGAGGTTATGTCATTCCGGAGGATGTACGCGCCGTATGCCACGATGTATTGCGTCACCGCATCGGCTTGACCTACGAGGCCGAGGCCGAGAACATCACTACCGAGGATATTATCACCGAGATATTGAACAATGTAATCGTTCCTTAATGGAGCCGACCGAAAACGATATCTTAAAGCGCGTCCGCAAGATTGAGATTAAGACGCGAGGTTTGTCGAATGAGATCTTCGCAGGTAAGTATCATACGGCATTCAAGGGGCGCGGTATGTCCTTTGCCGAGGTACGCGAATATCGCATTGGCGACGATGTGCGCGATATTGACTGGAATGTAACGGCTCGCTCTCGCAAGCCCCATATCAAGGTATATGAGGAGGACCGCGAGTTGACAATGATGTTGATGGTCGATGTCAGCGGCTCGCGTATGTTCGGTACGACCGACAACCTCAAAAAGGGCATCATCACCGAGTTGGCTGCCGTGCTGGCCTTCTCCGCCTCGCAGACAGGCGACAAGGTGGGTTGCATCTTCTTCTCGGATAGGGTTGAAAAGTTTATCCCTCCAAAGCGAGGTCGCAGCCATATCTTGATGATTATCCGCGAGTTGATAGGCTTTGTACCCGAGTCAAACGGTACCGCCATTTCGGAGGCTGTGCGCTACTTTACGGGTGTAAACAAGAAGCGTTGCACGGCGTTCCTTATCTCCGACTTCCTCAATGCAAAGAGCGATGACGAGGCGTTGAATGACGCGTTGAAGATCGCCTCTTCGCGCCACGATATTATCGCCTTGAAGGTCTCCGACCCACGCGAGAGGGAGTTGCCAAATATCGGCTTGGTAGAGTTCCAAGATGCCGAGACTGCCCGCAAGGTGTTGGTTGACACCTCGTCGGCAGCGGTACGCCAACACTACGCCGAGGCGTGGAACGAGCGCGAGACAAAGACGCTTGATTTGTTGCGCCACAAGCGCATAGATATCGCCGAGATATCAACCGACTCGGACTATGTTGCAGAGCTGATAAAACTATTCCACAAACGATGAAGCTATCTCGCTACATATCTATTCTATTTATAGTGGCGTTGCTCTCTGCGGTTGCCTGCTCAAAGAGTGCAACCACCGAGCCGAAGCCCCTACGCGACAAGTACCCACACATCACAGCCTATCTGGATAAGGACTCCATAAAGATTGGCGACAGGGTTATCTACACGATTGAGGTGGAGAGAGATGTGATGCAACACATACTCTTCCCGACCTTTGATTTGGCACGCGAACGAGAGGAGGGCGTGGAGGTTTCAAGCGTGGAGGTTGTTCGCGATTTTGACCCCGACACCATCAAGGGCGATGGGCGTCACGACCTGCTCCGCAAGCGATATGAGTTGGTTATCTTTGACGAGGGCATCTACCACCTCGGTCGCGGTCAAGCCCTCTATGTTGATAAGAATATCGTTGACACACTCTTTACCGAGGATGAAAGTACGGTTGTCGTAACGACCTTCCAGATTGACTCTACCGCAGTGTTGCGCCCGCTAAAACCGCAGATGTGGCCGAAGTTCTACTTTGGCGAGATTTCGGGATATTTGGCGATTGCGATTGCCGTTGTTGCACTCTTGGCACTCCTTATATGGCTCTTGGCCAAGCATCTGCACAAACGAGGAAAGCGTCTGCGCGACATCTTCAAGACACCACCGCCACCACCTGCCCACATTGTGGCTATTGAGGCGTTGGAGCGACTCAAAAATCAGAAGTTGTGGCAGAACAGCAAGCATAAGCAGTACTACTCGGCGTTGAGTGAGATTCTTCGCACCTATATCGCCGACGCATTCGCCGTAGGAGCAATGGAGATGACTACCGACGAGATTATTGATGCTCTGCACGACGATAGAATCTCCCAAAAGTCAAAGATGGACCTCGTGAGCGTCTTGCGCGATGCCGACCTTGTGAAGTTCGCGAAGGCGACACCCGAGGCAGAGGATAATGAACTTGCATTTGATAAGGCCTACTACTTTGTAGAGGAGACCAAACCTGTTGAGGTCTACGACAAGGAGCAGGAGGACACCCCCACCAAGAACGAAAAGAGATGATGAATAGAGTTATATATATAGTTGTCGCATTGTCGCTCTTTGTAGTGGCGGAGGGAGTCGCGCAGAAGATGCCCGAGAGAGGTTGGACTCGCGTGGGCAATATCGCGCACTTGTTAAAGAGTTTCCCACATAGCGTGGCGGCATACGAGAAGGCGTTGGAGCAGAACCCCGACCTCTTTGAGGCGCAATACAACCTCGCCTCGGCGATGATTGAAACCAAACGATACGACGCAGCAGAGAAGATTCTCTCCACGCTTGCACTTGATACACTGCGCACCGAGAAGGAGCGTAGAGATATCCTCTACAACCTCGGCAATGCCCAATTCGCACAGCAGAAGTACGATAAGGCGTTGGAGAGCTACCGCGATGTTATGCGTATGAACCCTGATGACGAGGATGCGAAGTTCAACTACGCCTACACAAAGCTGATGCAGCAACAACAGCAGCAGCAACAAGACCAAAATCAGAATCAAGACCAGCAACAGCAGGAGCAGAATCAAGACCAAAACCAAGACAACAAGGATAAGGGGCAGAACGACCAAAATCAAAACGATCAAAATCAGGATAAAGAGGATAAGAACAATCCTCAAAATCAAAACAATAGCCCTCAAAACCAAGATAAGCAGAAGGAGCAACAACAACAGAACAACGCTCCACGAAACGGAATCTCTCCTGAACAGCAAGAGGCAATGTTGCAGGCGATACAGGCCGAAGAGGATAAGACGCAGGACAAGTTGAAGGAGCAGGCCGGCGGATATATTTACAACTCAAAGAATTGGTAGAGTATGGAGTTCGCAAATCCCAAGATATTGTGGTTACTGACGATAGTACCACTACTGATAGCCTACTACATCTGGCGTAGCAGGCAGGGCGGAGCCTCCGTCGTTATATCTACGACCAACGCTCTGCGCACCGCACCGCGCACCCTTCGCCACTACCTACTCCACCTCCCAATCATACTCCGTATGGTGGCTCTCTCATTGCTTATCGTAGCGGTGGCACGCCCACAGAGCGTTGAACACGAGGTTGAGACAACGAGCGATGGTATAGATATCGTTTTGTCGCTTGATATTTCAGGCTCAATGCTCGCCCGCGACTTTACGCCTGACCGCCTTGTTGCGGCAAAGGAGGTAGCCTCGGAGTTTGTGGCCAACCGCACGGGCGACCGTATCGGATTGGTTGTATTTGCAGGCGAGGCGTTCACACAAGCCCCTCTCACGACCGACCAAGCAACCCTGCAAACACTCTTGGGACGCATCAAGAGTGGTGTTATTGAGGACGGTACGGCTATTGGTAACGGCTTGGCAACAGCTGTAAACCGCCTTCGCGAGAGCGACTCAAAGAGCAAGGTTATCATTCTTTTGACCGACGGAGTGAACAACCGAGGACAGATTTCGCCACTCACGGTTGCCGATATCGCGAAGGATTTGGGCATCAAGGTCTATACTATCGGTGTGGGACGCAACGGACAGGCTCCATACCCACTCTTTGACGAGCGAGGCCGAGAGGTTGATACTGTGACGATGGATGTTGAGATTGACGAAGATAGTCTCCGCGAGATTGCCGAGAAGACGGGCGGAGAGTATTTCCGCGCTACGGATAAGGAGTCGCTCAAACGCATCTACGACGAGATCAACTCGATGGAGAAGAGCAAGGTTGAGGTCATAGAGTTCACCCTCGTACACGAGGAGTACCTCAAATTTGTGTTGTGGGCGTTGGCTCTCCTCGTTACCGAATTTTTTGTAAAGTATATTCTCTTAAAACGAATACCGTAATGTTCAGATTTGCAAACCCCCACCTTCTGTGGCTGCTCCTTGTGGTGCCGATTATGGTTATCGCCTTTGCGATACTCCTGCGTCTGCGTAAACGCAATCTGCAACGCTTCGGTAATATCGCCCTTGTGCAGACACTGCTTCGCGATGTCTCATCGTGGCGCATCTGGACAAAATATACACTCTTTGTTCTGGCCTATATCTGCGTAGTCTTTGCTGCGGCACGCCCACAGTTGGGCACAAAACTGCGCGAGGTTAAGAGCGACGGCGTGGAGATGATGTTGGTGGTGGATATCTCCAACTCAATGATGGCCGAAGACTTTACCCCGACACGACTTGACCGCACTCGCTATGCCATAGATAAGTTACTCTCGCAGATGCAACAAGACCGAGTAGGTATGGTTGTCTTCGCGGGCGAGGCGAAGGTGCAGTTGCCAATCACAACCGACTACCGTATGGCACGCAGCTTTACGAAACGCCTCTCAACCGACCTTGTGAGCGTGCAGGGAACAAATGTGGCCGACGCTATTGACCTTACGACCCTATCATTCTCAAATGATGAGGGCGCAAGCCGCGTGATGATTCTTATCACCGACGGCGAGGCGCACGACTACGGCGCTATTGAGGCGGCAGAGCGTGCCAGCGAGAAGGGTGTCAAAATCTTCACGATAGGTATCGGCTCGCCAGAGGGCGCACCCGTAAAGGTCAACGGAGAGTTTATCAAGGATGAGAATGGCGAGATGGTCGTATCGCGCCTGAACGAGGAGTTGTTGCAGGATATCGCCAACGAGGGCAATGGTGGCTATATACGCGCCTCAAATGCCAGCTTCGGATTGGACGAGATTGTTGATGAAATCTCCGAGATGGAGAAGGGCGAGCAGACCACACTCCGCTTTGAGGAGTACAACGAGCAGTTCCCGTGGATACTCTTGGTCGCTATATCGCTACTTGCGATTGAAGGCCTTTTGCTTGAACGCCGCAACCCTCGCCTGAAAAGGTTTAATATCTTTGAGAAGAACTAACGGCTACCGCCAAAACAGAAATAAAGGAGAGTTGATTAACTCTCCTTTGTTGTCATTATCTTCAAGATTAAGCGGTCGGTTTCGCTCATTCCGTTGCGACCAATCTCGGTGAGGTTGCGTATGCAGTTATCTACATCCTCCTCAATGATACCCTCCAACGGGGTCGTTACGCGCTCATTCATAGCCAGCGTTGCCGAGAGTACCGCCGTAGCGACACCGCTTGTAACCTTCAACGAGCAAGATGGCTTCGCGCCATCGCAGATCATTCCCGTAAGGTTGGCAACCATATTTTTAACTGCACCCGACACCTCCGCGAAGCCTCCGCCCATCAGGCGGGTAATGCCACACGCCGAGCCTGTCGCTGCCACCACGCAGCCGCACAAGGCCGAGAGGCGACCAAGGCTCTCCTTAATATATATAACGGTAAGGTGGCTCAACACCAAGGCGCGCAACAACTCCTCGCGGCCAACACCTCGCGCCTTGGCAAAGCGTGCAACCGGAACTGTCGCCGAGATGCCCTGGTTACCACTTCCCGAATTACTCATAATAGGCACCATAGCACCACTCATACGCGCATCGCACGCACCGCTCGTGTGCGCCAAGATATCGGTAAAGAGTGTGTCGCCAAATATGGCGTACGAACTCTCCGAGTGGAGCATCTTTCCGAGGCCGTGTCCATACTCGCCCGTAAAGGAGAGCTTCGCGGCCGATACATTTCGCTCCACCGCCTCCTCCAAGAACTCAATCTTTTCAAGTGGCACCTCCTCGGCAAAGTCGTAGACCTTGCGGAGTGTCAGCGAGAGTCTCTCCTCCTCGGCAACAGCACTTACGGTGGCTACATTTGCAGCAATCTCCTCTCCGTTGCGACGAATTGAGGAGAAGTTGGTGTGCGAACCCGATATAACCACCTCGGCACTATCGCTCTTTGTACCGACTGTCACCTTTATAAAGAGGATATCGTCGCTCTCGTCGGTCACGAAGATTGAGGGCTTGACCTCCGCCAAAAAGGCTTTCGCCTCCGCCACGGCAGCGGCATCAACATCGCGCAACACCTCCAAGCCGTACTCCGAGTGTCCCGCTACTGCACCGAGTGCCACCGCAATCGGCAGACCCGTCATTCCGCTATTGGGAATACCTACGCCCATCGCATTTTTGAATATGTTGGCACTCAACGCCACCTCCATATTTTGAGGTCGCTCCCCAAGCACCTCACAAGCCTTTGCCACACAGAGCGATACAGCCATCGGCTCGGTACAGCCTATCGAAAGAATAACCTCTCGGCGTATCAACGCTACGATTTTGTCGTGTTCAAGTGATGTCATACCTTTTCGTTTATTGAGCAAAGGTAAGAATTTTACGAGAAATATCAACCTCCACGCCTCACAATCTTAATTTTATGGGGTACAAAAAATACTTTTTCAATTTTTTAGTGTAATTTTGCAACTTGAAGATATATTAGACAAAGGATGAAAAATTTGAGAAGAGTTATTGCAACTTTGGCACTTATGTTCATCGCCATCTCGGCGGTGGCACAAGATGTCCGTTGGTCACACTCGCTTCGCGAGGAGGGTGGCGATAGATATACACTTGTGATTGAGGCAAAGATTGCTCCCGAGATGCATATCTACGGAGTTACACCCAACGCCGACTGCTTCCCTACCGTCATAAATTTCACCCCAAGCGAGGGTGCAAAGTTGGAGGGCGCAATCAAGGTGGTGACACCGCCACATATCGTAAATGGTGTTGAGGAGTTCAAGGATAAGGCTATCTTTGAGCAGAAGATAGTTGGTGAGAGCGGCTCGTCGGTCAAGGTCGCTATTGAGTATATGGCTTGTAGCGATGCCGGTTGCGGTATGCCAACCGAGGCCGAGATTCTCTGCACGATAGGCGCACCTGCGACCTCCGCAGAGGTGGTTGAGGCCAAAAAAACAACTGCCGACGAAGATAACAGCGCGCTCTGGACTTTGGTTATTGAGGCTATCTTGTGGGGCTTTGCCGCGCTCTTGACTCCGTGCGTCTTCCCAATGGTGCCAATGACCGTATCGTTCTTCACAAAGGGCAGCGGCTCTCCGGCTCGTGGTCGTCTGTACGCCTCGCTCTACGGTCTGTTTATCGTGTTGCTCTATACGCTACCTATCGCTGCGTTGATTATCATCACACGCATCTTCGGTGGCGATGCCGTTACGGCCGATATCTTCAACTGGATTGCAACACATTGGTTGCCAAATATCATCTTCTTTGTGATATTTATGGTCTTTGCCGCCTCATTCTTTGGCGCATTTGAGATTGTTCTGCCAAGCAAGTTGGTCAACAAGAGCGACTCAATGTCTGATATTGGAGGTATCGTTGGAGCATTCTTTATGGCTCTTACACTCGTACTTGTGTCGTTCTCTTGCACAGGCCCAATCGTCAGCTCGGTGCTTATCAAGTCAACACAGGGCGAGATATGGGCTCCGATTATCACAATGTTCGCCTTCTCGGTAGCCTTCGCGTTACCATTTACCCTCTTTGCATTCTTCCCTTCGCTCTTGAAGAGGTTGCCAAAGAGTGGCAGCTGGCTCAACTCGGTAAAGGTCGTGTTGGGCTTTATTGAGGTCGCGCTCGGCTTCAAGTTCCTCTCTACCGCCGACCAGGTGTACCATTGGGGCTTGCTTGACAGAGAGGTCTACCTCGCAATCTGGATTGTTGTATTCTCTTTGCTCGGCTTGTACCTCTTGGGCAAACTCAAATTTGCTCACGACGACGAGGTCAAGCATATCAGCGTAGTTCGCTTGGCTTTGGCTATCGGCGTATTCTCGTTCGTAGTCTATATGATTCCAGGTCTTTGGGGCGCACCATTGAAGGCGTTGTCGGGCTATCTTCCGCCAATCTATACGCAGGACTTCGTGATTGAGAAGTATACCCCATCGCAGAGCGCAACAAGTGGCGCAAAGTATAGCGATGTGTTGCACCTCCCTCACGGCTTGCAGGGCTTCTTTGATATTGAGGAGGCGGAGGCATACGCCAAGCAGGTGGATAAACCGCTCTTTATTGACATCACAGGCCACGGCTGCGTAAATTGCCGCGAGATGGAGTCCAGAGTGTGGTCAGATGCCACCGTACAACAGATTTTGCGCGACGAGTATGTCGTAGTGGCACTCTACACCGACGACAAGATGTCGCTTCCGGAGAGCGATTGGGTAACAACCGACGACGGTAAGGTATTGAAGACACTCGGCAAGAAGAACTCCAACTACGCGCTCAAACGCTTCAATGTAGCGGCACAACCCTACTATGTCTTGCAGGGCAAAGATGGAGAGATTTTAGGCAACCCGCGTGGCTACGACCTCTCGGTTGATGGCTTTGTGAAGTTCCTCCGCGACGGTGTTCAAGAGTATAAAAAGAGTAAATAGGCATATTATGGCAAAAATTACAACTATTGCAGCAGCAGATGCACCAAAGGCCGTTGGGCCATATTCGCAGGCACGCTTGGTATCGGGCGATGCCGAAACACTATATCTATCGGGACAGTTGCCAATCAACCCTGCAACTGCAACTATGCCGGAGAGCATTGAGGAGCAGACCGAGCAGTCGCTCAAAAATATGGGTGCTATCCTCGCCGAGGCGGGACTCTCGTTTGACAATGTAGTCAAGACCACCGTCTTGCTTGCCGACATCAAGGACTTTGCAGCGATGAATGGCGTCTATGCCACCTTCTTCCCTAACGAGAAGCCTGCCCGTATGTGCTACGAGGTAGCAGCTCTTCCGATGGGCGCAAAGGTTGAGATAGATTGCGTTGCTGTAAAGTAGCAGGCGATGATTCACCACCTTGACATCACAACCTCAACCAACGACGATGCTCGCGACGAGAAGTATCGCGAGGGTGATGTTGTGTGGGCAGACTTCCAGACGGCAGGGCGCGGTCAGCGCGGACATATCTGGCACTCCAAGAGGGGCGAAAACCTCACCTTCTCGGTGGTCTTGGAGCCAACCTTTCTGCCTATCGCCGAGCAGTTTTCGGTCTCGGAGGTTGTGGCACTGTCGCTCGTGGATATGCTCTCGGAGTATGGCATTGGGGCGCGTATCAAGTGGACTAACGATATATATGTTGGCGACAAAAAGTTGGTCGGCATACTTATTGAACACTCACTCGCGCCGACAACCCTGCGACGCACGATTGCGGGCATCGGCATAAACATCAACCAGACCGAGTTTGACGCATCGCTACCAAACCCCGTTTCAATGGCACAACTCTTGGGCAGAGAGTTAGATACCGAGGAGGTGTTGCACTGCTTCTTGAAGCACCTACAACGAAACTACGCTACGCTTCGTGAAATGCAGAATGCAGAATGCAGAATGCAAAATGCAAAATGCAAAATGCAAAATTCCATACATCAGCGATATAACAAGTTACTATATCGTTTAGAAGAATACCATACATACGCTCTACCTTCTGGCGAAAAGTTCAGTGCCAAGATTCTCGGCACAGCCCCAAACGGAGCCTTGCGCCTTGAAGACAGAAACGGCAAAACAAAAGATTATCTCTTCAAAGAGGTTGAGTTTGTGATATAGCCATTAGCTGTTAGCCATTAGCCATTAGCTTTTTTATAGACTAAACTAACAACAATTTGCTTGTTTTGAGAAATTTTTATTACCTTTGTAGAACGACGAGTTATTAGCCATTGACTTTCATATGAGAGATTTCCGAAAATATGCGGTTTGGAATTTGGCAATGGAACTTGCCACCGATATATATGGCTACACTGCAAATTTTCCGAAAGATGAAAAGTATGGTTTGGCCGGGCAGATACAACGAGCAGTAATTTCAATATCGTCTAATATAGCAGAGGGAGCCTCTCGGAAATCGGAGATGGAGTTTATCCACTTTTTGGAGATTGCATTAGGCTCGGCATTTGAATTGGAAACACAACTCATAATTGCAAATAGAGTTGGATATATAACAGATTTTGATAACACGCAATTATTGGAGAGATTGCACGCAATACAAAAAGGTGTAAATCACTTAATATCAGTTATCCGCAGATAAGATAAAAGGAGCTAATGGCCAATGGCCAATGGCTAAAAGCAATAAAAAAAGAAAACAACTAGCTAATGGCTAATGGCCAATGGCTAAAAGCTAAAAACTAAACTTATGTCAAACATTCCTGCTGAATTGAAATACTCGAATGACCACGAGTGGTGCCGAGTAGAGGGCGAGTTCGCCTATGTTGGTATTACCGACTTTGCACAGAGCGAGTTGGGTGATATCGTATTTGTTGATATCCAGACCGAGGGCGAGACCTTGGCTGCGGGCGATATCTTCGGAACTATTGAGGCTGTAAAGACCGTTTCGGACGCCTTCACGCCTGTTTCGGGCGAGGTTGTAGAGGTAAACCCTGCAATTGACGCAGACCCTGCACTCGTAAACAAGGATCCATACGGCGAGGGCTGGATGGTAAAGATTGCGATGTCAAACCCATCGGAGGTTGATGCACTTCTCTCGGCAGAGGAGTACGCCGCTTTCATCGCAAAATAATTGGTCAATCCAAGAAAAACAGGGTGTGTCTAACAAGTTTTAGACACGCCCTGTTTGTTTGAAGTTGTATAACAAGAGGGATTTTAAGGCTCGCGCAGCCCGAAAAACCGTAGTTTACTTGGCGTAAATGAGGATTTTGAGGGCAAGCGTAACCGACGCTGCGGAGCGAGAGCAGAGTGTGCAAGCACACTTTGCCGAGCCGCGAGGAGGAAAAGCCCTTGCAAAGGGATTAACGCAGAAATCACCTTGTTAGACAGCTTCTATTTCAGGCTCTGCAACTCTATTAGTCGTGCATAGACCCCACCCTTTGCGATAAGCTCCTCGTGGCGACCCTGCTCCACAATCTGACCCTCGTCAACAACGATAATTTTATCGGCATTTTGAATGGTACTCAATCGGTGAGCGATAACCACCGAGGTACGCCCCTTCAACAACTTATTCAGCGCATCTTGAACGAGCTTCTCGCTCTCGGTATCAAGAGCCGAGGTTGCCTCGTCAAGGATAAGTATATCAGGGTTTTTCAGCACAGCACGGGCAATGCTCAAACGCTGACGCTGACCGCCAGAGAGTTTCGTTCCACGATCTCCGATATTTGTGTCGTAGCCCTCCGGACTCTCCATAATAAAGTTGTGCGCATTTGCCACCTTGCACGCCTCAACAACCTCCTCGTCGGTAGCGTCACGACGACCAAGCATTATGTTGCTCTTTATCGTGTCGTTGAAGAGAACGGTCTCCTGCGATACAAGGCTCATCGCCGAGCGCAACGAATCTTGCTTATAGTCGTGTATAGAGACTCCGTCAATAAGAATTTCGCCGGCATCAGCGTCGTAGAATCGCTCCATCAACTCGCTCAATGTAGACTTTCCTCCACCCGAAGGACCTACCAGAGCCACCGTTTCGCCCTTACGCACCTCAAACGACACACCGCGAATAATCTCGCGCGACTCGTCGTAGGAGAAGCGCACATTGCGGAACTCTATCTTATCATTGAAGCCCTTGAACTCCTTTGCATCGGGTGCGTCAATAATCTCGTTCTTACCATCAAGCAGTGCGAAGATACGCTCGCCCGCGGCTACACCCTGATTGACGCTTGCGAATTGGTCAATAAAGGCGCGAACAGGTCGTGTAATCTGCGAGAAGGCGGCGATAAAGGCGATAAAGCCTGCGGCACTCAACGAGCCCTTCATCACAAGCGAGCCACCGAATATCAAGATAATAGCCACCGCCGTAATGCCGAGGAACTCGCTCATTGGCGATGCCAACTGCTGACGACGAGCCATCCAAAGCAAGATTTTTGATAGGTCGGTGTTGATATCGTGGAACTTCTCCTTTATATAGTCCGTCGCAGTGTAGGTCTTAACGATTTTAATGCCTCCGAGCGACTCGTCAAGCACACTCACCAACTCACCCATACGCCTTTGGCTCAAACTTGCAGGGTGGCGCAACTTCTTCACGATACTGCCGATAATAAAGCCCACCAACGGCAAGAAGAAGACCGAGAAGAGTGCCAACTCCCACGATATGCTCAACATCAAAACGATATATCCGATAATGAGGAACGGCTCGCGAAGTGCCACCTGCAAAGTGTTGGTAATACAGTATTGCACAACCAATACATCGGAGGTTATACGCGACATAATATCTCCCTTGCGCTGGTCGCTAAAATAGCCGACATCCTTGCATATCACGCTGTCAAACATCGCATTACGCATACGCTGAACTGTTGTCACGCGCAAGTGCTCAACCGTATATCCACCGAGGTAGCGGAAGAGGTTTGAGAGCAGATTCATCGCGATAAGAATCACCGCCAGCATTGCAAGCACATTGGTAACCTTCCACTCCGTACCAAAAACATAGGTATAGAAGTAGTTGAGCCAATCCTGCAACACCGCCCCCTCAAACGAGAGTGCCGGCATCTCGTATATCGGCTGAAACTTGTAGTCCTCCTTGAACATTGCGTTCAGGATAGGCATAATCATCGCGTAGTTGAAGGTGTTGAACAACGCGTGCAGTGCCGAGAAGATGAAATATGGCACGGCATACTTGCTTATCGGCTTGGCAAAGTCAAGCAGGCGCAAGTATATATTCATCATTGAACCCTTTTTCATTATACCAACCCCTCCTCGTGGAACTCCTGTACCGATTTTATGTAGTGATTGATGGTCTCCTCCATAGATACGAACGACTTTCCGCCAGCAGCGTTTTTGTGGCCTCCGCCGTTGAAGTAGCGACGCGCAAAGGTGTCCACATTCACATCACCACGCGAGCGAAGCGACACACGGATAAAGCCCTGCTGGGCTGTAAACATTGCCGTCATCTTCATCTTCTTCATCGTCAGCGGATAGTTCACAAAGCCCTCATTGTCGCCCTGCTGGAACCAGAAGCGACGCATCTCCTCCTCGGTGAGCGACATATAGGCCACCTTGCCGCCAAGCAACAACTTCATCTTGCGATTTATAACATATCCGAAGAGGCGTGCGCGCCCCTCGGTGAAGGAGTTGTAGACATTGTTGTAGATGGTCGGAATGTCAATTCCCGTTGCCGACAAGGCCGCTATACCCTCAAAGAGGTCGGGTGTAAGATTTGAGAAGGCGAAGTTGCCCGTGTCGGTCATCATACCGACATAGAGCTGTGTCGCCACGGTCTGCGAAATCGCCTCCTTGCCATAGAGTGCAACAATTATTGAGTACATCACGAATGCTGTACTTGACACCTCCGGATAGGAGAACGAGATATCAAAGTATTCGGCAGGTTGGAGGTGGTGGTCAATAAGCACGCGCTTGGCGGTAGTATTCTCGGCCACCTTTGCACCGAGTTCGTCGGCGCGTGTCAAGGCGTTCATATCGGCACAGATAATCACATCTGCCTCGTCAATTGCACGGTCGGCCTCGTGAGCCTCGTCGTTGCGATATATTATCAGACTCTCCGAGTTTGGTATCCAACGCAAGTAGTATGGATAGTTATTAGGCACCGAACAGCGTACCGAGTGGCCACTCTGCCGTAGAACTTCGGCCAGGGCTAACGACGAGCCTATCGCGTCACCGTCGGGGTTTGTGTGTCCAACGATAACTACCTTGCGAGGCTCGGCAAGGAGTCTTTTAAGACTCTCTATCTTTTCAATCTCTATATTCATCGGCGCAAAGATACAAATTTTATTTCATTTTCGCTATCGTTGAGTCGATATAGCACTGTATATCTGCCTTTAAGCGAGCGTAGAGCGGGCTTGCGGTATAGTTTTCGTTATCAAGCAATACATCCCGTATGGAGCGCAACGAGTTGGTGTAGTTACTCATCTCGTTCTTCAAGGCAACACCCTCCTTTGACGAGGAGATAATCTTCTGCAACGATATCTGTCGCAACTTTTCGCACACCCCCTCCAACAGCTTCATCACGACACAGTCCATCAGCGTATGTCCGTGCATATAGAGGTAGGCGTTCTCTGGCTCAACCCCCTTTTTGCGCATTCGCTCGGCAAAGGCGGGTATCTCGACCGACATCTCCGGGTGGTCTGCCGACAACATCTGCTGTCGTCGCTCCACATTGCGCTTCAACCAGGCGATTGTGTTGGCTCCGTTATCCACAATATCAAGGTATCCAAGACGCACCGAGGCCTTAAAGTCCACCAGCGTAAATACGCTCTCGGTGCTTCGCGATGCCGAGTAGGCGTACCACAAAAAGAGCGGATATATGGCTCGCGAATACTCGCGCATAAACTTCTCAAAGTCAAATAT
>JAEIGA010005467.1_pt1 | contig 19410 bp, 11 predicted proteins | sample 9270691 | NCBI WGS metagenome assembly JAEIGA01 (sample SAMN17057246, study PRJNA624740) | gut metagenome | biome: biome; isolation source: fecal sample | host: Bos grunniens | place: China: Xizang | collected 2019 | reverse complement strand
GGAGAAAAAGGCTGCACCGGCGGCAAAGGCGACATCGGCAGCAAAGCCTGTCGAGAAAAAGGCTGCTCCTGCTCCCGCACCTAAGGCGGCTGCTCCTGAAAAGCCTACGGAGAAAAAGGCTGCACCGGCGGCAAAGGCGACATCTGCAGCAAAGCCTGTCGAGAAAAAGGCTGCAGCTCCAAAGAAATTTGAAGAAAAGAAAGCTGCCGCTCCCACGCCAAAGAAAGCTTTGTCTGAGAGCAAGGCTGACGAGAAAAATGCCGAAAAATCGGCCAAATACACAGGCAGATTTGAAATAAAGAAGGCTAAAGACGGAAGATACGTATTTAATCTTTACGCTCCTAACCACGTAATAGTTGCGACATCGCAGGCATATACTACTACGGCAGCGGCTTTAAACGGCATTGAGAGCATTATTGCGAATGCGGGCAAAGCACCTCTTGAGGATCAGTGTCTCAAAAACTTTGCGCCGCGTACATATCCTAAATGGGAAATGTACATAGATAAGGGCGGTCAATACAGATTCAGACTTAACGCTCCTAACGGGAACTGCATAGTTCATTCGCAGGGATACACTACCAAGGCTAGCTGTAAAAACGGAATGGAAAGCATTATTAAATGCTCGGCAAAGCCTGAAATTGACAAATCTTATCTTAAAAAAGATTGATTTAATATAAGACTACGGGGATAAACTTTGTGTTTGTCCCCGTTATTTTTTAAGGATTTTTATGGATAATTTTGAAGCGGCAGAAAAATACTTCACACAGCTTTCAGACAGATACCCCGCCAAAGCATCGGTTGTCAGTGAAATAGTAAAGCTTAACGCGGTGCTTAATCTTCCCAAAAGCACGGAGCATTTTGTCAGTGATTTACACGGAGAAAACGAGGCTTTTTCTCACATAATAAGATGTGCCTCAGGTGTGATACGAAGAAAGATTGAGGCTCTTTTTTCATCTGAAATGACAAAAGAGGAAATAGGCGAGCTGGCAACGCTCGTTTATTATCCGAAAGAAAAGCTTTCGGAGCTGAAGAGCGAGGGGCGTGTATGCGAGCAGTGGTATTACACTACTATCTCTCGCCTCGTAAGATTGTGCAGGCTTGCTATGGGAAAATACACGGGAGAATGGGTGAAAAAGAGAATAAATAAGGCATCTGACGGATACGTTGATATAGTTTACGAGCTTGTTTGCTCTGAGTTTTCGGACGGTGGAAAATGCGAGTATTACAAAAGCATATATAAAACCGTTTTTCGCACGGGATATGCAGATGAAATCATATCTGCGCTTTCATCTTCCGTAAAGACGCTTATTGTAGACAGAGTACACGTAGTTGGAGATATTTTCGACAGAGGAGCGAGGCCCGATATAATACTTGACGAGCTTATTTCGCTCAAAGAGGTTGATGTGCAATGGGGAAATCACGACGCCTTGTGGATGGGGGCGGCGGCGGGCTCTGCCGTTTGCGTGGCTACCGTTTTAAATAATTCTTTCACCTACAGAAATCTTGAGGTTATAGAAATAGGGTACGGTATTTCGCTTCGTCCCCTGGCACTTTTTGCCGAAAATGTATATAACGAAACAAGCCTTGCGCCGTATATGCCGAGGGGCGAGCGATATGGCAATATTCACTTCTACGAAAACGAGCTGCTTATCGCTAAAATGCACAAGGCGATAAGCGTTATACAATTTAAGCTTGAGGGTCAGACGATACTAAGAAATCCAAGCTTTAATATGAATGACAGACTTCTTCTTGATAAAATAGACAAAGAAAGAGGTACTGTAAAAATCGGCGATTGTGAATACAAGCTTCGCGAGAGTTTCTTCCCTACTCTTAATCCCGAAAATCCGTACGAGTTATCCGAGGAGGAAAAAGAGGTTGTGGAGCATCTCACCTCATCGTTTCTCGGCTCTGTGCGGCTAGGACGGCATATATCTTATATGTACGAAAAGGGCGGAATGTACAAAATATTTAACAGAAATCTGATTTTTCACGGCTGTATTCCTCTATGCGATGACGGCACTCTTATGCATCTTGATGCGGCTGAGGGTCTGTGCGGAAGACGGCTTATGGACTTTTTTGACAGGTGGGCAAGGCTTGGCTACTTTGCGCCTAACACTTCACCCGAAAGGGAACGAGGGAGGGATTTATTATGGTTTCTGTGGTGCGGTAAGGATTCTCCTCTGTGTGCAAGAAAAAGGATCACCACCTTTGAAAGACTGCTTATAGATGACAAGACAACTCACAAAGAGCCAAAGAACGCGTATTATCGCGCTTGGACCGACGAAAAAATAAGCGATATGATACTCAAAGAGTTTTCTCTGTCAGCTCCGAGATGTCATATAATAAACGGTCATATACCTGTAAACAAGGGTGAAAATCCCATAAAAGCAGGCGGAAAGCTTATAGTAATAGACGGAGGACTTTCGAAAGCCTATCACGCTAAAACGGGTATTGCGGGATACACGCTAATATATAACGCTGACGGTATGAAAATATCCGCTCACGAGCCTTTTTCGGACAAAAACACAGCCGTAAAATACAATAAGGATATACTGTCAGAGACAACGGTTTTTGAAGAGGTGAGAAACAAAATAAGAATACGTGACTGCGACGAGGGCAAGGATATAAGAGATAAAATTTCGGATCTCGTTATACTGCTTCGCGGATATGAAAACGGAAAATTTAAAGAAAAACCCCTATAAGCTACAGTCAGCCGCAAAAAGGCTGCCTCGAAATTCAATTGAGGCAGCCTTTTGATTTTTGCTTTCTTTGATTTTTCATCTTGATATTAAAATCTACTATTTGTTTATTATATCGTGCTTATGATTTGCAGCTTATACTTTAAATTATATTAACTGCTGTTTTGTCACTTATATCAAAAATGTGAACATCTACTTATCCGTCACTCCGAAATATGCACGGATTTCGCCAAGCGGCGCTCCAAATGAGCCTTGGACGGCATTTGGTTTTCCTCCGCCTCTTCCCGAAAGGGCTGTGTTTATCTCCTTGATTTTCTCGGTAAGGTTGACACTGTTTGACGTTATGACGTATTTACAGTCACCGTCTGTGCCGCTAAGCGCTACGAGCATGCCCGAAATCTTATGCGTTGCGGCATTGACGAAGTAGCGAAGCTCCTCTATCGAAAAGCCGTCAAAAAAGAATACAGCGTTTCCCTCTGTCAACTGCACTGCATCTGCTCGCGCTTCTGCAAGGGCGCGGCGAAGAGCTTTGATTTCATGCTTATACCCCTCTGCGTCGGACATATATTTAACCAAAGCTTCTGCCGTTGTATGCTGCGGAACAGAAAGAGATGCAGAAATTGCCTTTACGTTTTCGTATTTTTTGCGGTAGTCAAGGAGCGCTCGCTCGCCTGCGACCATCCATATACGCATACCGCCGCGGTGCTTCATAGATTCTAAAATTTTGATAATACCTATCTCGCCCGTCTTTGCAACGTGGGGCGCACAGCAGGCGCAGCTGTCTACGTCCCCGATTTTAACTATTCTGACGTTTTCGGTAAGCTCAAGCTTTGAGCGGTATTCGAGATTCTCAAGCTCGCTTTGCGTCGGAAAGAAGGTATCAACACTTACATTGTCAAAAACCGCGCGATTTGCAAGAAGCTCCACCGCATCGAGCTGCTCTCTTGTAAGAGGCGCGCTGACATCAAAGGTAACCTCATCGTCGCCTATATGAAAACCTACGTTCTCAAGACCGTAAAGCCTATGTATAATACCGCAGAGTATATGCTCTGCCGTGTGACACTGCATTTTGTCAAAGCGCGGTGCGAAATCAAGCTTGCATAAAACATTCTCGCCCGTTACCTCTATATCTGTTATATGGTGAACTGTGCCGTCAAGCTCATAGACATGCAGAACCTTCGCGTCACCTATGACTCCCGTGTCAGAGCTTTGTCCACCCTCCTCGGGGAAAAAGGCGGTTTTATCAAGAACCGTGTCAAATCCGCCGTCGCACATTTCGGAAGATAGAGAGGCTGCAAAGAATTCCTTTATATATGCGTTTTTATAATAAAGCTTTTCTGTCATTTCGTGTTTTTCTCCGTTTATAGAGTTAAATTCAGAGCAGAATAAAATCTTCAGATGTTGTATTTCTCTTCTGAAAACAAATTCCACGGGTAATTTTCAAGAGGCGGTAATGAGCTTAGGTCAATTTGTTCCTTACCTGCCCAAAGCGACAGATGCCCAGAATAAAGAGCTATATCGCGCGCGCCAAAGTCGCGGCTGCCGTATTTTTTATCACCCGTGATAGAAAATCCGCGAGATGAAAGCTGAGCGCGTATCTGATGAAATCTGCCTGTTAAGAGCGTGATTTTGAGAAGCGTTTTTTCGCCTTTTTCGGTTTTTTCCGTGGCTATCGGCTCACATATAAGCTCGGCTTTCTTTGCACCGCTCTTCGACTTATCGCAAACGACAGCGATATTTTGGCGAGCGTCCTTATAAAGATAGTCGGTCATGTGTGTTTTTTCGCGGACAGCACCGTCGCAAACAGCAAAATATTTTTTGCCTATTCCCTCTCCCGAAACAAGCTCGGAAAGGAGGGCGGCGCTCTTTTTATTTCTTGAAAATATAATCAGTCCTCCAACCACTCTGTCAAGTCGGTGGACGGGATAAAGCTCACCGCACTCTCCAAAGGATACAAGCTCACGTGAAAGCTCGCTCATAGCATCGGCTGAGAGAGTTTTGTCGGGCTGTGACGGCATACCGAAAGGCTTATCTAAAACCACAAAGGATTTACTTTTATAGACTATTTTCACTGTATTTCGCCCTTTTTATGTTTTTTGGCGGAGACCGCTTTAAGTGGCCCCCGCCGTGTTTTTATCTTATTTTCTTTTTACCGATTTCGATTATACGGTATATTGTGGGAACAAACACCACGTTTACCGCAAGCTCAATAAGGAAATTGATGCTTATAAACGTATTTATTATAACAGAGATATCGCTCTCAAAGAATATAAGCGATCCTATAAGGAAAACGAGAGTGTTCGTAAAGGTAGCAACCACGGCTGCAACAAGACAGGCAAAGTATTTATTGATACGTGCTGCCGGCTTGTATATAAGCGCTGAGCAAAATCCTGCGAGAACGCCCTTTAAGAGTACCGTGACAATAGTGCCGAAGGGACTAAAGGTCAAAAACGATACAGTTCCGGGAAGCATAAGAACCACGAAGCCGAAAACCAAACCCAGCCACGTTCCTGCGCCCAGTCCAAAAAGAGCAGCGCCCACAACTATAACGGGAACCGACAGCGCAAGCTCGAAGGTACCGAATTTAACGGGAAAGAACTGTAAAACTACAACCAGTGCCGTCAAAACCGCAACAAAAACCAGTTTTTTTACGTCTATGCTTTTTCCCTGACTTTTTTTCTCTACATTCATTGCAACAACCTCACGAGAATATTACGACAAAATACTTATCGTTTCACATATTTTAACACATTTTTTTCTATTTTTCAATACTGTTTTCAATTTTTAAAGTATTTTTAAAGTATTTTTTTATTATGCTAATATATAACTTTTCAATTCGAGCAGTTATTTTTCGGTTTTTAAAGTATTTCGACGGTATATTATAGGCTTTTAGAGGACTTGTTCTTTCTCTCTCTGTTTTTGAGTGTTACAACTCGCACAGCTTCACCGCCTGTAAGTGCTATCATTTTTACAGCAGATAAGCTGAAATCGTTGGCATAAACCGAAAGCGGCTTATCTATAGCGCCTCTTGCGAGAACCTTAAGGTATGCTGTATCGTACGGAACAAGGCTTCTTTCTTTAAGAATATTGACGTCTACTCTGTCGCCCGGCTCAAAGCTTTGACTGAGAGTATCAACATTTACAATGCTTCGTGCATCTCCGTTGGTATAAACTACTTCTCCGCCCTTTTTGATAAGGTCCTTGGCTAAGGAGTCGCTTACAAGCTCGTCAGCGCGCTCGGAATCTATAGGATGTGTGTGAGTGTCAGAGTTATGCGTTATGCTGTATTCGCTCCTTTCTTCATCAGCGTCGGTCGGCTTTTCATATGAAATACCGTCTGCTTTATCGCGCTCATCGGTTAGTCCGTCATATGAAAAAACGTCATCATTGTATTCACCGTCCTCATCATAACAAAAATCTGCTGCTGTATCTTTTACACGGTTCTCTGTACAGGATTCTGTATCAAAGCTTTCATTTATATCTATAACCTTGCCAATATCCTCACTCAAATCCGTCAGGGCAGCCGTTTCGTCTGAAATTCCGTTTTTTTCATCTTCTCCGAATATATCGTGGCGGAAAAATTGAGTACCGGTGTTTTTTTCTTCCTGTACCTTTGAGTTAGCTTTCAATCGGCTTTTTCTGTGATTTCTTATACGGTGCCGTGTTATCGCTATAGCATCCGCAATGCGCTCTCTTTCAAGATAAACAATGAACACAAAAAGTGCGAATGCTATAACTATAATTATTCCTATGATTATCTTCGCGGTGGTTCTCGGTGACGGACGCGAGATATTGTTTATGCGCCCGGGAGATGTCTCTAAGGAATAGTTCGGGTTTTCGGAGCGAAGATATATTTTTCCGTCGCTCTCATACTGAACAAGTCCTAAATCATCTCCTGCGATAACGCTTCCTGCGGATAGGACGTAATTTGCTTCGGGCACTTTTTCCCAAAGGTAAACGTCTGTATCCGAGACGGATATGATTATTTTACGCGGTGTTATTTCAAAAATCAAGGCGCACTCGCTGCCACCGTCCTCAAAAACATAATTCTCGCTGTCAGAAAGTCGGGCTCGGAAGCTGTATCTTCCCGCCGCGGTATAAGCACCGTCACACAAAAAGCTGTAGAGCGGAGACGAGGTAGCAGGAGCGTGAGGTTTTCCATCATACTCAGCTGTAGGGATAGAGGGTATGTTAACGATGCATTTTTTTATTTCGAAGCTGCAAGGTGAAATAATTGGGGGATTATAGTTTTCTGTGTCATATGAGAGTATTGCCTCGGTGGTATACGTACCTGCTTTTGTTGCGTCAAGAGTTGTGTATCCTATAACCGAAACTCCCTCGGGAAGTCCAAAAAGAGTTGGACGTTTCGGCTCACCGTCATAGGTGAACACCGTGTTTTGCCAAATAACATCTGAGGTATCGTAATTGGCACGCAGGACGTTTACGGGAAGAATTACGGAAAAGCCGCCGTGTCGGAAGCTTATCTCTTTATGGCGAACAAGCAACGCTCCGCTGTCCTCATATATTATTTGTAAATCAGAAAGCGAAAGAGGGAGCTTTGTGCCATCGTTATTAAGAAGATATGCCGAAATATCGTCATCGTCAAGTGACGAATAGGCAACAAAGATTTCCTTGTTAAGCTTAACCGACATAGATATAGGTACAACTTTTATTATTTCAAAGCGCATCGGAGAGGATTTGATGCTGAGATAATTTTCCGTTTCCTCTGCAACTGCTACAGCGTAATATACGCCGGGTAAGACAGGTCTTTCGCATGCATTTTTACACTCGGCATCGGTATAGAAATAAATTGCAGCCTCCCCCGATTTCGCCGTGCCGCCGATGAGTAAGCTTTGGCTTTCGTATACGGTTTCGGCAAAAGGCAAGGTAAGCCAGCCGTTATCTGCTTTTAAAATCGTATATGAAAAGCTGTCGTTTATAACAAAATAATCCGAGCTTTGTGAGATTGCACTTGCGGTATATTTTCCCGCGTCAAGCTTACCCTCGGATACTGCAATTTTACATTCGGGCGCTGATGCTGAGGGTGACAGCAGCTCGCCTGTATAAATAAAGCTGTCACCGCTCCACAAAACGTAAATACCGCGCGGCTCGATTTTGACAGTGGCGCTCATCGGGTCAGGGGGAATATAGTTTTTGCTCGCGGTCGTAAAGGTAATAAACACAGAAACCGCACCGTCCGAGACGTGCGTGGCACCGCGCGAGAATGAATACTCCACGCGTATTCCGTCTGCACCGACGGGAAGCTCTCCCGAAAGAGTCGGATAATGCGTCATACCGTCAAAGGTCGCCGTGTATCCCGTAAATTCAACGCCTGACATATCGTATTTTGCAGGAGCTATTTCCCAAGTGTATGTGGGAGCTTTAGGTGCATTGTAGTTTCTTTCGTCAAAGGAGAGCGATGCCGTTGCGGTATATTTTCCGCTTTCTGTCGCTCTGGCATCGGTGTAGCCTGTAACAATAACACCCTCGGGCAAGCCCGAAAGACTTACACTCTTTACCGTACCGTCATAAACGAATCCATCGCCAATCCAGAACGCCCCCGACAAATCGTAATCAGCCTTTGCTATGCTGTATGTTATACTGCCCGATATAAACGTATAGTTCGCATCGGAGCTTTCGGTGAAAGCAACATATTGGTCACCCGCAAGCGTAGCGCCGCCTGACACCTTGGGGTAGCGCAGAACTCCGCGCGCATCAACATATGATGCAATCGGACATTTTAGATTTCCGTCGTATACAAAATTTGTATTCTGCCACGATATTTCTGCTGTATACGGCAAAATTGTGAGTTTTGCGGTTATTGGCTCAGGTATCATATAGTTTTGGCTATCGGTCATAAAGCTGAGGGTTATTAAATGTTCTCCGACACTCACACCTCCTCCGCTAACCGTTATTTCGAGGGGCAAGCCGTCCTTTCCTATTATACGCTCGCCGCTATATATTACGCTTTGATAGTCAGCGTTATATATCCTCTTGACATCCGGAAATTTGATTTCTGAAAGATCGTAGGCGGCGCGCTTTACGGTTACGGAAACGGCTGCCGAAGCCCCCATAAAGCTTACAAGCGCGGCTGTATCACCGTATCTGAAGCTGTCTCCCTGCTGATATGATACGGCAAGGCGTCCCTCGGATACAATCTCCTCCCTGCCGCTGTTGTAAACTACCTTTACGGAAATTCCTTTAAGAGATAAAAGTTCAAATGCGGAGTACTCGCAAATTTCCGGAGGTGATACTAAAACCATATATGCCGCCCGCTCTTCGATGACGGTAAATTTACGAGGCTCGGATAAAAGCTCGTTATAGTTCTTCTCCCCCGCAACGTATGCACGCACAAAATACACTCCCGGGGCGTCGGGCGCGAGCGCGGTATACTCACCGTCTTGTGTTTTTGAAAAAATATAGGTCGGTGTTCCAAAGAGCGATTTCGCTGCTACGTCAATTTCCGCCCCTGAATAAATATCGAAGGCGCTGATTTCTTCAGTCCATTCATTATCCGCCTTCAGTATTTCAAATCCGATGTTAACGACACCCTCGCCGCTCTCAAAGCGATAGTTTTCGGTATCATTAAGAGTAAGGGTTACTGTGTAAATGCCGACATCCTTACCCTGCGTATCGCTCGCTGTATACAGAGAGCTTATGGGCAGAGTCGGGCTTTGAGATTTACCGTTATATATTTTCGGCTCTATTTTTGGTATAGGAACGATTTGCTTTAACACGGTAACGTTAATCCCCTCGGCATATATACTTACGCTGTCGGCACCGTAGTGATAGGTTATTCGACAGCTGTATACGCCGCTGTCCGAGGTTTGCGATACGGAAAGGATGCTGCCCTGCGATACGTACAATCCGTCCTTATACCACTGCACCTCGTATCTGCCGCCAAGTGTATCAAGGGGATGGGAAAGCGTGTCGAAGGTTATATCCATTCGTCTTCCGCTGTATTCTGCAGAGAATGAGGAAATAGAGAACGTCGGGGGTATTAGCTTATACCTTCCGTAGAGCTTCGTATCGGCGGTTACCGAAAAATCGTTTGGAAGAGGTTCTTCTGTTTTCTCGTCAAGATACCACCCATCGAATATATATCCGCTTTTCTCATCGGGAGAGGGCGGTGTTATTAGCTCAGAGACGAGAACCTTTTGTGTGCCTACAAGTGTGCCGGCGCAATAATACTTGACTGTAAGAGGAAGATAAACGGCGAAAAAGGGGACGTCTGACACGCCCTCCAGAAAATTAAAATAGGTAAGCGGATATTCCCTTCCTACGACGTCAAACACCCTTACAGCCGACATCGATACGCTGTCAGCGGGATAGCAAACAGGAATGGCACTTCCCTTTTCAAATTCACTCATATACTGCAGTTTAAGCGGCTGTGTGGGGTTGTAGGACACGCCCTCTGCGCCTAAGGTAATCGGCGCCGTGCTTGTTGCGTCAAATCCTACGCCGGATACGCACACCTCGTTTGCCAGAGTGATGTGTGAGTTATTTGACAGTGCTACCGAGCGGCTGTTTTTCACCGTGCCACCGAGAAGTGCGGCTGTTCCGTATTGAATAGATACCGCAGCCTCATCGGAGGCAGCACTTATTTCACCAGAATTTAAAATCAGCTTTGCGGTGGGTGATACGAGCTTTACGGCACTTGCTGAGGCGGACGTGATTTCCGATGAGCTTATGCCAAGCTCTCCCGAAAGCTCCAAGGAAGCGTCGCCCGCAAGAGTTATTTTAGCACCGTCTAAATTAAGGCTTGTCCCTGAGCCTACCTTTACCGAATACACGGTCGTAATACTTCCGCACAGTGTAAACTCACCCTCGGGAAACTCAAGATTTGCGTTCGGTGTGATGCTGTCAAAACGAATTTTGCCGTTATCGCACAGCAATATAAGAGCATCAAGTGTACCCTCGGATAAAATCTCTTGTGCAGTCTGACTCACACGCGATAGGATATACCCGTCTTCACTCTGTGAGATAACGTATTCAAATATATCCTCGGTATCGGTCTCTGCCGCTCTTGACGGAATAGAAAAAGCTATCGCAAACGACAGTGCAAAAACGGTAACAAATAGAATTTTTTTCATCAGCTAACCTCTTATTTACCATTATTTACCAAGAATTATACCATTTGGAATAAAGATATTCAAGGGACGGGAGCGTTAAGATTTCTTCTTCTTTTGACCTTTTTTTACATTCTTTCAAGGTTTTGGCGATTATACTCTGAATTTCGGCAAAAAAATAAAATCTAAAGTCTAGAAACACACTGCAAGCCGAAAACAAAATCAAGCAAATGAAAATGCTTAGATAACGGCAAGAACCGCGGACGAGAAAAACAAAATCAGAAAAAGCAAAAGCTCAGGCGGCAAAAGGATACGAGGCAAAACAAAAAGCGAGGCATTTGCCTCGCTGTAAATTATTCTATCATAAATCCCTCAATGCGAGAATCGCGTGGGGTGAAATACTCTTCTAAGCAGTAAAAGCTGCGATTAAACGAATGGCGAAACCAATCCGAAGCGAAACGCGGCATCTCGGCTACTTTTCCTTATAATAAAGCATACAGTGGCAGTAGCCCTCAAAATCGCTGTCGGCTATCTGCTCCTTGAACTCGCGGCACATACATTTATTGTCCTCGGTGCGTTCAAGACGGCAAGGGCAGTAGCCGCCAGTGCGACGAAGCCCCTCTTTTATACTTTCTACGATTTCGGAGTTTTCGTTATACCTTATTTTCATTTGTTTGCACCTATAAGAGCCTCAAGCTTTGCCTTAGGAACGTATCCAACCGAAACGTCGAGCAGCGTATCGTCCTTTACAAAAGCAACCATAGGTATACTCTGCACCTTAAATTGCATAGCAAGCTCACGCTCATCGTCCACGTTGATTTTCGCGAATTTTACGTCGGGATTCTCCTTTTCAAGCTCAGCCAAAACGGGCGCGAGCATTTTACAGGGACCGCACCAATCTGCATACAGGTCGATAACGACAAGTCCTTTATATTCTTCCACCTCTGATTTAAAATTCAAGCTTGTGAGTACAGTCATTTTATATTCCTCGCTTCCATAACTATTTTATCACATTTTAACACACAAAATGTTACTGTGTCAACCAAATTATAAAAATTTACATTTTCGAATAAGGATTATGCTCCGAAAATCATTGCATTTGTTGCTTTTATTCTGTCAAAAAAGCATAAATTGCTACTTTTTACAAAATTATTCGTGCATTTCCGCAAATAATATCAAAGAAAAGCTTCAAAATAAGTTTTAATATTTATTTTTATATGGGATTTAGTATAGCTTTGAGCAATTTTTGCAATGCTTGCGGTTTAAATTTGAAAAGTACGTTTTTGTTTCTGCATTTTTCGCACGGCATAAAATGTTAAAATGTGATAAAATTACAGTGTGACAGTCGGGAGCGCACCGAAAAGGAGGCTGCCGTGTACACTAAAGCTGTGGAGGTGTGCTATGAAGCAAAAAGAGAAAACAGCCGAAAGCGTTATAAGACGCGAGGCGAGATTTGACGGAGAAAACAATTACGTTTACGAGCTTAGGGTGAGTGAGAACAAAAATCTTGCGAGCTATAGAATTCCGCTCTACTCTATACACGTTGATATGACGGATTCATCGGGCAGGACAACGTCGGCAAAGGTAAAAGAGGCGTTCGCGGACGCAGGCAAGGCGATACTGTTCTATGAAAAGGTAGTTCGCGGTCTTGCCACTCCTATAGACCTTGCATACGTTATGGAGGACGATATATCCTGACGCACAAACGTCAAAAAGCAAGCGGCAGCAGTAGCCCTATGGCTATGAGTAGTGTCCTTAATGGCACTACGCAACGAAATAAATCCCTTCTGGGATTTGTGAAATGCACTTTGTGCGTGAAATTTGACTTACGGCAAGTGAAATGCCTGCGGGAGTGGGAGATTTATTTCATTTCACATCGAGCAGGGCGAGATATTTCACAATGTTCGACAGAACATTATTTCACATTTGGTAAAGCAAAATATTTCACTATATGCATTTGTGACTACAAATGCGGCGCTTGCGAAAAAAAGAGGAGAGAGTGTGTAAAAACATTCTCTCCTTTTCCTATCGGTAAGTACTATTTCCTGTTGAAATTAAAAACTGTCATCTAGATTCGCTTCGCAAATTCGTTTCGCGTATTTATTTTATACTTGCAAAACAGAGCGTTTTGTGATACAATGTATTTGTTTATTTAAAATTTAAATCGAGGACTGTCCAATGAAAATATGCGTACTTGGTGCGGGAACCTGGGGCACAGCGCTCGCTTCCCTGCTCGCCAAAAATCAGCACGAGGTCGTGCTTTGGTCTAAAATAGCCGAAGAAATCCGTCAAATCAGAGAGAACGGAACACACAAAAATCTTCCCGGCGTTATTTTGCCCACAGGAATAGATTACCGCGAAAGCATCAGCGACGCTATATGCGGCTCGGATATGGTGCTGTTTGTCACTCCGTCGGAATTTATACGCTCTACGGCAAAAGAGGCTGCCGAATTTATCACTTCGGAAATGATACTCGTCAGCGCCGCAAAGGGTATCGAGCCCCACACGCTTATGACTATGACCGAAATAATAGCTGACGAAATAAAAAAAGCAAAGGGTGCATGCACGAACAAAATCGCTTCCCTTTCAGGTCCCACTCACGCAGAAGAGGTGGCGCTGGGTCTGCCTACCTCTATCGTTTCTGCGTGCGAGGATGAGAAAATTTCCGAGGCAATAGCCGAGGTTTTCAAAAACTCGTGTATGAGAGTTTATACAAACACCGACGTTCCCGGCGTCGAGCTGTGCGGAGCGCTTAAAAACATCATAGCAATTGCGGCGGGAATTTGCCGCGGAATAGAATTCGGAGATAACGCGGTGGCTCTCCTTATAACTCGCGGAATGGCTGAAATCACGCGTCTTGGACTTGCTATGGGCTGTGCAAAGGAAACATTCTACGGTCTAGCCGGTATCGGCGACCTTATAGTTACCGCAACCTCATCTCACAGCAGAAACAACCGCTGCGGCGAGCTTATCGGCAAGGGAAAAAGCTACGAAGAGGCTCTTTTGGAGATAGGAATGGTAGTCGAGGGCTATCACGCCTTGAAGGCTGCGATGGAGCTTGCACAAAAGTATTCCGTAGAGATGCCCATAACTACCGGCGTGTACGAGGTTATGATAAATTCCAAATCTCCCTATTCTGTAATACGAACTCTTATGACAAGAGAAATGAAAAACGAGCTTAAGCTGTAAAAAGCGAAAATAACAACCCCGAGATGCCACAAAGGACCTCTCGGGGTTGCTTTTCTATCGGCGCTATTTCGCATTGTAATACACGCGCTCGCCCGCAGGTACGGAATGTGTCAGCCACACGTTACCGCCTATAACCGCATTATCTCCTATTTTAGTGTTTCCGCCGAGAATCGTTGCGTTAGCATAAATTACGCAGCCGTTACCGATGTCGGGGTGACGCTTTATACCCTTTATGGGATTGCCGTCCTTGTCAAGCTCAAAGCTTTTTGCGCCGAGGGTGACACCCTGATATATTTTCACACGGTCGCCTATCGTCGTGGTTTCTCCTATAACGATACCTGTGCCGTGGTCGATGCAGAAATATTCACCGATTTTAGCCCCGGCGTGAATATCGACACCTGTTTTCTCGTGCGCGTATTCGGTCATTATGCGAGCTATGTAAGGAATATCTCTAATATAGAACTCGTGTGCCATTCTGTAAATGGATATGGCGTAAAAGCCGGGATACGAAAGTATAATTTCCTCCGGTGAGCGCGCCGCCGGGTCTCCCTCGTATATGGCTATAACGTCCTTCATAAGCTTCTCTTTGATTTTCGGAAGAGCGGTAAGCACGGAAAAAGCAATCTTCTCGGTATCTACGACAGACTTATCGTCAAAGAAAGCGTACGCCGAGCTTATCTGATGCTTGAGCGAGACAAAAAGCGCTCCTAAAATTTCCTCTTTTGTTTTCCCCTTATTTTCTTCAAGCGGGAAATAATCGGGAAACATCACACTCTGCATTTTCTTTACAATTCCGATTATTTCGTTTCTTCTCGGCACCGCCTCGGTGTGCTTTCTGAAATAGTCGTATTCTGATATTTTCGTCTTATCAAGCTCCGATATAATTTCCCTGAGCATATCGTTCTGCGATAGCATAGCTGCTCCTTTCGTTTTCTGAAATAAGGGTTCGTATTTTGCACTTAATTTACCGTTTTTCTGCGGAAAATATCTGTTATTAACTCATTTTACCACAAACGAGCATCTTTTACAATACCCGTGGCAAATTTTGCAGAAATATTTTGTGGCATATTTTGTAGAAATATTTTATATTTTTATTAAAATTTTATTGATTTTTCAGCACGGATATGGTATACTTATATTTGTGAAAATATATGAGCGCGGCAACACTGTAAAATAGTACACTATAGTGTACATTTCAGCCGTTTTCGCCGCATAAAACTAAAAACACCAAAAAACGACAAATTTATTTTTAACATCTTTTCGCAATATGCGATTACATAGATAGAACAGGAGAGGAAAATGGGAAAGGGCATATATACCTATTATAAGGAACGCCTTATCGAAATAGGCGGCAACAACAGGTGTTTATACCTCAAAAACGTCACCCGCAAGAGTGCTTACGATATCGGTAAGCTCTTTGAGGGACGTGACGACAAGGTTTCTGAGCTTGTCGAATTTCTCTGGTCAAAAAACAAGTATCCCCTCACACTTATCAGCGAGGGAGAAACTAAGGAAATAGTTAAAAATCTCGGTCTGCCGGCACGTTCAAAAAATGCACCTGACACATCGGAAATGTCTAGTGAGGATGCTAAACGCGCGCTCGACCGTTACGCAAAAAATACAGCCTCAGACAGCGCTAAGGTAATAGATGCGGAAATTGCAAAAATAAAGGAGCTTAAGCGAGAGATAGAGGAAATTGAGAAGGAAACCGGCAGATACGAGCTGTACATCGGTTATCCCTTCGTTTTCGGCTCTATCAATCAGGGCATTACCAAAACTCTTATAAAAGCGCCCCTTCTTCTCTTCCCCGTCAAAATCGAGATGCCGGACGAGAGCACCGTTGAGATAAGGCTCAACGAGAGTGAAAATATACAGCTTAACCGCGCACTTATTTTTGCATACGCGCAGGCGAGGAAGCTGAACATTGAGGATATAGATCTCGAATTCGACGATCTTTCCTCGTTTAAAAACGTAAAGCAGGTGGTTGATTATCTCAACCGCGTGAGAATAAAGGTTGAATGTACCAATTCAAAGCATATCTATAACTACGGCAGATTCAAGGAGCCGGAGCCCAAGGGCGAGCTTTCGGTAAGATACGCGGCGGTTATGGCGCGTTTCCCTCTCTCGAACTCAATATACAACGATTACACCCTTCTTGAGAAGAAAAATCTCACAAACGACGCTATAAACGAGCTTTTACGCACTGGCGGCAAGCGCGGCGCAAAGCGCATACAGGCGCTTGAGCGCGCAAAGCTTAAATCGCGCGCAAGGGCATTCAAGCGCGCGACGCGCATGGGGCTTAATCACAGTTATATTGTGAAAATGCTCGACTACGCGCAGTCCGAGGTCGTAAAAAAGGTTTCGGAATGCGGCAATATGGTTATATACGGCCCTCCCGGCACGGGCAAATCGCAAACGATAGTTAATATCATCACCGATGCGATTTCGAAGGACAAGAGAGTCCTTGTAGTATCGCAAAAAAAGGCAGCTCTCGACGTTGTTTACTCCCGTCTCGGTATGCTGAACGAGAAGGCAATGTACGTTACAGACGAGGCGAAGGAAAAGAAGAGCTTCTATGAAAGATGCCTTATGGCTCACCAGAAAAACGAGCTTGACAGCCTCGTTGACCTTGAGGCGCTGGAGTGCGAATATGACGATTTAGAGAAGCGTATTGAGACTGAGGTCGCAACGCTTGAGACGATACATCACACTCTCAACGACAAGCGTCCATTCGGACTTTCTCTTTCCGAAATGTACTCCTCGTCTTATATGCTTTCAAAGAACTCCTCGGAGTACGCAATATACCTGAAGATGATAGAAGAGCCTGAGCTGATGTCGCTTAAATACAAGGACCTGTCAGATGCGCTCTTTACAATCAAGGCGAAAAATCTTGACGAGATGTACTACGCCTTTGTTCAGGCTAAGGAAAAGAATCCTCTTATCGACACTATGAAGCCAGACCTCGACATACGTACGCTCAGCGAGGTGCGCGGTATTCTTGAGGAGATACAGAAATCGAGAAAGGGACTTTTCAACATTTCGAAATATCCCTATACAAGACAGGTTCTCGCTTATTATTCACAGCTTGACAGCAAGCGTTCGCTTGATGCTGTCGTTAATATGTCATATAAGCTCAAGGCGCGCGGTACGTCTGACGGTGTTAAAACCAAAAAGGAAATGCGCGAGAGGTTTGTTGACACGATAAAAGCAATCGACAATTACGTAAGAGAGTACGATTGCCTCAACAGAGTTATGACGCGCGACGGATACATTTCGGTTATAGACAATATTCTGCGCGGTAATACCTCTTACATCAAGCTCGTTCACGAGGCACTTGATAACTACATAACTCTTCGTGACGTATCAAAGCTTATGGACTCGCTTGACAAGCATATGCTTGACGTGCTTAACTTTGCTTACGTAACCAGCAGAAATTATCAGAACTACATAGATATTATCAGCAAAATTCCGGTTCTCCGCATATACCACGAGGTAACAAAGTACGAGGAGCTTTGCAAGGATGACTTAGCCAAGACTGTAGACTTCGTAAATATCACCTCAAGAATTTATAAGCTCAAGGAAGCTCAGCTTTCGGTTGCTTACAGGATATGCGCGGGTAAGAACAGCCGTGAATACCGCGCGATGTTCGAATCTGAGAGCAACAGCAAGGATTTTCTCTATCAGATTTCAAAGGAGCAGAAATTCTGGCCTATAAGACAGACTATGGACGTATACGGTGAGTTTATTCTCTCTATGTTCCCCTGTTGGCTTCTCTCTCCCGAAAACGTCTCGTCTATTCTTCCGCTTAAAAAGAATATGTTTGACGTAGTAATCTTTGACGAGGCATCGCAGGTATTTATCGAAAGCACGATACCTACAATATACCGTGGAAAGAATATAGTCGTTGCGGGAGATGCAAAGCAGCTTCGTCCCTCGGCTACGTTTATGAAGCGTTATATGGGCGCAGACCCCGAAGCGCAGGACGACTACTCCGTGCAGGCGGCTCTTGAGGTTGAGAGTCTTCTCGACCTTGCCGTTGCGAGATACGACAGCGCAAACCTTACGTATCACTACAGAAGCCGTCACCAAGAGCTTATAGACTTCTCAAACTGCGCGTTCTATTCCTCCAATTTGCAGATAGCGCCTAATATTTCTACCAACAAGGACAGCCGTCCTATTGAGAGATACAAGGTCAAGGGCACGTGGGTTGACAGAACCAATCCCACCGAAGCCGACAAAATAGTTCAGCTGCTCAAGCACATATTCTTAACTCGCAAAAACGACGAGAGCATCGGTATCATAACCTTTAACAGCGACCAGCAGACCTGCATTGCGGACGCTATTGATAAGGAGGCTCGCAAGAATCCGGACTTCCGCTCGTCAGTGCTTCGTGAGAAAGGCAGAATGGATAACGGTGAGGATACGAGCCTGTTTATAAAGAACCTTGAGAACGTTCAAGGTGATGAGAGAGATATAATTATCTTCTCTATCGGCTATGCTCCGAACGAGGCGGGCAAGCTTTACACAAACTTCGGCTCGCTTTCCGCTGAGGGCGGCGAGAACCGTCTGAACGTTGCTATAACGCGTGCCAAGTCGAAAATTATCGTGGTAACCAGTATTGAGCCTGAGGACCTCAAGGTTGATACCTCAAAGCATATCGGTCCGAAGCTGCTTAAGCAGTATCTCGAATATGTGCGCGCAGTATCCGAAAGCGACACCGAGCACGTGAAGGCTATCCTCACATCCCTCGACCCCTCTGAAAAGAAGGCGGAAAGTATGCTTAAGCCTGTAGCCGAAGTTGAGGAGCAGATAAAGGAAAGGCTGGAAAAGCAAGGATACAAGGTGCATACGGGACTTGGCAACAAAAACAACAGAATATCTCTCGCTGTATACGATGAAAAGACTGACAGATACCTTGTGGGTGTTGAGCTTGACAAGGATGCGTTTGCCTCCTCAGCTTCGTCTATGGAGCGTGACGTATACAAGCCGAGATTCCTTGAGGCAAGAGGCTGGACGATACTCAGAGTATGGTGCCGCGACTGGTGGATTTCTCCTACGAGAGTAGTAAAAACGATAACTAATCTTGCCGAAAAAAACAGAGCGAAAATTGAAAAATAATTAAAGAAATTTTTCACTTAGACTTTATTTGTTCAAAATTTAGTAGTATAATTTATTTCGTAAGAAAAAAAGATAGGAGAAAAAAATGAAAAAATTACTTTCTTTAATAGCTGTTATAGCAACCGCTGCTATGGCACTTGTAAGCTGCGGCACTGCTGAGGGCGGCACCGCTGACGGCAGCGGCATGTGGGGCACTCTTATAATGATCGCCGTTATGTTCGCGTTCCTCTACTTCTTTATGATACGTCCTCAGAAGAAGCAGGAGAAAAAGGATGCTGAGATGCGCGACTCTCTCGCTGTAGGCGACGAGGTTACCACTATCGGCGGCATTATCG
>JAEIGA010005466.1_pt1 | contig 19410 bp, 12 predicted proteins | sample 9270691 | NCBI WGS metagenome assembly JAEIGA01 (sample SAMN17057246, study PRJNA624740) | gut metagenome | biome: biome; isolation source: fecal sample | host: Bos grunniens | place: China: Xizang | collected 2019 | reverse complement strand
AGCGAGGATAGCATCATCAAAGAGATCACCGCCCTGAACGGACTCCCTGGTTTTGCCGGCAATATTTCCGACGTGGGAGCGCCTACGGCAAACATGTATGGCATGAAGGGAAAGAACCCGGAACTATGTGCAAAGTGCCGCCGCAAGTCATGTCTTTTCCCTGCTCCATGCAAGAACATGGACCGCTCGCACGAGCGTCTGCTCAAGCTCTATGCAAGGATAGCCGATGTGAAGGGTATCAAGCATGCGTACATAGGCAGTGGCATCAGATATGACCTCTTCCTTGACGAGAAGGGATTTGTGGACGAGACTTCATATCCGTATCTCAAGGAACTCATCCTGGAGCATACTTCAGGTCGCCTGAAGGTCGCTCCTGAGCATACTGAAGATGCCGTGCTGAAGCTGATGGCAAAGCCTTCCTTCAAGCTTTTCGAGAGGCTGAGACTGGAATTTGACCAGATTGTAAAAGGCAGCCGCAGGAATTGCGAACTGGTCCCTTACTTTATTTCCGGACACCCGGGCTGCGGTATGCGTGAGATGCAGCGCCTGGCTCGAACGCCAGCTCTTCATGGCTTGTATATGGATCAGGTTCAGGACTTTACACCGACTCCGATGACAACCTCATCAGTTATGTATTATACTGGTATGGATCCGAAAAACATGCAGAAGGTATTTGTGGAGAGAGACTTGGAGCGAAAGAAAGAACAGAAAACATTTTTCTTCCGAAGGGGAAAGTAGAAAAAAAGTGCCTTCAGTGTTGCTCAATTCAAAAAAATGTCCTACAATTGCACCCGAATTTGTAGAACAAACCTGAAATTAATATAAAACGATATGTCGACAGAGAATAAGAGAAGAGCAGTGTGCAGCTTTGAGAATATGTCAGATGAGCTTGCTGCTGCATTTGCAGAGAAGTATCCTAAGGGATACGCAGATTATTTCCCCGATCTAGTAAAGTATGACAAGCCAAACGGCGACAGCTTCTATGCTGTGACTATCGAGATTACAGACGCGATCTATCTCGTGAAGATCAAGGTTAAGACTGATGACGCAGAAGATATCGAGCGCTGGCTCGACGGTGAGGACGGAGATGATTCAGACAGCGATTCAGACGGTCTTCCAGATGACAACATCTCGCAGTACTCAAGCGATGATGATGCAGCAGACGGAGAATAATACATTATAGAATCCCAGACCGGCCGCAAAACGACCGGTCTTTTTTCAATTATGAGCCGAATAATAGTCAAGGACATACTGGCACCGCTCAGACGCATTCTACAGCGCCTGTCCGAACGTCATGTCATGATAATCCTGGCACTGTTTGTCGGTATAGCCTGTGGTCTGGCTGCAGTGCTTCTCAGTGAGACGATCCATTTCTTCCAGCACACCATCTCTTCTTTGTTGCCAAGTGGCGAGCATACCTATCTGTATATCCTGTATCCGGGAATCGGAATGCTCATAGCCATGCTTTTTGTGAAGTACATTGTGAAGGACAATATAGGTCATGGTGTGACCAAGGTGCTGCTGGCAGTGTCAAAGAACGAGTCGAAAATCAAACCGCACAATATGTGGACATCAATGGCTGCTTCTTCGGTGACCATCGGATTCGGAGGATCGGTGGGAGCCGAGGCTCCGATTGTCTACACAGGAGCTGCCATAGGCTCCAATGTGGCAAGGTACATGGGGCTGTCATACAAGAATATGACGATTCTGCTTGGATGCGGAGCTGCAGGTGCGGTAGCCGGAATATTCAAGGCACCTCTTGCCGGTGTGCTTTTCACGTTGGAGATCCTGCTCTTCAACATTTCCATGACTTCAATACTGCCGTTGCTTCTTTCGACAATTTCAGCAACGGTGATCTCATATATTTTCCTCGGGTCGGAACCACCGTTCGAGTGTGAGCATATAGAGCATTTCACAATGCAGAATATTCCGTTCTATATTATCCTTGGATTGTTCTGTGCCCTCTGCTCTGTGTATTTCACCCGTATGACGCTTTGGCTGGAGGATAAGATCAAGAGCATTGAAAGACCATATGTCAGATGGGGACTTGCAGCTTTGTCGCTGGGCCTTCTGATATTCCTTCTGCCACCTCTTTTCGGTGAAGGATACTCATGCATACGCAGTCTTCTGAACGAAGGATCTGTGAATATGGAGGGCAAGACTGTGCTCGCATTCATGTTGGAGACGGCCTGGATGGTGCCTGTCTTCTTCATGCTTGTGCTTGTGCTGAAAGTGTTTTCGATGTCTCTCACCAATGCAGGAGGCGGTGTCGGAGGTACATTTGGTCCGACTCTGTTCATGGGAGCGATTGCGGGATTTGTTGTGTCAAGGACAATCAATCTGATAGCAGGTGAAATGTCTGTACCGGAGCAGAACTTTGTGCTGGTGGGTATGGCAGGACTCATGGCCGGTGTCATGCAGGCCCCTATGACTGCAATCTTCCTTATTGCAGATATGACAGGAGGTTATGATCTGCTTATTCCGCTCATTATCACAGCAACTATCTCATATGCTGTCACCAGAGCAATCGAGCCATATTCAATATATACCAAGCGAATTGCCAAGAAAGGTGAGCTTTTGACACACGACAGTGACCAGGCGGTGCTTACTCTGCTCAAGACAGGAGATCTTATCGAGAAGGACTTCCTTACTGTAAAGATCGATGCAACTTTGGGAGAACTTGTCGAGGTGGTGTCGCGCTCTTCCAGAAATATATATCCGGTGATAGATTCCAGAGGACATTTCCAGGGATTCGTTTCGCTGGAGGATATCCGCAAGGATATGTTCAAGACAGATCAGTATAAGACATTGCATGTGTACAACTTCATGAGATCAGCTCCTGCATATGTCTATATCGATGAGAAGATGGACAGCGTGATGAAGAAGTTCGAGCAGACCGAAGCATGGAACCTGCCTGTGATCGAGCAGGACAGGACATATGTAGGTTTTGTCTCGAAATCAAAGATCTTCTCGGCTTATAGGGAACAGCTGAAACAGGTGTCGCACGATTAATCCAGCCCTTGGCAGACATGGTGTTTAAACATGAGCAGAAAAGCGCAACATATAACTTGTTGATTATCAGCTTATTGTTACTTTTAGGGTCGTTAAATTATCCTACCGCAAAATGCTTAATTTTCTGATTTATAGTTAATTACGTGCAGCGCTTTATTATTGTTGTCGTGCGATATTATTAAAAATATTTAATCACAATGAAAGAGATATACATTAAATATATAGCCGAGAGGCTGGAGGTGAAGGACTGGCAGGTGGAAAACTGTGCCGGTCTTTTTGAAGAGGGAGCTACCATCCCTTTCATCAGTCGTTACCGTAAGGAGAGGACCGGTGGGCTGGATGAGGTGGCGGTGGCTGAGATCCGTCACTGGACCGATGTGTTTGCGGAAATGGAGAAGCGCAAGGCAACAATTCTTGAGACTATTGAGCAGGCTGGAGCATTGACTGCGGAGCTTCGCGTAAAGATCGAGAACTGTGTGGAGTCGCGCGAACTGGAGGATCTTTATCTTCCGTTCAAGCCTAAGAGACGTACGCGTGCTACTGCTGCGAAAGAGGCCGGCCTGGAGCCGTTGGCAGACAAGATGTTCAATGTAGCTTTGGCAGATCCTGCAAAGGAAGCGGCAAAATATGTAAGTGACAAGGTGGAGTCAGTAGAGGCAGCTCTTGCTGGCGCACGTGACATCATTGCAGAACGTCTTAGTGAAACACCTTCAGTGAGGGAGACTCTTCGACAGATCTTCCGCACACGCCGAATTGCGACAAAGGCTACAAAGAAGGCAACTGGTCCGGAGGCCATGAAGTATAAGGCCTATTTCGACTATTCTGAGTCTTTGGAGAGGATCGCTCCTCACAGACTTCTTGCCATATTCCGTGCTGAGGAGGAAGGCTTCCTTAACATCAAGATAGATGTCGATCCAGAGAAGTGCGGCAAGAAGCTATACTATGATTTCTGCCAGGAGAGACGCTATCCTTCAGCTGCTTTGGCCGATCAGATCCATATGGCCATCGATGACTCTTTCAAGAGACTTCTCGAGCCTTCAATTTCCAATGATATATATAAGGAAGCAAAGGAGAAGGCAGATATCGAGTCTATCCGCATCTTTGGAGAAAATCTCAAGCAGCTTCTGCTTGCAGCTCCCATAGGCCAGAAGAAGACTCTGGCTATCGACCCTGGTTTCAGGACAGGTTGTAAGGTGGTTTGCCTTGACGAGCAGGGAAATCTTCTGCACAATGAGGCCATCTTCCCGCATCCTCCTGCAAATGAGAAGGTCAAGGCCATCCAGGCTGTTTCAGCAATGGTGCAGAAATATGGTATCGAAGTGATCGCCATCGGAAACGGTACAGCCAGCCGTGAGACAGAAGACTTCATCAAGCGCGTTCCGCTTCCTCAGGGCGTGAGAGTATTTACGGTCAGCGAGGACGGTGCTTCAATATATTCTGCTTCAGAAGTCGCCCGTGCGGAGTTTCCGGACTACGATGTGACTGTCCGTGGAGCTGTCTCTATCGGACGTCGACTGATGGATCCGCTTGCAGAGCTTGTCAAGATCGACCCTAAGTCGCTTGGAGTGGGACAGTATCAGCATGATGTGGATCAGTCTCTTCTTAAGGAGAAACTCGATAACACCGTCGAGAGCTGCGTAAACAGTGTCGGTGTGAATGTAAATACTGCCAGCAGCTACCTGCTCAGTTATGTGTCCGGCATCGGTCCTGCATTAGCAGAAAACATTGTGCAGCATCGTGCGGAAAACGGCGCATACAAGTCCCGCAGGGACCTATTGAAGGTGAAACGTCTTGGTGACAAGGCATTCGAGCAGTGTGCAGGCTTCCTCAGAATCCACGGTGCCGCCAATCCTCTTGACAATTCGGCAGTGCATCCTGAGGCATATCATATTGTAGATGCAATGGCACGCGACCTTGGAGTGTCAACAAAGGAACTTGTCGGAAATGCAGAGCTCTGCTCTAAGATCAAGGCAGAGAAGTATGTGGACAATCAGTTTGGACTACCGACAATCAATGACATCATAAATGAACTTCGCAAGCCAGGTCTTGATCCTCGTGAGTCGGCACAGGAGTTCGAGTTCAGCCACGACATCCATTCGATCGAAGACCTCAAGTCCGGAATGGAACTGCCGGGCATAGTGACAAATATCACTGCCTTCGGAGCTTTTGTCGATGTGGGAATAAAACAGAACGGCCTCATCCATGCCTCCCAGATGGGAGTCAAAGGAATGGCCGATCCGTCAAAGATTCTGAAGCTCCACCAACAGGTGAAAGTGACAGTTATTTCTGTTGATCTGGAAAGAGGAAGAGTAGGACTTCGCCTTATTAAATAAAGATCAGTTGTGATGCTTCAAGTCAAGCTTGATCTTCTTGAGCTGATCGAGCGGCCTTTCAGGCTGCTCGATTTCTTTTGGCACCGGCATGCCTGAGAACTCTCCGAAGTACTGCACGCAAGCGTCTCTCCACCATCTCGCATCGCTTTCCTGTATCTCTAACTTGGCGCGTACTGCCTCCCATCTTTCTGCATCTACATATGGCTTTGCTGCATTCCAGATGCTTTGATATTCGCGTACTTTCTGCACACCGGCATCGTATCTGTGGCACATTTCCTCCCACAGTGTACGTCCATTGGACATCTCATACGTCCACGGCACATGGTGGAACCAAAGGAGAAGGTTTTCCGGACATGTCGCTATATTGTCATATGTCGAGGCAAGAGGCTCGTTGTATTGGTTTACATTGCCACTGCCACGGCGTGTTCTGTCGAATCCAACGCCGTTTTCGTCAGCCTTATGGTAATATTTAGGAAGCCAGTCCGGCCTTGCTCCCTCAATCTCGCACCAAGGCTCAGGGCCGTAATGGTGATCCCATGCGAATATGTGATGCAGGCCCAGCGGCATCATATAGTCTACTACTGCCTCTCTTGAAGTCAGCATCATGTCCAGAACAGGCTTGACGAATTCCTCATCTGTGCTGAAGGTCTGCTGCAGCCATTCCCGTGCTATCTCTTCGCTTGTTAGGCTTGTGTCCCATGCCATGCGGCCGAAGCCGTACCAGGATGACTGGGCAAATTCATGTCCGCACCAGTTGGCGTCGCGTCCTATGTTCGCCACACCTGCGACAGCAGTTGTCTTGTATGCCTCCGGATATGTCCTGCCGGTGGTGATGGCTTCAACTGTAGATCCTTCGCCGTTGCTGTAGGTGTCGCTGTCCAGGCACTCTTTAAATAGGGTAGGCAGATACACCAGATGGTTTGAAAAGCCGAGGTATTCCTGTGTGATCTGGAACTCTACCATCATTGCAGTCTTGGACATTCTTCCGAAAAGTGGACTGAAAGGCTCGCGAGGCTGGAAGTCCACCGGGCCGTTCTTGATCTGAATGAGTACATTGTCGCGGAACTGTCCGTCAAGAGATGCGAACTCGTCACAGGCCTGTGAGGCTCTGTCCGGACTTTGAGGAGAATAAACGAATGCTCTCCACATGACGATGCCGTCGTATGGCTTCAGCACGTCTGCAAGCATATTTGCTCCGTCTGCATGTGTGCGTCCGAAGTCCTGAGGACCTGGCAGACCTTCCGAGTTGGCCTTGACCAGGAATCCTCCGAAGTCCGGGATCAGGCTATAGATCTCTGCAGCCTTGTCGGCCCACCACTGTCTTACCTGCGGATCAAGCGGATCGGATGTCTCCAGTCCTCCAAGGGCAGCAGGTGATGAGAAGTTGACAGCAAGGTATACGTGTATACCATATGGACGCATGATGTCTGCTATCTTGGCAGTGCGCTCAAGATAGTCGCGGCGAAGCATCTCCGGAGTGGCGTTTACGTTGTTGAGCACGCTGCCGTTGATGCCGATAGATGCATTAAGTCTTGCATATCGAGTTATGAGTTCTACAGGAACCTCTTCGCCCCAATGCCAGATCGAATGTCCCGCATATCCTCTTTCCACTGTGTTGTCGAGATTGTCCCAATGGTTGAGTATACGTCGGTCGTATGAAGGCTCTTCAAGGATGTCGAGCTCTCCTTCGGCCTGTCCTGTCCTTTCCATTCTGTCGAGGGCATACATGCCATATAGTGCGCCTGTCTCTGTCTTTGCCATGATGCACCTGCCCTCAGGCGTATCCCTTATTATGAATCCGTCAGGGTGCAGGTCCAGAGTCGTGTCAACAATGACTTCTGCTTCCACTGCCGGCTCTCCGGATGATAGCCACAGTAGGGGTTTTTCATCTGTCTTTACTGCAGATGTACAACTTGAAATGGCAATCGCCGAAGCGATTGCCATGCTAATGATTTTATTCATCAAGTCCTTCGATTGTCTGGATTGTTCCGTCTTCGTTGTATTTGAGCTCGCATACCTTGAGGCTTCTGAGCCATGTCCTTCCGCCTGAAGGAACGCTGTCGTGGTGGAAGAGCCACCACTTTCCGCCGTACTCTACGATAGAGTGGTGAGTTGTCCATCCGACTACAGGAGTAAGGATGACACCCTTGTATGTGAAAGGACCGTAAGGATTGTCTCCGATTGCATAGCAAAGGTAGTGTGTGTCACCTGTAGAATATGTGAAGTAGTATTTTCCGTTGTATTTGTGCATCCATGATGCCTCGAAGAAACGGAATGGGTTGTCTGCAGTGAGAGGCTTTCCTTCCTCGTCCACCACTACAACAGGCTTAGGGTCCTCTGCAAAACCGAGCATGTCATCGCTCAGACGCACAACGCGTGCTGGAAGCGCCTGCTCCTTTCCTTCAGGAAGGTATGCGCTCTCCAGGGCCTTGTTGTCCTTGTATCTCTGAAGCTGTCCGCCCCAAAGTCCTCCGAAGTACATATAATATTTTCCATCCTCCTCAAGGATTGCAGGGTCGATGCTGTAACTGCCCTTGATCGGATCCGGCTGTGGTACGAAAGGACCTGTAGGGGAGTCGCTGATTGCAACGCCGAGACGGAAGATGTCGTTTCTGTCCTTAAGAGGGAAGTACATGTAGTACTTTCCGTCCTTTCTTGCCACCTCGCAGTCCCAGAGCTGACGTCCAGCCCATGGAATGTCATCTGTGTCCAGGACCTTGCCGTGGTCTACAACCTCTGAAGTCATAGGATCATCTCCGTTGAGGCTGAACACATGATAGTCCTTCATGTTGAAATGGTCGCCGTTGTCGTTCTCTTCAATGCCTGACTCCCAGTCATGTGAAGGGTATATGTAAAGTTTGCCGTCCCATACGTGAACTGATGGATCTGCCATGTAGTCTCCTGGGACCAGATATCTTTTAGGTGTCTTCATGATTTTGTGGTTATTTAAAATATTCTTTCAGGAATGGTTTCATTTCATGATTGCGGTCGAAAAGGAGACAGTAGTCTGTACGTCCAGGGATAGGCCAGCCGTTCTTCCATGAGTCTTCGTCGCTCACGCCCCATGCAGTGACGCGTGTCACCACGTCTGAGTGCTTGAGGAACAGATCCATGAACTCCTTCATTCTTCCGTTCCACTGTGCTGACACTTCCTCTGGAAGACCTTCCTTATATGGGTCAAGCTGTTTTTTGTATTCCGCCCAGTCTGAAACGTTTGCACCCATGTTAACTGTAGGAAGTGCAGACATGTCCCATTCTGTAATCATTACGTTGATGCCTGTGCCTGCGAATGCAAGGAGGCTCTCTTCGAATTCCTCGATGGTAGGGTAGTCAAGTCCCACATGTGCCTGCATTCCGATGGCATCAATGCGCAGACCTCTTTCCTGGAGCTGCTTGATCAGCTTCACATAACCGTCACGGCGTCCTGGGTCGCTCATTCCGTAGTCGTTGAGATAGAGCTCTGCATCAGGATCGGCAGCGTGAGCGCACTCGAATGCCCATGGGATGAACTCCTCGCCGAGGATGTCATAGAAAGGACTCTTTCTGTATTCTCCGCCTTCAAGAATGGCCTCATTGACGACATCATATCCGTGGATACGTCCTTTGTAGCGGGTCATGATGGTTGTAATGTGGTCCTTCATGCGCTGCTTGAGCACTTCAGGTGTCACATATTCGCCGTTTTCGTCATATGCAAACCATTTTGCAAGCTGTGAGTGCCATACGAGACAGTGGCCGATGATGAACATGTCGTTGGCTTCTCCAAACTCTACGAACTTGTCGGCAAGTTCAAAGTTCCAGACATTCTCCTCCGGGTGAATTTCCTCATTCTTCATGCAGTTCTCTGCAACGATCGAGTTGAAGTGCTTCTTTACGATCTCTACACCTGTAGAGTCTGCTCCGGTGATTTCCCATGCGTTAAGGGCTGCTCCGATGTGGAATTTACCCTCGAATGCATCTTTGAGGCCCTGCGGTTCCTGCTGGGTGCAGCCTGCGGCGATGAGTGCTGCAGCTGCAAATGTTAAAATGTTTTTCATGTTATTTCTGGTTATTAGCTCTTTCTTCGATTTCCATATTGATCTTGTCGATCACGTCGTCTTCAAGCTCGTACTTTGATATGATGAACATTGCAATGACAAGAAGAATGGCAGGGATCACGCATACAAGCCAACGGATACCTTCCTGGGCAAGCGGTGCCTGATTCTCAAGGCCGTTCATGAAGTATGCTCCAGCTGCATTTCCTACAGACATCATCGCAAAAGCTGTGATGAAGAACAGGGCTACGATTCTCAAAGGACGGTTGCGCAGGAATTCTGTCCAGAGGTCGCTGACCTTGACTTCCTTGGTGTCTTTCTCATCCATGACAACGCGCTCCTTTGTCTGCGAGAAGCAGAAGATAAGGAGTGCAAGTCCCACCAGTGCGAATATAAGCATTGCGTTGAACCATGCGTCCGGAGATGTAGGAAGGTTGCTGGCTTCTTCTGCAGGAGTCTGATAATTTGTCCATGCAAGGACGAGACCTGGGATTACACCGCCCAGTGCCATGCCGGCCTTGAAGAAGATGCCGGTGAGGGCGTTGACGATTCCGGAAATACGTCGTCCAGATGTGTATTCACCGTATGAAATCACCTCAGGGATCAATGCCCACATGTATCCGGTGGCCACAATCACACCTGTAGACTTGATGAACTGTGCGATGTAAACGAGAGTGATATTGTCCTTGACGGCCCCCATTCTGCTTATTATATATAGTATTGCCATTCCGACGATAGCTACAGAAAGGAAGATATAGAACATGCCCTTCTTGCCGACCTTTCGCTTGATTGCAGGAACAAGTGGCATGAAAATGAAGGCAGGGAGCGATCCCAGACCCATGAAAAGAGCTGTCTCGACGGTCTCATGACTTACTCCTCCTGTCGCAAGAACAGCCACGAGGATAGGGATTCCGGCAGATACGGCCAGTCCTCCGACGTTGGCCATGAACATTCTTGTAGATGTGAGGATGGTGATTTCGTTGGTGTCTCTGGTCAATGATGAGTTGAGGGCTCCGTAAGGTACGTTGATCAAAGTGTAAAGCATTGACATTCCCACATAAGTGACATATGCATAAATTACTGATGGCGCGAATCCATTCCAGAAGCACATGATGGCCAGACCTGTCAATGGTATGCCTCCAAGCACAAGATATGAACGGTATTTTCCTAATTTAGGGTTGTGCTTGTCTACATATGCACCCACCAGCGGATCCCATACTACGTCAACGATACGTACGACCAGGAACATCAACGCTGCATCAGCAGGGCTAAGTCCGTAAATATCTGTGTAGAAGAACAGCAGATACATGCTGACGGTCTGATAGATGAGGTTCTGTGCAAGGTCTCCTGCACCAAAACCGATTCTTTGAAGCCATGATAGCTTGTAGAATCCTTTAGCTTCGTTTGCGTTTTGTGTCATGATTATTGGTTTTTAGTTTTTTATTCTTTTCAATACTTCACGCGCGATTCTTTGTCCGAGGGTCTTCTTGTCAAGCGGGTGGATGTCATTCCATTCGCCCAGGTCCTTGTTCTTTATTAGTACGGCGTTCCCGTTCTGGCCGGCAGCCTTGGCCTGCTCCGCTCTCATCTCATCCCATGCCTTTCTTCCTTCAACGTCACTCTCATGCAGGAACTCGGCAAGTTCGACAATATAGAAAGGAAGATCCGGGTCATTGAACGTGTCTCTCCAGTTCTGAATCATTCCGCTCAGCAGAGCGGCATATTCGTTTCTTCTTTCTACGTTTGATTCTCCCTGGTACCAAAGCGCTCCACTGAATCTGAGATTCCTCAGCGGATGAATCATAGCATTGTAAAGGCATACAGGCTTGTAGTAGAAGAACATCATTGATGGAGCTGCAGGCATAGGGGCTCCCTGTCTGTATTTCCATGTTCCTTCCAATGAAACCTCTTTGTCTCCGCAGATGATCTTATATGGTTTTTCTGGTACGAATGACGGCTGCCCTCCGTTGCTTATCACTCTGACCGTGATGTTATTGCGGCCTTCTTTGAGAATGCCTGCAGGAATCCTGTATATCCTTGGAGGATATTGATATGTGGTGTTTCCGACGAAATGTCCGTTTACATACACAGAGTCGGCGTCCACTATGCATCCCATTCTGATGACGGCTTCCTTGCCAGCCAATTCTGAAGGAATGTCTATGTCTTTTCTAAGCCAATGCGAGCCTCCTGCAGGATTGAGACCATCGTTGCCCCAGGACTTTGTGAACATCTCGACTTCTGTCCAGTCGCTGTCATCCATTTGGGCAGAATACCACTTGGTCTGACCGTTGAGTCCAGGATCTCCTTGATCCATGGCTGTGTTCCAACGGAAGAAGTTTTCAGATTCAAGCTGTTTGATCCTCTGGCGGTAGCCCTCGTCTTCGTAGATGTGCTTTTCGTTTATATACTTTGGAAATGAAGTCAGGGCATCTTCGCTCATCCATGCTTCTACGGGTGTGCCGCCCCAGCTGGCGTTCACTATACCTACAGGGATGCCGGTCTCTCTGTGTAGTTCCTTTGCAAAGAAGTAGGCCAAAGCTGAGAAGTTCATTACATTCTCCTGGGTGCATGGCTTCCATGATGCTGCAGGTGTATCTTCCTGCTCTGCCGCGAAATTGAATGTCTGTGGCACGGCATACTGTCTGACGCTGCTGTTTTCGTAGGATGCGATCTCGTCTGCAAACATGTCTGTCACTCGTCTCACCGGCAGTTCCATGTTTGACTGGCCTGAGCACAGGAATACATCTCCTACAAGGATGTCTTTGATCTGGATGTCTCCTATGACCATTGTGTAGGGACCGCCAGCCTTTGCAGGGGTGAATGTAACTTCCCATCTGCCGTCATGCCCGGCTTTTGCTGACTGTGTGTCTCCGTTCCATCTGACTGAGACTGTCTCTCCTGCATCTGCCCATCCCCAGATCTTGACCGGCTCGTTTCTTTGAATGACCATTCCGTCGCTTATTACGGATGGTAGTCGGACTGCGGCCTGAGATGTAAGTATGCTGAGCAGCAGAGTCAGGCATGTTATATGAAACTTTTTCATGATTAAGTCAGCGTTGCGTTTATGCAATCGTACAAATATAATAAATTAATTATAACTTTGCTCTCATTAATTATGCTATGATGAACTCAATTTATACAAGATTGATGAGTGCGGCGATCATGCTAGGCATTTTCGTGGCATGTGAACCGAAAGTCGAACCGGACACACCGGTCAAACCCAAACCAAATCCAGGAACGGGCACAGGTTCGGGCTCGACACCCACTGATCCATATGCTGACCTGAGCATATATCAGCCATTGAAAAACTATGTTGACAGGGAGGCTTATCCTTCGTTCATATTGGGAGTCGCGATTGACGGCGATCAGAAACTTTACGATCTGGCTGGTGCTAACTTTGATGAGATGACACCGGGCAATGCAATGAAGTATGGCTCAGTTGTTCGCAGCGATGGATCAATGAACTTTTCAGGAGTGAATACTTTCCTGAATATGGCGCAGGCAAGGGGATTGTCGGTCTATGGTCATACTCTCGCATGGCATTCGCAGCAGCAGCCTTCGTATCTGAACAGCCTTATCCAGGATACATACGTCGAGCTGCCAGAAGCTACAGGTGAGACTGTAATCGTACAGGCAGATTTCAACGAAGGAAACAATCCTTTCATTGCATGGGGAAATTCCTCAAGCATGACTGTGTCGGACGGAGCGCTGAAACTCACAAATCCATCAACCATGCAGTCTTGGGAGGTGCAGTTCGCTTACGATTCCCCACAGGCCTTTGTCAAAGGTCAGGAGTACAGGCTTGCGTTCCGTATCAAGGGATCTGCTGACGGAACCCTCGGTGCAGGCCTTCAGATTATCGACGGCTATAAGTCAGCAGGAGAGTTCCAGAACGTTCAGTTTGGAACTGAGTGGAAGAATGTCGAGCTTACATGTACATGCTCTACAGCCGGTGGAACAAGACTGGTGTTCAGTTATGGAACTTTTGCAGGTGACATCTACATAGATGACTTCAAGTTCTCTACAATCGGCGCCAAGCATCAGATAATACCGATGCCGGCTGAGCAGAAGAAGGAAGTCCTCACAGCAGAGATGGACAGATGGATAAGTGCAATGATGGAAGTTACAGCAACCAAAGTGTCTGCATGGGATGTCGTGAACGAGGCCATCGCCGGTGCAGATTACGACCGCGACGGCTACTATGACCTTCAGACTGCGGCCCATGGTGAGGCAAACTGCTTCTACTGGCAGGACTATCTCGGATCTGTTGATTATGTACGTATAGTAGTCGCTCAGGCACGTAAATATTATGAGCAGTTCGGCGGCATAGAGCCACTCAAGCTTTTCATCAACGACTACAATCTCGAGTCGGACTGGGATGACAACAAGAAGCTCAGGAGCCTCATACACTGGATCCAGAAATGGGAGGCAGACGGAGTGACCAGGATCGACGGCATCGGCACACAGATGCACATCTCATACTATGAAAATCCGACTACTCAGGCCAAGAAGAAGGAACATGTCGTGAAGATGCTCCAGCTCATGGCCCAGACCGGAAAACTTGTGAAGATCTCCGAACTTGACATGGGTTATGTAAATAATGCAGGAACAACTCTCAAGACCAGTCAGCTCACTGACAGACAGCATAGAGCAATGGCTGACTACTATGAATTCATCGTGAGCAAGTACCTTGAGATCGTGCCACCGGCACAGCAGTACGGCATCACGCAATGGTGCCCTCAGGACAGCCCGGACAACAGTTTCTGGAGAGCGGGCGAACCTGTCGGCCTCTGGGATGCAAACTACAACAGAAAATACACCTATGCTGGCTTTGTAAACGGATTACTCTAACCGTTGATAATCAATAAGATAGCAGAATAGCCTGCCGCCTCAGGGCGGCAGGCTATTCTGCTAAGTTGCTGTCATTCAGGTGTCTGCGTTTTACCTACAGTGCCAGTGCGACAATCGATTTTGCCGGGAGCTTCACGATGAGCTTTCCGTTCTTGATCTTGTAGCCGTCGAAGGCAACCGGACGGACTGTCTCTGGATTTTCAAATGTGTTGCAGTCGTGGATGTCGGCTGATGTGAGGATCTCACCGGTGATGGCTGTCTTGCCGTCCAGACCGAGGTCGATGGTCACTTCTGCACCTTCCTTGAGACTGGTGTTGGTCAGTGTGATGTGAATCTTGCCATCTGCGTTGCGTGATGCAGTTGCATCTACATAAGGACACTGGCGGTTGTTGCTGTCTGTGAACTTCTCAGAGTCGCATGTCACAGGAAGATATGTAGCATCCTGGTGCACATTGTACATTCTGAATGTGTGGTAGGTAGGGGTAAGCACCATCTTGTCGCCCTTGGTGAGTACCATCGACTGGAGCACATTTGCGATCTGGGCGATGTTTGCCATCTTGAGCCTTTCAGTGTATTTGTGGAAGATGTTGAGGCTGAGCGATGCTACCATAGCGTCACGCATTGTGTTCTGCTGCATGAGGTGGCCAGGATTGGTACCCGGCTCCACGTCGAACCATGTGCCCCACTCGTCAAGGAGAAGGTCGACCTTCTTCTCAGGGTCATACTGGTCCATGATGGCGATATGCTTCACGATCACAGGCTCCACTTCCACTGCCTTGCCGAGAGTGTTGTAGTACTCCTTGTCTGTGAACACTGTTGCAGAACCCTTGCTGCCGTCCCATCCTTTGACTGTATAGTAGTGAAGTGACACACCGTGCATGAGGCTGCCGATGTTCTTCATCAGGACTTCTGTCCAGTTGTAGTCGTAGTCAGTGGCACCGCTTCCGACCTTGTAGAGCCTGTTGCCGTCGAAATCGCGGCAGTAGGTCTGGTACTGTCTGTAGAGGTGTGAGTAGTATTCAGGGCGCATGTTTCCGCCGCATCCCCAGCTCTCGTTTCCGACTCCGAGGTATTTCACTCTCCAAGGCTCCTTACGGCCGTTCTGCGCTCTGAGCTTTGCCATAGGACCGTCGACAGCAGTCATATACTCGACCCATTTTGCAAGCTCGCTGACTGTGCCGGAACCTACGTTTCCGCTGATGTACGGCTCGCATCCGATCATCTCGCAGAGGTTGAGGAACTCGTGTGTTCCGAATGAGTTGTCCTCTACAGTGCCGCCCCAGTTGCTGTTTACCATTCTCGGTCTGTCTTCACGAGGGCCGATGCCGTCTGTCCAGTGGTATTCGTCTGCGAAGCATCCGCCCGGCCATCTCATCACAGGCACCTTGAGGGTCTTGAGGGCCTCGAGCACGTCTGTGCGGTAGCCGTCGATGTTAGGAATTTCAGACTCCGGACCGACCCAAAGGCCGCCATAGATGCATGAACCGAGGTGCTCGGCAAACTGTCCGTAGATTTCTTTCGGGATTATCTGACCGTCGGTTGTCTGGGTGTCGACGGTGACATTCACCTTCATCTGAGCCTGCGCTGCGACAGGAATCATGACTGCAGCGATCGCTGCAAGAAGATAGTGCTTCATAATAGTAAGTCTGTAATTATTCCGTAAAGTTATAAAAATTTCCTATATTTGTTAGACTCACTTAAAGCACGCTTATGAAAAGAATCGCAATCGCTTTCATGACGGCCGCAATCGCTTGCTCCGGCCCTGCAGAAGAAACACCGACAACCGTCGGCAACCCTTATCTCCCTCTCTGGGAACATATTCCTGACGGTGAGCCTTACGTCTTCGAGGATCCCGACAATCCTGGAAAATACAGAGTATATATATATGGTTCGCACGATTCGCGCATTACAGATTATTGCGGACGAGAGCTCGTCGCCTGGTCAGCTTCTGTGGACGATCTCAACGAGTGGCGCTATGATGGCGAGATACTCCGCGTAAGCCACAATGCTGAAGGCAAACCGGTCAGTGAAGAAGGCCTTTCCGATGTGCTTTTCGCACCGGACGTGGCCATTAAAAAGGAGGCTGACGGCAGCGTGATGTATTATCTCTATCCAAATGACCAGGTGGGCGGTCGTCAGAATCTCATAGCAAAGAGCTCGAGACCGGACGGACCGTTCGAGGTTTGCAACTGGAACCCTGAGAACCCTGATCAGACAGTGGGTGTGCTCGGATTCGATCCGGCGGTGTTCGTGGATGACGACGGCAGGGTCTACGGCTACTGGGGTTTCCAGAAATCATATGCGGCAGAACTCGATCCCGAGACTATGTGCACTGTGAAACCTGGAACACAGATAGTGGAAGACATGGTTCCGGGAGGAACGGAAGATGATCTCTTCCGCTTCTTCGAGGCCTCCTCACTTCGTAAGATAAAAGACAAATACATATTTATATATAGTCGCTGGACAAAGGAAGGTGAATTCGGATTGCCGATGACAAACTACACTCTGGCGTATGCCTACAGCGATGCTCCTCTCGGCCCATGGACCTATGGAGGCACAATCATAGACGGCAGGGCGCGTGAGATCGATGAGAATGGAAACGTCATTCCTTCCGCAACTGCAAGCGGAAACACGCATGGAAGCATATGCGAGATAGACGGACAGTGGTATGTCTTCTATCACAGACAGACAGGACTTGACGAATTTGCGCGTCAGGCTATGGTGGCTCCGATAACTGTGACTGTGGAGGAAGGCCCTGGAGGTAAGGTAAGCATTTCGGAAGGCGAATACAATTCGGAAGGTTTTTCTCTCGATGGCCTCAATCCGCTTGAAGTTCATTCTGCCGGTATTGCATGCTGGTACACAGCTGCAAAGCCACAGCAGCACGCCTGGCCGAACAAGACATTCTTCGGATCATATGTGGCCTCCTCTTACGGCACTGAAGACAAGTTCGATGCACCATATGCAATAAGGAACAACACCAATCCTGTAGTCAACAACAATGATGGCTCTATCGTAGGCTACAAGTATTTCAACTTCACTTCCACTGCCGGACGTAAGGACCTTCAGCTCGTGCTTAATCTCATTCCGGAAGGTGTTGACGGCACAATCACAGTCATGGCCGACCGACCTTGGGAGTCGCAGGGCGGCATCGTTCTAGGCAGCGTCGACGTGAAGGCGGACATGCCTCAAGAGGCGACAGACATGCTCATAGACGTCCCTGCGGCTGCCGCATTGACAGGCAAGCATGCGATCTTCCTGAAGTTTGCTTCAAACAAGCCGGATGCTTCTATATGCGTGCTTAATACCTTGTTGTTCAAATAGATATAATGAAAAGCGTACAGACCAACTCAGCCATATCCGTAGACTGCGTGATCTTCGGATTTGACGGAGAAAACCTCAAGGCTCTCCTTGTAAGACGCCGCAATGCCGATCCTTTATATGACGACGGGGAGTATAAACTTCCAGGTGCCATGATCCGGGAGAATGAGACTCTTCCGGAGGCGGCTGCGAGGGTGCTGGAGGCAAGCACAGGCCTGAAGGACCTGTACCTGAAGCAGACATCTATATTCTCTGATCCGGAAAGAGTCGACCAGGATGAACTCCTGTGGATCTGCCAGTATCATGGAATCCGGACCGACAGAGTGGTGACGGTGGGCTATTATGCACTTGTGAAACTGGATCCTGGCATGGTCAGCTATACGAAGAAACAGGGTGCTATGTGGACGAATGTGGATGATATCCACCATCTGATAATGGACCATATGGACATTCTTTCAGATGCTTTGACCGTGCTGCAGAAGGATTTTCTGTGGTCTCCGATCGCCTTCCAGCTTTTGCCGAAGAAGTTTACCGTGCGTCAGCTCCAGAATCTTCTGGAGGCAGTTTTCGGCATAGAACTGGACAACAGAAACTTCCGCAAGAAGCTCTTTTCATCTGAGATGTTAATAGAAACAGATGAGTATGAAAAGCATGTCAATCACAAGCCGGCAAGACTGTATCAGCTTAACAAATCTTTGTTCAGCAGGAAGAATGTCGTAAATTTCTCCACTTTTGCACGTATTATAAATATTTGATAAATAGAAGTATATCTAAATACTTAGCGTATTTTTGGAACAAAGCTTTTATCTGTTCTTATCTTTCATTAAATTTGCGAAACAACAGCTAAAACTATAACTATGTATTTATTAGGCTACGATATCGGAAGTTCGTCAGTAAAGGCGAGCCTCGTGGATGCCCAGACAGGCAAATGTGTCGCTTCGGCATTCTATCCAAAGTCAGAGGCTGCGATCATCGCAGTAAAGCCGGGTTGGGCCGAGCAGGAACCGTCTTCATGGTGGGAAAACCTCAAGCTCGCCACAGCAGACATCATGGCAGCTTCTGCTGCAGATCCGAAAGACATCAAGGCTATAGGTATCTCTTACCAGATGCACGGTCTTGTGTGTGTGGACAAGGATCAGAACGTCCTTCGTCCGTCAATCATCTGGTGTGACTCACGCGCAGTGCCGTACGGCCAGAAGGCATTCGATGCCCTCGGTCATGAAAACTGCCTTTCACACCTTCTCAACTCTCCAGGAAACTTCACAGCATCGAAGCTTGCATGGGTAAAGGAAAACGAACCTGAACTCTATGCCAGGATATACAAGATCATGCTTCCTGGCGACTACATCGCCATGAAGCTCAGCGGTGAGATCTGCACTACAGTTTCAGGACTCTCTGAAGGAATGCTTTGGGATTTTGCAGAGGACGCTCCTGCGCAGATGCTTCTTGACCATTACGGAATCGACAGGTCACTTATCGCAGACATCAAGCCGACATTCTCGGAGCAGGGAAGAGTAAGCGCAGCAGCGGCTGCCGAACTCGGACTTGCAGAAGGAACCCCAATCACATACCGTGCTGGTGACCAGCCAAACAACGCATTGTCACTCAATGTTTTCAATCCTGGTGAGATTGCTTCTACTGCAGGTACGTCAGGTGTTGTCTATGGAGTGCTCGGAGATGTTAATTACGATCCGAAATCTCGCGTCAACACATTTGCGCATGTAAATCACACTCCTGATCAGACCCGTCTCGGAGTCCTTCTCTGCATCAATGGTACAGGTATCCTCAATTCATGGATGAAGAGAAATGTAGCACCGGAGGGAATTTCATATGCAGATATGAATGATGTAGCGGCTCAGGCT
>JAEIGA010005465.1_pt1 | contig 19410 bp, 15 predicted proteins | sample 9270691 | NCBI WGS metagenome assembly JAEIGA01 (sample SAMN17057246, study PRJNA624740) | gut metagenome | biome: biome; isolation source: fecal sample | host: Bos grunniens | place: China: Xizang | collected 2019 | reverse complement strand
TCTTTCGAGGACCCGTTTTTCGAACGGGGCTGCAAAGGTACGCATTATTTTTTAACTTCCAAATTTTTCTTCAAAAATTTTTCAATTTTCATTTTCTGCGTCAGTCTTGGTAAGAACTCTCAGCCTCGCTGGCCACCCGTTTTTCAAAGGGAGTGCAAAGGTACGACTTTTTTATTTACTTCCAAATTTTTTCGCACCTTTCTGACACTTTTTTTGAAAGAAAAATCAGCCCGAAAATGCAACGGGCTGACTTTCAAGATTATATACAACTTACGATTTTGAAGGATAAAATCAATTGATCCCACAAAAAGGAAACAACAGCAGAAATTAACTCTTACCGCATACCAAAAGAAAAGCCTAGAGCGGTCAATCCGGCGCGGACATCCGTATTCTTCATAAAGAGATTCCAGAGAAGTCCGGTCCTGTAATTCTCGATCATTATTATAATAGGACCCTGGTCAATGGCGAGGTATGATTGGGCAAACCAATCCTCCTGAAGGTTGAATGCGTCGCAGAATCCGTATTTTCCGAAAGCCTTGCTTCCTAATATATAATAATAGTAGTGCAGGGCCTCCATACTCTCGTAAGGCGTGTATGGGAAAGATGACAGGGCAGCTGTCGGTGCAATCGTTCCCAGATCCTCAGTCGGAGAACTTGCGGCATATCCTCCGGGAATATCGCTTGCCGTAAGGCCCCATACATTCCGCCCATAGCCTTTCCACCCCTTCGGATTCTCCACGCAATACTTATAATTTATTCTGGTCTGGGAGACATTCTGCTCCCAATAATCCGCATATCTGTCGGATAATCCGCGAGGATCCAGCCCAAGAAAGGAATACTGAGCAAAGAACAGAGGACCTCCGCATGCCGGACCTAACGGCAAAGTAACGCCAAAGTATTCTCTGCCATTGGCGAAAGCCACACCACTGGCCCACCCCTTGTCATATACGTCACGCGATATGGGATGGGTAGGAGATGATGCCGCCAGCACATAGGCAATCAATGCCTCATTCCAACCAGTGACCGGCAGATTCATCTCCCATTCATATTCGGAAGACCAATGCCAATAGAGGACATCCTCCCCTCTCGTGTACCAATCCCATTCGACTCCTCTCCATATCTCATCAATTCCGCTGCGTATTGCCATCTCGCAGGGATCCGTGCCATCGAAATATTCCTTGACGGCAAGCAGTCCTTGAAGAAGAAGCGCAGTTTCCACAATATCTCCACCATTATCCTTGGGGCTGAACGGCAGCGCATCTCCGGTTGTCCCATTAAGCCAGTGCGGGAAGGCTCCGTGGAACCGATCCGCCTTGGAATTCAGGAAATTAACGATCTTCAGGAGCCGTCCGGCAGCATCTGCACGCGTGACAAACCCACGTTCCACAGCAACAGGAAAAGCCATGATTCCGAAACCGGAACCTCCGGAAGTGACTGTGTCACCCGAACCGAGCCTTTCACGAGCCAACCCCGAAACAGGATGGGCATAATCCCAGAAATAGCGGAAAGTCCTCTCCTGAACGATTGTAAGAAGCTCACCATCAGTCACATATTGAAAGCCACAGGCAGAATATCCCTCAACTTCCACACAGGAGCATCTGCATGAACAAAGCACAAAGGCTGAAAGTACAAGTGAAATCAAACGTTTCATAAATTCAAAAGTCAATATCCGGGATTCTGCTGAAGATTAGGATTGAGCTGGCGCTGGTTGGCAGGGATCGGGAAAAGGTTGTTCTTGCCCTCTGTAAAACCCTTTGCAGAAAGAGCCTGCGACGCCTGCCCTGTACGGACGAGATCGAAAAAGCGGTCTTCCTCGAGGGCAAACTCAGCACGACGCTCATCCCACAAATCCTGCAATGTGAGCGTCTTCAGCAGTGGCAGCTCTGCTCTGTCGCGCACCATATTCACAGCTTCCACGGCAGTGAGTCCGGAAGAACCGGCAGGAGCCCCGTTAAGAAGCGCCTCCGCATACATCAGCAGAACGTCCGGATAGCGAAGGACTCTGATGTTGTGATCGAATCCGTAGCCGTTAAAACTCCAGTTATTATAATAGGAAGGCGTATAGCACTTGCCGTTATAGACAGGATTAGTACATGTCGGCAGGATTTCGTCACCCTCCGGAGTCCTAGTACCGCGATAAAGAAGTGTGGTCGCTGGACGGACGACCTCTCCTCTGGTCTGATAGAATGATATCAGATCTTCGCTCGGTGTGCAGAATCCCCATCCCTGAAGATTCGATGGAGAGTTTCCTCGAGGTCCTTGGACATATGCATATTCTATATATGGTGCAGACCCGTTGACATTTCCAAGAGTCGAGCTCTGAATCTCAAACAGCGACTCCTTGCCATTCTCTCCTGAAATTGCAAACACCTCACGAAAGTCCGCAAGAAGAGAGAATCTTCCGCTCGAAATGATCCTGTCAGTGAGAGATGCCACCTCGGACCAATCCCCCGCATACATCATGGCCTTCGCCTTGAGTGCCATTGCCGTATAAGACGTGATTCTTCCTGCAAAATCGCTCGGATAGGCAACCGGAAGGACTGAAATGGCATAGTCCAAATCATCTGCTATGAATCTATATATATCCTCGGCTTCCGACTGCCTCAACGAAGCCAGTTGTTCTGATGTCAGCACCTCGTCAACAATCGGCACACGGCCGAATACTCTTACCAGATTGAAATAAGCATATGCTCTGATTGCCCTCGCCTCCCCTTCACACCGGTCTATCTCTGCTCTAGTCTCGGCATTCTGGATTGCCTGTCTGAACAAAGGCATCTGGGATATGGCATTATTTGCAGCGCTGACTATGTCATAATATCCTGACCATAAGTCATTTAATATATAATTAGAAGCATCAAGGGTAAAATCGTCCATCGCCTGTGCAGACGGGTTGTCTTCAGGAGAGGAGCCCTTGTCAGCATTGTCCGACGTGATTTCAAATATACATATATAAGGGAAGGAATGTGCGTTTCCGGACCGCAGGCTGGCATATGCGGCACTTACCGGTTTGAATACATTTTCCGCCTTCGAGTAGTCAATCCCTTCAGCCGGAGTGGTTCCTTCGGGCCTCAAATCCAGAAAGCCCGAGCAGGAAGCTCCCAGAAAAGCCATAAGAATAAAGATATAAGGTTTCATAATTACACTGATTAAAAAGACATTCTGAGCCCTAAAGTATAAATGCCCTGCATCGGATATGTAGAAGTATCCACTCCGCTCGCTATAGGTGATCCTCCCACTTCGGGCGTAAATCCATTGTAACGGAAGAAGGTAAACGGACGCTGAGCAGTAAGAGAGACCCTCATAGAATTGACCCATCCCAGATTACGGAAAGTGTAGCCCAGTTGGATGTTCTGCACCCTGAAATATGAGGCATCTTCGACAAAAAAGGAGTTTGCCTGCTGGATGAAGGCTGTATTATATGCCGCAGCCGACGGATATGTTTGGGACGGACGGTCTGGCCTCCATGCATTCTGATAGAAATCCAGGTCATAATTGCCATCAGTGAAGACATCCCTGTTCATTCTCTTGGCATTTAGGACCTTGTTTCCTATCTGCGAATAGAAACCGACACTGAAATCGAGGCTTTTCCACAGAAAGCCGAACTCCAGTCCACCGGTAAGCACCGGCACAGGACTGCCTAGATAAGTCTTGTCAGCCTCATCAATCACTCCGTTGCCATCGACATCCCTGTATTTGAAATAGCCCGGAGCCTTGATGGCCTGCTGCACAGGATAGTTGCGGACATCATCCTCCGATGCGAACACGCCATCTATTTCATATCCCCAGAATGCACCTATCGGATAACCAACCTGCGTCCTTGTGGTATATGCCCCTCTCACGCTCGCGCCGGGAATATAGTCTCGGCCCTGAAGTTCGACGACCTTATTGGAAACGGTGGTGAGATTGAGACCTATATTATATTTGAAATCCTCATTGACAAAATCCGACCATCCCAGGGTCAGTTCCACGCCCGAGTTACGCACTTTGCCATTATTGCTCAGAAGTTCCGCCGCGCCGCCTCCCGTCGCAATAGGAACATAGAACACTACATTATCCGTAGTCCTGTTGTAATAGTCAAGTTCCCCGCTGAGTCTGTTGTCAAAGAATGCAAAGTCGATACCTGCATCATATTCGCTCACAACCTCCCACCTGAGATAATTCTGAAGCACTGTCTGAGCACCGATTCCATCCACAAGATTCTCTCCAAAGAGGCCCGAAACAGCAGTTCCCACACTACCGAGGATCACCGTAGAGTTAGCAGGCACATTGTCGTTGCCAAGCATTCCCCAGCTCAGACGAAGTTTCAGGAAGTCCACCACATCCTGCTCCTGCATGAATGGTTCGGAAGTAAGCACCCAACCAAGTCCCACGGACGGGAAGAAGCCCCATTTCCTGTTGTATTTGGAGCTTCCGTCTGCTCTGAATGTCAAGGTAGCAAGATAACGGTCCGCATAGTTATATGTTCCTCGCGTGAAGAAGGAAACGCCGTGATAACGATATGGAGCCGGAGATGTGTCAGAAACAAGGCTTCCGCTGTTGGAACCGTTGCTTATGTACATTGACTGAGAATCGTAGGCAGGGACATTTATGCCGGAGCCGTTCATGGCAGAGAATCGTTCGATTCTTGTCGACTGTCCAGCCATGACACTGAAGGAATGCCTCCCGATAAGGTCGGTGTATGTGATCGTATTGTCTATGATATGACTATCAGACAGACCGTAGATTTTGGTAAGCGTAGAAACCGAGACCCCTTGAGAACCTCCCACAAAGTACTCAGGCACATAGCCTTGGGTCCTGTAGGATTGCATATCCAGATTATACGAAGTCTTCATCTTCAACTTTCCATCCAGAAGACTCAGCTGGGCATATGTCGAGAACACCAGGTTCGTTCCTTTCTCGCTGTTTTCGTTATATCTTGCCACAGCATACGGATTGGCATACGAATTACCGAATCCATAGAGCTGAGGGGAATCGAATTTCTCCGGATAGGCGACCTTGTTGGAATCATTATATATATTGTATACCGGAGGATTGACAAATGCCTGAAAGAAAGCATTCGTATCCGATGAACTTCGGGTGTAGCGTGAAAGCAGGACATTCACACCGACGTCCAGCCAGGATGTCACCGTCTGATCCACCCGGGTGCGGAAATTGAGCCTTTCATATGAATTGTCCGCATCCAGAATACCATCCTGAGTAAAATAGGATAGTCCCATTGAATAATTTGTCTTGTCCGTAGCTCCGGAAACGTCAAGAGAGTGATTCTGCGTGAAGGCATTGCGGAGCAGGACTGAATACCAGTCCTGGGTTGCAGGGAACTGTGAAGGATCCTTCGGTTCATACCCTGCGATTGCCGCATTGGCTTCGTTAAGCATATCGACATACTGCTCCCTGTCTGCCAGTTTCATCACGTTGACCGGCACCTGCACTCCTGCATAGCCGTCGTAGGTGATGTTTGCGCGTCCCTGCATGCCCCTCTTGGTAGTGATTATGACCACGCCATTGGCAGCTCGCACACCGTATATGGCAGATGCGGAAGCATCTTTCAGCACGGTCATGTCGTGGATGTCATTAGGAGATATGAAGTCAAGATTATCCACAAAGGCCCCGTCAACCACATACAAAGGCTGAGCATAATCCCCGATTGAGCCCATGCCTCTGATCCTCACGGAAGGAGAAGCGCCAGGAGCACCGCTCGAAGTTATCTGCACACCCGCGATGCGGCCCTGGATGCCGGACATTGGGCTGGATGCAATATGACGGGCAAGGTCGTCACCTTTTATATTTACAATAGGCGCGGTCAGGTCCTTGGATTTCTGGGTTCCATAACCTACGACAACTGTCTCGTCAAGCATCTGCAGGTCTTCTTCCATCACCACGTCAATGAGCCCGCGCCCCTGCACAGGAACAACGATATCCTTGAAGCCTATGCAGACGAACACTATTGTCGCATCTGCCGGAACATTGATTGAGTAGTTTCCATCCGAATCAGTGAACGTCCCCTGCTCGCTGCCTTGATGAAGGACAAAGACCCCGGCAAGAGGAGCACCAGAACTGTCCTCAACCTTTCCCTTGACCGTAATATCCTGAGCCTGAACGGCAACGGACAGGAGAGAAAGGAGTATAATTATAAAAGTCCGTTTCATATCAATATCATTTTCTGAATTATTTTCCGGTCATTACGGCACAAGGGTAAAGGCTGCCTGAAGAAGTTCCGAGGATGAACCGCCGACCATAACCTTGAAATCACCCTCCTCTGTGCCGAAAGTCATATCGTGCTTCCAGAAAGCCAGCATATCTTCGCTGATGGTGAAGGTGACAGTCTTTGACTCCCCTGGCGCAAGAGTCAGCTTTGCGAATCCCTTCAGGAGTTTCACCGGCCTTGTGACGCTTCCGATAAGGTCACGGATATATAGCTGAACTGTCTCCTCTCCGGTTCTCTGACCGATGTTCGTAACCTTCACGCTCGCCTCTATAGTCTTCCCTTTCTTCATCACCGGAGAAGAAATCGTGAGATCGGAATATTCAAAATCGGTGTAGCTGAGACCATGACCGAAAGGATACAGAGGATCATTCGGACTATCAAGATACTTTGACTTATACTTGTCGCTCGGGAGATATATCGGACGGCCGGTGTTCTTTTCATAATAGAAGATCGGAATCTGGCCGACATTCCGTGGAAATGTCATTGTAAGTTTTCCGGAAGGATTATACTGACCGAAAATGAGATCAGTGACAGCCTCCGCACCCATTGTTCCCGGATACCATGCTTCCAGAATCGCATCGGCAGCCATGCTTTCCTCTTCGAGGACAAGTGGCCTGCCATTTAGAAGAACCACTGCCACAGGCTTGCCGGAGGATGCTATCATCTGCAGCAGTTCGCTCTGGACCCCAGGCACACCTATGTCGGTCCTGCTGGCTGCCTCGCCGCTCCAGTCCCAATCCTCACCTATCACCATCAGAACCTTATCTGCCTGACTCACAGCATCCATAGCGCTCTTGAAGCCACTCCTGTCGGTCCCCATCTTTTTGCATCCTTCTGCATATATGACATTTGCCGGACCATTATAAGCACGCACTGCATCCAGAATGGAACTGATGCTGTCCCATTCCCCTGCCGCCTTCCACGATCCCAGAAGATCACGCTTTGAGGCCGCAAGTTCACCTATGACAGCGATTCTGTCACCACGGTCAAACGGAAGGCAGGAGTCATTCTTGAGAAGAACCATGCTCTTGCGCGCCACATCACGGGACAAGGCCTTTATCTCTGGATTCGACACCACCTTATCTTCCCGGGCATTATCGCAATATCTGTAAGGATCATCAAAGAGTCCAAGTTTTGCCTTCACGTTCAAGATACGCCTTACAGCATCATCGATGCGCCTTTGCGAGACATATCCGGACTCGACCAGCCCTTTCAGATAATTGAAATACACCTCTCCCTGAAGATCCATATCCACTCCTGCATTCACTGCCTTCACACCAGCATCAGCATCGTCCCGGGCATAACCGTGATGCACGACCTCATTGATGGATGTGTAGTCGGTGACGACGAATCCCTGAAAATTCCAATCTCCCTTGAGGAGGTCTTTTATAAGGTAGGCATTTGCTGTGGCCGGCACACCGTCATACTCATTGAATGCTGTCATCACACTCAAGGCTCCGGCATCGACCCCAGCCTTGTATGGCGGCATATAGAATTCACGGAACTGCCTTTCAGACATGTCCACGGTGTTGTAATCTCTGCCGCCGAATGGAGCGCCATAGGCTGCAAAATGCTTGACACATGCCAGAACGGTAAGAGGATTTGAGAGATCACTTCCTTGAAATCCTTTCACTCGGGCACGTGCGATCATGCTTCCAAGATACGGATCCTCGCCGGCACCTTCACTGACACGTCCCCATCTGGGATCGACAGATATGTCAGCCATTGGGGCAAATGTCCAGTTAAGACCGGATGCCGCCGCTTCCGCGGCTGCAGCAGATGCTGAACGACGGATCAGATCCATATCCCAGGAACAGCTTTCCCCTAATGGAATCGGGAATACTGTCTTGTGGCCGTGGACGACATCATATCCGAACATAAGCGGAATGCCAAGCCGGGACTCCTCGACAGCAACTCTCTGGAGTTCACGTATGTAATCAACAGTATAGGCATTGAAGATGTTGCCGCATCTTCCGCTTCTGATGTCATCCAGATAACCCTCACGGATAGTCGGGCCGGTGACATCCCAGTCGCTGGTAAAGAGGACCATCTGACCTATCTTTTCTTCAAGAGTCATTATCCTCAACAGGGAATCAACTCTGGGATCGACATTCCTCAGAATCGTTTCCCGTCCCGGTCTGTCGCCACATGAAGTCACAATGGCGGCAGACAATAATAAAAATACAATTACACGTTTCATAACACTACTGATTTAGCCGTTTGACAGCACACTAACCACCCGGTAATAGCATTTCGTATGCCAAGACGATTTTTTAGCAAGTCTTAAAATCATTTCCGATTTTTTTGCTAAATTTGTGAATTACAAGCATCGCATTTTAGATTATGGACAGGAAAATAGTAATCATTCCGACTTACAACGAAAAGGAGAACATCGAAAAGATCATACGGGCAGTCTTCTCCTTAGATGGTAATTATCATATACTTGTGATCGAAGACGGTTCCCCTGACGGCACAGCACAGATTGTAAAAAGACTTCAGGAGGAGTTTTCCGACAGATTGCATATGATTGAGAGACAAGGAAAACTAGGACTGGGAACAGCCTACATCACAGGATTCAAATGGTCAGTCGAACATGGATACGACTACATTTTCGAAATGGATGCTGATTTTTCACACAATCCGAACGACCTCCCACGTCTATATGAAGCCTGCGCAACAGGAGGAGCTGACCTTGCCATCGGTTCACGTTACTGCAACGGCATCAGCGTCATCAACTGGCCGATCGGTAGAGTCATAATGTCATATTATGCATCGGTATACGTACGCACAGTACTCGGAATGAAGGTCTACGACACTACTGCAGGATTCAAGTGCTACAAAAGGAATGTACTTGAGACAATAGATCTGGACAAGGTGAAAATGAAGGGTTACGGATTCCAGATCGAGATGAAATACTCGACTTTCAAGTTGGGATTCAAGATCAAGGAAGTTCCTATCATCTTCGTCGACAGGACAGAAGGTACATCAAAGATGAGCAGCGGAATCTTCGGAGAGGCATTCTGGGGTGTCCTGAAGCTGAAGTTAAGAAAAATCAAACCAAAACAGAAATGATACTTCTTCAAAATGCCGTCATCGTGACTTCCGGAAAGGAAGCCGAGGGTTCAATTCTGATTGACGCAGATCGCATTGCAGGCATATTCTGGAATGATTCCCAGGATTCGGCTTTCCGCATCGCCAGATTGCTGGAGCAGAATCCGGAGACAGAACTGAGAGATCTCACTGGCAAGCACATAATTGCAGGAGGCATCGACCCTCACGTCCATTTCCGTGAGCCGGGACTTACCCATAAGGCTGACATGGAGTCCGAATCAAAAGCTGCAGTTGCAGGAGGAGTGACTACCGTCATCGACATGCCTAACACAAAGCCTGTAACCACCGGGTCAAAGGAACTGAAGGAGAAGATCAACCTGGCAGAAGGCAGATGCGCAGCAAACGTATATTTCCATATCGGCGCCACCAACAGCAACCATCACGACCTGGCATACATGGCACGATACGGATGTCCTGAGGAAGGTATAAGACCTGAGGACATAGCCGGAATCAAAGTCTTCATGGGGTCATCGACAGGCAATATGCTCGTCAACGACAGCGAGTCACTCAAGGAGCTGTTCTCAATCAGGGAAAAGCCGATATTGGTTCACTGTGAGGACGAAGACACCATCAGAAAGAACCTTGAGGCGGCAAAGGCCAGATACGGAGATGAGATTCCATTCTCAGAACACAGGAACATCCGCAGCAGGATGGCCTGCATCAGATCCACAATCAAAGCTCTCGAACTTGCCATTGAGCATCAGACAAGACTTGTGCTTTGCCACATCTCTACAATGGAAGAGATCGAAATGGCCCGCGCAGCAAAGATCAGCAATCCGGACATCATCACAGAGACATCATGCAACTACCTGTGGTTCAGCGATGAAGCATACACAAGACTTGGAAGCAGGGTGAAATGTAACCCGGCAGTAAAGGCATTCTCAGACAAGCAGTCACTACGCAACGCGCTCAGAGACGGAAAGATCGATATCATCGGCTCTGACCACGCACCGCACCTTCTTTCAGAGAAGGACGCTCCATATTGCTCAGCACCTTCAGGACTGCCTTCGATCCAGCAGACACTTCCGGTTCTTCTTACCGTAGCCGAGGAAGAGAGCATTCCTCTCACCCGCATTGCATCAGTGTTCTCTGAAAAGGCATCGGAGATCTACGGACTCAAGAGAGGCAAGATCAAAGAAGGATACTTTGCCGACCTTGTCGTATTCGACCTCGAGAAGACATTTACGGTAAAGAACGAAGACCAGCTGAGCAAATGCGGATGGACACCATATGAAGGAGAGGTCCTCAAGGGTGTGATCGAATCAGTATTTGTAAACGGAAAAGAAACAAGATTTTAAAACATAGCACAATGAAACAGATTTTTCGCAACCTGATTGTAATCATTGCAATGGTACTGATTACAGTTCCTTCATTCGGCTGGGGACGCCGAGTGCACGCAGCAATCGCTTACATCGCCGAGCAGAATCTTACTCCTAAGACAAAGAAAACCGTTGATGAGATTCTTGAAGGCAAGACCATGTCATACTACGCATCATGGCTTGACTATTACAGAGCAGAGATGCAGATCACTTACACCGAGGATGGAGTTACATATCCGCGCAACATCCCTCACTCATTCAAGGTAGACAAGGATTGTAAGGTGTTCGCACAGGACCATCAGGAGGCTCTTGACATCATCGGAGAGTGCATGGATCTTCTCAGAGACTGGGAGAATGCAGATCCGAAGATGAGACTCGGTGCAATGCAGTGCATCATTCACCTTGTGGGTGACATCCACTGCCCTGGTCACGTGAAGTTCGCTGACGGAAGAGCAGGTGACGGACTTGGACAGGGAAAGTATGACGTGACTTTCTTCGGCAAGCCTACAACAATGCACACAGTTTGGGATTCTCAGGTTGTAGACTTCCTCAGCTATGGTGGAGTTGTCGACCTTGCAGCTATGGTGGGCACTGTCAGCAAGAAGGAGATGAAGGAGATCCAGGCAGGCGGTCTTTATGACTGGGGGCAGGATATCGCAGACAGAGCAAAGACAGTATGGCCTGTCGAGCCGGGCAGTGATGTGAACAAACTGTACTGTCATCAGGTGAGCGAAACCACTTTCGACCTTATCCGCAGAGCAGGTCTCCGTCTTGCAAAGATCATGAACGATCTTTTCTAGGAACAGGTTTTGAAGTGCCGTAAACTCAAATTCACTATGACTATGAAAAGAATGATAATGGCAGCATTGTGCGCGTTTGTTCTCGCATCGGCGCTCAATGCACAGGAAAAGAAAGGAGTCGTGACTCTATCTTCCAAGGAGTTCAAGGCCCAGGTATACGACATTTCTCAGAAAGACCCCGCATATCTCGGAAGCAGACCTGCTATCGTCGACTTCTACGCATCATGGTGCGGTCCATGCAGGGCGATCAGTCCTATTCTTGACGAACTTGCAAAGGAGTACGGAGACAAGATCGTGATATACAAGGTGGACGTGGATGCATCGGGGGATATTGCACAGGCTTTCGGCATCAGGTCAATTCCGGCAGTGCTCTTCATTCCTATGAAAGGTGAGGCGCAGATGACGGTCGGAGGACGCAGCAAGGCAGAATTCAAGAAGCAGATAGATACAATCCTGCTTGGAAAATAGCAATTGATTATGGAGGCTGCCGGCCTCCAGAGGTCCTCCCCGCAAGCGGGTCCCCTCCCTTTTCGGGAGCCAATGCCTCCTGAGTCCGGCAGCCTCCATAATCGGGAATGATGGTACCATTCAGTAAATCAATGAGGTGTGGAAAGAAATTCTTTCTACACCTCATTTTTGAGCCAGCTATGGGATTCGAACCCACGACCTTCGCGTTACGAATGCGATGCTCTACCGACTAAGCTAAACTGGCAGCCGAACTCCTTTACGTAAACCGGAAAGGGAAGACAAATATAGAGATATTTTTGTATTTTTGTAAGCTTTTACAAACTAAGCTCCTGAGCAATATGAATCATACATCAGCTGAAATCATCATTATCGGAGGAGGCGCTGCCGGACTTATGGCGGCTGCCGGTGCCGCCGGATTCATGAATGAGAAAGGAATAGAGGGCAGGGTCCTGGTGCTGGAGAAAATGCAGAGGCCCGGCAGGAAGATCATAATTACCGGCAAGGGCAGATGTAACTTTACCAACCTAAAGAACTGGAATGAGTTTTCAGAGCACATCCATCCAAAGCCTGGTTTTCTTAAGCCGGCCTTCTACAATCTGACTTCAGAGAAAATGATCGACTTCCTTACCGCACAAGATATGGAGTCGGTGGTAGAGAGAGGTGACAGGGCTTTTCCGGCATCACATTTGGCATCGGATGTGGTGGATGCTCTTCTCAGAGCTGCTGAGGGAGCTGGGGCAGAGGTGATTTGTGGCAAGGAGGTGAATGAGATCCTTCGCCTCGCTCAGGATGCCAAAGAAGGATTCAAAGTAGAATGCACTGATGGAAGCTGTTATATATGCAATAAGCTGATCATATGCACCGGTGGACTGTCATACCCTAAGACAGGATCGACAGGCGACGGATACGCATGGGCAAAGGCTTTCGGCCACTCGATGCGCCCGCTCTTCCCGTCATTGACTGCAATGGTTCCGGCAGGTTACAAGGACATTACGGTTGTGGAGAAAGGAAGATCCGGAGACAAAGGTCACATTGACAGAAGCACTCCCCTTTCCGAGACTGGTAAAATGCTTTGCGGCAACCAGTTGAAGAATGTGGGACTGAGCATTGTAATTGACGGCAATCCTGCTGAAGAAGAGTTCGGCGACCTCGATTTCACAGACGGAGGTCTGGAAGGGCCTATAGGTTTCAAGGTGAGCCGCAAATGTGTGAATGCTCTAATCAACGGATCAAAGGTCCAGGCAATCATAGACATGAAGCCTGCGGTGGAATTGGAGGATCTTCATGTACGCATTTCAGCTTTGTGGAACGAGATTGCCAAAGACAAGAGAAGTGCAAACAAACTTTATAAGGACAGATACAGGATACTGCTGACGAAGGTACTTCCCATGCAGTTGATTCCGGCATTCGTAAAGATGAATCCGAACGTCGACCATAAGAGTCTTGCCAAGGCATTGAAAAACTGGAAGATGGAGATTGAAGGATATGTGGGATACGAGCGCTGCGTAGTGACTGCCGGCGGCGTCAGTCAGGACGAAATCACACCTAAGACGCTGGAATCACGTCTTGTCAGCGGGCTGTATTTTGCCGGTGAAGTGCTTGACCTTGACGGTGACACTGGAGGCTATAACCTTCAGATAGCATTCTCCACAGGATATCTGGCAGGAATATCAGCAGCAAAAGCCGGTATCATCAAATGACACCTGAACCTATCATCTCAGTGCAGGTGTCCGGATGAAGCGAATCGGAAGCTTCCTTTGAATTTTCCAGCGGGGCATACCAAGCGGCGAACTGGCCGGGGGTAATGCCTCGCTGCGGTGCATCAAACAGGATATAAAGTCCGTTTTCACGCATCAGCAATGTTGCATCCTGAAGTGGCTGACGGTAGCGTATGCGTACCTTGTAGCGACGGATATCTCCGACCTTCATTGCCAGATCTTCTCTGATCCAATGAATTTCTGACGGATCGATACGCAGGCAGCTGCGCGAAAGCCCCTTGTGAGTATGTCCTTCGCCTACATAGATTATATTTTGAGGTATATCTGTCTCGATGACGAAGATGGAATCCTTATGACCACCGATGTTGAGACCTTTGCGCTGACCTATCGTATAGAACTGGGCACCATCATGCTTTCCGACTATCTTGCCGTATGGATTTTCCTTATATCTGGTCTTCTTGATGTGCTTGCGACCGCTTCTGTATGTCTCAGTCTCAAACCTGATGTCATAGCCGACAGGCTGCGAGAGTCTATAAAGATCCGCATCCGATAAAGAGGCAAGCTTCTCCATCGACCATGGCATTCCGCAATGCTCGGCAGCTACAGCCTTATCTTCTGATATATAGTCAGTTATCATTTTCACATCAGACGATTCATCCGAAAGGAGCGACTGAAGAGTGTCGTGAATGAAGCGATATTGCTCATTGTCAGAATAATATGCATCGAACACCTCCACTACATCACCCTCGCAAGGCTTGAGTTTCTGCTGAAGGAAGGTAGGAAGGTCTACTTTACCCACAAAACATATTCCCTGCGAATCCTTCTTGTCGGCTGAGGGAAGATCCGCTTCGGCCGCAATACGGCGCACCTCCGGCTTAGGTATGTCTCCTATCGGAAAGAGTGCCTTTGAAAGCTGGTCCTGCGTGAGCTGGCAGAGGAAATAGCTCTGGTCCTTGTTGGGGTCCGAGCCCGCAAGTATTCTATACACAGGCTTTCCGTCAGGACCTTCTTCAGTAACTTTTCTGCAATAATGACCTGTAGCCACCATATCAGCACCCATCTTCAATGCACACTGAAGGAAGGCATCGAACTTGATCTCACGGTTGCAGAGCACGTCAGGATTAGGTGTGCGGCCTTTCTCATATTCATCGAACATATAGTCCACAACCCTTGCCTTATATTCCTTGCTCAGGTCAACGAAATAGAACGGGATCCCGATCTTGCGGGCCACCATCTCTGCAACAAAACGGTCCTCTTCCCATTCGCAGTCGCCGTGGAGAGTTGTGGATGCATCATGCCAGTTCTGCATGAAGAGAGCGAAGACATCATAGCCCTGCTGCTTCAGAAGAAGGGCCGCAACGCTCGAATCTACACCTCCAGACAGGCCGATACACACTTTGATATGCTTATTGTTCGAATTTTTCATTATATTTGTATGTTTTGCAGAAACGCAAAGATAATTTAATTGTTCTGTTATGACAAACAAAGAGATTAAAATCGTCTACACCGAGTTCGAGTCTGTCGACCAGCTCAACCATGACGACAGAATACTGGCAGATGCTGCCATTGAAGCAGTATCACAGTCATACGCCCCATATTCAAACTTCAATGTCGGTGCAGCAGTAATGTTTGAGGACGGAGAGATCATCAAAGGTTCCAATCAGGAAAACGCCGCATATCCTTCAGGTCTGTGCGCAGAAAGGACAGCTTTGTTCTATGCAAGCTCAAGCCGTCCTGACACTCCTATAAAGGCTCTTGCAATCGCGGCAGGCCAGAATGGAAAGCTGTGCGAAACTCCGGCAACCCCTTGCGGGGCATGCCGCCAGGTCATGGCGCAGTACCAGACAAAGGGCGGAAGACCGATGTCCGTGCTTCTTGTCGGAGCTGGCAGAATCTGGAAGTTTGAAAAGGTGGACGATCTGCTGCCGCTAATTTTCGACAGCATCTAGAAAGATTTCAACCTATGAAAAAGATAAATATCCAGCAGAAGGTGCAGAAGTTCGGAAGAAGCCTCAGCGGCATGATCATGCCGAACATCGGCGCATTCATCGCATGGGGTCTTCTGACCGCATTGTTCATACCTACAGGATGGTGGCCGAATGAATATCTCGGCAAACTTGTGGATCCGATGCTCAAATACCTGCTTCCTATCCTTATCGGATACACTGCGGGCAAGAACATTGCCGGCGACCGAGGAGGAGTGACCGGAGCCATCGCCACAATGGGTGTTGTCATAGGCAGCAGCATCCCGATGTTCATCGGTGCAATGATGATGGGTCCGCTCGGAGGATGGTGCATAAAGAAGTTCGATGAGAAGATTGACGGCAAGGTTAAGGACGGATTTGAAATGCTGATCAACAATTTCTCGATCGGAATCATCGGTATGCTTCTGGCTATTTTCGGATATATGTTTGTCGGAGATATTGTGATCTGGCTCACAAAGACGCTCAGCAAGCTTACAGTAGTACTCATCGACCATCATCTGCTTCCTCTGGTGGCTTTGGTTGTGGAGCCTGCGAAGGTAATGTTCCTCAACAATGCCATCAATCACGGCATCTTTTCCCCTATCGGAATCGAGCAGGCCAATGAACTCGGAAAATCAGTGATGTTCCTTTTTGAGACCAACCCTGGTCCGGGCCTTGGTGTCCTTCTCGCCTGCTGGGCATTCGGAAAAGGCAGCACCAAGCAGTCTGCTCCTGGAGCAATCATCATCCAGTCACTTGGCGGCATCCATGAAATATATTTCCCATACATCCTTGCGAGACCGGGCCTCCTTCTGGGAGCTATTGCCGGAAGTGCAGCGGCACTGGGATTCTACCAGGTCACTGACGCAGGTCTCGTTGCTCCGGCTTCACCGGGCAACTTCATCACACTGCCTGTAATGGCACCGAAGGGAGAGACTCTGATAATCCTTGGAGGAATCCTGATTGCAGCAGCAGTGTCATTCCTGGTGTGCATACCGTTCATGAGGACTGAGGAAAAGGCTCCGGATGCAGATCTGAAGATTGATGAAAGCAGACTCGGATTCATCAACCTGATCATGTTTGCATGTGATGCGGGCATGGGTTCAAGCGCGCTCGGTGCTACAAGATTCCGCAAGCGCACCTCACTGGCTGGTCTTGAGGTCAAGGTCAGGAACTGCGCAGTTGACCAGGTTCCTGAAGCCACTGATCTTATAGTATGCCAGAGAGGATTGGCCGAGCGGGTCAAGGGCACGAATCCGGGCAAAGAGGTTGTCATAATAGACAATTTCCTTTCGGATCCGGCTTTGGACATGTTGCTGGAGAGGCTCATCAAGGCTGAGATTGCCGGTCAGGCCGGCAATGACGAGATGAGTGGCAATGAAGTGACGCCACAGCCTGCTGCAGAGCCGGCACATGATGAAGATGCAATGCTGAAGATCGGGAACATCATGACAGGTCTGGCTCCAGAATCAAAGGAAGAGGCTATCAGGCGTGCAGGACAAATCCTTCACGAAAGCGGCTACGTTGATGCAAGATATATCGACGCAATGATCGAAAGAGAGAATCTCACAACCACCTATATGGGCATGGGTCTGGCTATTCCTCATGGTACATCTGAGGCTAAGGCAGCAGTAAAGAAGTCTGGAATAGCTGTTCTGCAATACCCTGAGGGCGTAGAGTTCGAGGACGAAAAAGCTCATCTGATCATTGGAATAGCAGGCGTCGGCGACTCGCACCTTGAGATTCTTGCAAAGGTAAGTGAAGCGCTTGAAGACGAAGAGGTCCTTGAAAGGCTGTCCAAGTCAGCAGACGCATCGGAAATTTACGAAACATTGAAATAAAGACATGAAGACTCAGAAAGTGACAATATCAGCGGCAGAAGGTCTGCACGCAAGACCGGCAGGAGAATTCGTAAAGCTTGTCAAGAGCCTTGCGCCATCAAAAGTGACAATAGGAACAGACGTAAAGACTGTGAATGCGGCAAGCATGCTCTCCCTCCTTTCCCTCGGACTCAAATGCGGGACTGAAGTAACCGTCACTGTTGACGGAGGAGACGAAGAAGCGGCTCTTTCAGTTGTGGCTGATTTCATTGCAAACTTTTCATAGACAGCGATATGAAGATACTGACCACAGGAGTCATTACCGACGGAATTTCCATCGGTAATGCTTTTGTTTATGAAGCATCCCAGACTCATCCGGCTGCTTATGTCTCTGGTTCCCAGGAAGAAGAATCCGAGGCATTCCGCAAGGCGCTCGCTTCAGTAAAGGCCGAATTGGCATCACAGGCAGAATCCGACGAGATATTCGCAGCTCATTACGAGATGGCGGATGACCCTATGCTCGAAGATCAGGCCATTATGCTGATCGAAGAAGGAATTCCAGCATATGATGCCGTTCTTCAGACATCGGATGGGCTTTGCGCTATGTTCGATGAAATCGATGATGAATACCTGAAGGCAAGAAAGGATGATGTTAAGGACGTGTGCAGAAGAATTGCCAGAAAACTTGCAGGAGAAGAAGTTTCCGCATTTGAATCAGTATCCGAAGGCAGCATAATTGTGGCTCATGAACTTGTTCCGTCCGACACGGCACAGATGGACTTCAGCAGGATCTGTGGATTTATTACAGAGACTGGCAGCAGGACAAGCCACGTATGCATCATTGCAGCCAGCAAGGGAATTACAGCAATGGTCGGTGTGAAGGACTGCATGACTGAAATCAATAATGGCGACAGGCTGATTCTCGATGGTGCAAACGGTCAGATAATAGTCAATCCCGACGAATCGGTCATTAAGGAATATCAGGACAAAATTGCGGCTGAGACCTACGTCGAATACAATCCTGACAAAGAAGTCTTCACAGAAGATGGAGAACGCATCTGGATTCTGGGAAATGCTGGAAATGTGGAAGATGTACACGAGGCTGTGAAGGCAGGAGCGGAAGGAATCGGACTCTTCAGAAGCGAGTTCCTGTATATGGAGAGCAACGGTTTCCCAGACGAAGAGTTTCAATATAAGGCATACAGCGATGCTGCAAGAGCATGTGGGGACAGGCCACTGACCATACGCACACTTGACATCGGAGGTGATAAATCCCTGTCATATATGCCTCTTGAGAAGGAGGAGAATCCTTTCCTGGGATACAGGGCGATAAGGATGTGCCTCGAGATGAAGGATCAGTTCAAGACACAGATAAGGGCCATCCTCAGGGCCGGAGCAGCAGGTAATGTCAGGATGATGTTCCCTATGATAACCACTCCTGATGAATTCAGAGCAGCCCGTTCAGTGGTTGATGAATGCATCAGTGAACTTGATGAAGAAGGACTCTCTTTCGAAAGAAACCTTATGGTGGGAATGATGATAGAGACTCCTGCATCGGTATTGCTTGCAGACGAATTTGCCCAGATGGCAGATTTCTTCAGCATCGGAACAAACGATCTCACACAATACATCATGGCCGCCGACAGAGGCAACGCAAGGATATCGCACCTATATAACCCTGGTTCTGAAGCTGTTACAAAGGCAATTGGAATAGTCATCGAGGCTGGCAGAAAAGCAGGAATAGAGGTGAGCATGTGCGGAGAATATGCTGCGGACCCTGCAGCTACAGAACTGCTTCTGAGTCTCGGACTACGGAAATTCAGCGTCAGTGCCCCTGCAATCCGCAGATTCAAGGCATGATAGTATCGAAATATTTTTGAAAATCAAATTTTGTACTTACCTTTGTGCCCGGGTAAGTCTTACACGACCAGCTCCCTCTGAATTCCCCCAGGACTTGACCGTAGCAAGGGTAGGAGGTCGTAGCGGTGCGATGTAATCAGCTTAC